>Ga0209154_1000172_pt1 | contig 46775 bp, 49 predicted proteins | sample GraSoiAngelo_121_FD_185878 | JGI IMG/M metagenome (GOLD analysis project Ga0209154, IMG submission 185878) | Grasslands soil microbial communities from the Angelo Coastal Reserve, California, USA - 14_0919_12_20cm (SPAdes) (version 2) | ecosystem: Environmental > Terrestrial > Soil > Grasslands ... | reverse complement strand
CCAAGCGCGCTCCGGAATCCCTGCCGGTAGGGACCCACCAGAACGGATGATCTGGAATCATCCTATTGGGGGCCGATTTCGTCCGGAATCGGTAAGGGAAGCCGGGCGTTGGCGTCTAATGGCAGAGGTGATGGAGAGGGCCCGGCGCCGGGCAGGTACGCTCCGGCGCCCGGGGGCAGGCGCCCCTCGGAATCACGCGCAAATTGCGGTAGAATTGTCTAGGCACCGGATCGGCTCAGAGGGGACGGCGGCGGGCGAAGGCCTTACTCAGTTCCGCCACCGGATAAAGCGAGGACGGGGATGAGCTGGAAGGATGTCCGCAAGACTGCCATCGAGTTTGGCAAGACCCTGGTGATCGCGTTTCTGCTCGCGCACTTCATCATGGTTTCGGTCGCCCAGGCGTTCCAGGTGGAGCAGTTCTCCATGGAACCGAGCCTGCTGCCCCGCGACCGCGTGCTGGTGAACAAGTTCATCCACCACCTCCGGCCGCCCCATCCCGGGGAGATCGTCGTGCTCCATCCGCCGACCGACGCGTCGCGCAACTACATCAAGCGCGTGATCGCCGTCGGCGGGCAGACCGTCCAGATTCGGGACGGCCGCGTGTACGTCAACGATCAGCCGCTCCGCGAGCCCTACCTGCGCGTGCAGACACAGGGGGATTACGGCCCCGCGGTGGTCCCGTCGTCCGATATCTTCGTCCTGGGGGACAACCGCGGCAACAGCGAGGACAGCCGGGCGTTCGGCTTCGTCCCTGTGCACAACATCGTCGGCGAAGCCATGGTGATCTACTGGCCGCCGCCGCGGTTCCACATCCTCATGTTCTAAAGGCCTCACCCCGGGGCCGCGGCCGCGCGGAGCGCATGTACACGACGCTCAAGTTCCTCCACCTCCTCGGGGTCGTGCTGTTTCCGCCAGCCTTCGAGAGGTGCTATACTGCAGGTGGCCGTGCTAGGCGGGGAGCTAGCGGTTCCCTGTAACCCGCAACCCGCTACAGCGGGGCTGAACTCCCGTCCGAGGCCTCACCCTTGAGGGCCAGGCCCGCGCACGCGGCAAGGAGGGCCGGGTCCCGCGCAACGAGATCTTACCAACCCCGCCAGGTCCGGAAGGAAGCAACGGTACGTAAGGCGTCTCGTGTGCCGCGGGGTCACCTGGTCGGAGCCGGCGACGCGGGGACCGCCTCGAGGGTGTTGTCGACGGCGGGTGCACGGCCGAAAGCGTTGGTGGAGCGACGGGAGGTCAGTGGGCGGGCAGCGTCAGGTAGAAGAGGGCCAGGGCGGCCAGATTGTTGACCGCGTGCGCGATCATGCAGGGCACGAGCGAGCCGGTGTATTCGTAGAGGAAGGCCAGGACGACTCCGAGGATCAGGATCGGCAGGAACTCCACCAGTTCGAAATGCGCCGCGGCAAAGAACAGCGCGCTCGCCAGCACGGCCAGGTGGCGCTGCATCAGCCGGCGGAACGCCCCGTAGGCCAATCCTCGAAAGAAGAGTTCCTCGCCGACCGGCACGATGAGGCCGACCATGATCGCCAGAATGGCCACATCGCGAGGCCGGTGGAGCTGCTGCAGCAGCCGAAAGATCGGCAGGTGGATCTCCTGCCGCAGGACCAGGTCGGACGCGGCCTTTTGCCCGATCACGAGCCCCACGCCGAAGACCGTCAGGTTTTGTCCGACGACGTTCCCCAACAGCGCCGCGGCGGACGCGATCCCCGCGATCGTCAGCGTGCGCCTTGGGGGGATGGTCGCGAGGCCGATGCCGGCGGGAGGCTGCCGGTACTTGACGAGGGCGACATACAGGGGAACGCCGGCGAACACGACGTTTTGGAGCACCGTCAGGACGAGGATCCCCTTGAGCGAGAACAGGACGTCCGGCAGGCGGGCGACGTTCTCGATCACGAATGTGAACGGCGCCAGCGACAGGACGAAGAAGGCGGGCAGGGCGGCCACTTCGCCCAGACCCCAGAAGAGCGCTGCTCGAGGCCGGACCAGCAGATACACGGACGCGGCCAGCCCCGCCGTGGCGAGCGTTCCGAGGGTCCACATCGCGGTGGCCAGTTTCGACATCCGCCGGCGGGCGTCGAAGAACACCAGGCCGGCGGCGGCGACCGGCAGCAGATACATCACGGTCTCCAACACTCCCACGATGCCTACACCTCCAGGAGTGCCCCAAAGGTTCGCCGAATATGACCCGAGCCCTGCGTGAGGTGACCCCTGTGTCCCACGTTTCTTTCTACCGGAAATGGCGGCCCCAGACGTTTGCAGACGTGATCGGACAGGATCGCGTGACCCGGACGCTGGCGAATGCGATCACGGCGAACCGCATCGTCCACGCCTACCTGTTCAGCGGGCATCGCGGAACGGGGAAGACGACGACCGCGCGGATCCTGGCCAGGGCCCTGAACTGCGAGCGCGGACCGACCGCGACGCCGTGCAACGTCTGCGCCGCCTGCCGGGCCATCGGCGGCGGGGTGTCGTTGGACGTGATCGAGATCGATGCCGCGAGCAACCGGGGCATCGACGAGATCCGGGACCTCCGGGAGAAGGTCAAGCTCGTTCCGGTGGAGGGCCGGTCCAAAGTGTACATCATCGATGAGGCCCACATGCTGACCGCGGAGGCGGCGAACGCGCTGCTGAAGACGCTGGAGGAGCCGCCCCCGCACGCCGTGTTCATCCTGGTGACGACCGAACCGCACCGGCTGCCGGCGACGATCACCTCGCGGACGCAGCGATTCGATTTCCGGCGCATTCCGCAGGCCGCGATCGTCGATCGGCTGAGGACGATCGCCGCCAGCGAAGGCATCACCGTCGACGACGAGGCGCTGCAGCTGATCGCCCGGAGCGCCGACGGCGCCCTGCGCGACGCGGAGAGCGTGCTGGATCAGCTCAGCGCGTTCTGTCAGGGGCGGATCACCAAGGCCGATGTGCTGTCGGTCCTGGGACTGATCGAGGAGGACGTGGCCCAGCAAGTGACCGACGCGGTGATCGCCGGCGACGCGGCCGCGTGCCTCGAGATCGCCAATCGGGTGATCGCGGAGGGACGGGATGTCCGGCAGATCCTGCGCAGCCTGGTGGAGCATTTCCGCGACCTGCTCGTGGTCGCGGTCGTCCGGGACCCGCAGGACATCGTGGAGACCGGCGAAAGCCGGCTCGCGGTCCTCCGCGCCCAGAGCGCCCGCCTCGCCCCTGGGGCGATCCTCCAGAAGATCCGGATTCTGACGGCCGCGGAAGCCGAGGCCCGGTTCGCCACCCAACCCAGGGTCGTGCTGGAGATGGCGTTGTTGAAGCTGAGCCGTCCGGAAATGGACGCCTCGATCGATGGGCTGGCGGCGCGGCTCGAGGCCCTGGAGCATCCGGAGGGCCGCGAAGCCGCGGCCAAGGCGCCGGATGTCGAGCGCCCCCCGGCCCGAAAGCCCGACGCGGCGCCGCCTTCGAGGCGCGCACCTCGGGACCGCGGGCCGCAGGGCGGGGCCGACGCCGTGGAGGCTGCGCTTCCCGCGTCCGCGGGCGCCGAGGGCGCGTCCCCCGGGCAGCCGCTTGCCCGCATCGATATCGAGATCGTCCGCGCCCGGTGGGAGCGGCTCATGGACGCCGTGAAGCAGCGGACCCGCTCGGTCCACGCGTTCCTGCTGGAGAGCGCCCCGCAGGCCGTCGAGGGGAACGATCTCGTGCTGGCGGTCCGGCACAAGTTCCACCTGGAGAACCTTCGCGATGACAAGAACCGGCGGCTCGTTGAAGAGCTGCTGGGGACGGTGCTCGGAGCACCGCTCCGGCTCCGGCCGGTGCTGGGGGATGCCGGCGCCCTGCCCGGCGCTCCGGCGGCGGGCGCCCCAACGGCGGCCACCGCGCCGGGGACTCCGCCTGCGGCGGCCCCCCCGACGGGCGATGCGCTCGTGCAGGAGGCCGTGCGCCGGTTCGGCAACCCGGTGCAGGAGATCCGTCAGCCCGAGTAGCCGGCGCCGCGCGCGCGAGGCTCAGCGGGAGTGGAGAGATGCATGTTCAACATGCAGAAGATGCTCAAGCAGGTGCAGGAACTGCAGAAGGAGATGGCCCGGGTGCAGGAGGAGCTGGCCGGGGAGCGGATCGAGGCCAGTTCGGGCGGGGGCGTGGTCCGGGCCGTCGCGACGGGTCAGGGCGACCTCGTCGAGATTGCGATCGACCCCAGCGTGGTGGACCCTTCCGATGTCACGATGCTGCAGGATCTCATCCTGGCCGCCGCCGGGGAGGCGCTGCGGAAGGCGCGGGACCGCGCCGCCGAGCGGATGAAGGCCGTCACCGGAGGCATGCAGATTCCGGGGCTCCCCGGCCTGGGCGCCTGACGCCCGGATGTTTTCCTTCGCCCCTCCCCTCGTCCGCCTCATCGAGGAGCTGAGCAAGCTTCCCACGGTTGGCCCCAAGACCGCCCAACGCCTGGCATTTTACATGCTCGCGATGCCGGCGGAGGATGCGGAGGCGCTGGCGTCGGCCATCCTCGAGGCAAAGCGGCGCATCCGCTACTGCTCGGTCTGCGCGAACATCACCGAAACCGATCCGTGCGAGGTCTGCACAGACTCGAAGCGCGATCAGTCGGTGATCTGCGTCGTCGAGAATCCCCGCGACGTCGCCGCGATGGAGCGGACCCGGGAGTTCCGGGGGCTCTATCACGTGCTGCAGGGGGCGATCTCGCCGCTCGATGGGATCGGGCCCGATGATCTCCGCATCGCCGAGCTGCTGCGTCGCCTGGCAGGAGGGACGGTGCGCGAGCTGATCGTGGCCACCAACCCCCGCGTCGAGGGGGAGGCGACGGCCCTCTATCTCGCCAAAGTCATCAAGCCGCTCGGCGTGAAGGTGACCCGCATTGCCCACGGCCTCCCGGTGGGTGGGGACCTCGAATACGCCGACGAGGTCACGCTGGCGCGGGCGCTGGAGGGCCGCCGGGAACTGTAGCCGGGACGCCCGCCGATGCCCCAGCCGGTTGACCCGCGAAAGTCGTTTCCCCGCCGGTTCGTGCCCGCGGACGCCAGCGCGGGGCAGTGGGACGAGATCGAGCGGCTCGGCAGCGCCCTGGCCGCGCGGGCGCCGGATTCCCCCGAGGGGCTCGAGCGGTGCCTCCAGGACGCCGGCGAGCTCGCCGCGTGGATCTCCGAGGAAGGGTCCCGCCGCTACATCGCGATGACCTCCCAGACCGACGATCCGCAGCGGGAGCAGGCCTATCTCCAGTTCATCAGGGAGATCGGTCCCCGGTGGAAGCAGCTGAGCCACCGGCTGGACGAGGCGTACGTGAAGAACCCGCACCGCCGCGCGCTCCCGCCGTACTACCGCCTCTTCGATCGACGGATCGAGAACCGGGTCGGCCTCTACCGCGAGGAGAACCTGCCGCTCCAGGTGACGGAAGCCGAGCTGGCGCAGCAGTACCAGAAGCTGCGGGGCACGATGACCGTCGTCTACCGCGGGAGGGAGCATACCCTTCAGGAGCTGGCCAGGTACCGGCAGGATCCGGACCGCGCGGTCCGGCAGGAGGCCTGGACCCTCGGCACGGAGCGTATGCTCCGAGACCGGGACGCACTCGAGGACCTCTTCGACCGGCTGCGGGAGGTCCGCGTGCGGATCGCCCGAAACGCCGGCTTCGCGTCGTATCGGGACTACGCCTTCCGCGCCCGCGAGCGTTTCGACTACGGGCCGGACGAGTGCTTCCGATTTCACGCGGCGGTGGAGGCGCAGTTCACGCCGCTCGCGGATCAGGTGGCCCGGGAGCGACAGCGCCTCCTCGGCGTGGGCACGCTGCGGCCGTGGGATCTGGAGGCCGATCCGCTGCGCCGCCCGCCGCTGCCCGAGTTCGATCGGACGGAGGAGCTGCTCGACCGCTGCGAGGCGGCGTTCCGGATGGTGCTGCCGGAGTTCGGCGAGCACTTCCGGTTCATGCGCGAGCAGGGGCTGCTCGACCTGGACCGGCGGAAGGGGAAGGCGCCCGGCGGGTACCAGCAGACCCTCGCCGAGCGCCGGTGGCCCTTCATCTTCCTGAACGTCGCCCCCTCCGAGGACGTCCGCACCCTGCTGCACGAGGGCGGCCACGCGTTTCACGCCATCGCCGCGCGCGAGGAGCCCCTGCTCGCCTACCGGTCCGCGCCGCTGGAGTTCGCCGAGGTCGCCTCGATGGGCATGGAGCTCCTGACGGCGCCCTACCTCGGGACGATCTATCCGCGCGCCGCCGACGCCCGCCGCGCCCTCCGCGAGCTGCTCGACGGGATCCTGATGCCGAAGGGGATGCCGTGGATCGCGACGATCGACGCGTTCCAGCACTGGCTCTATACGCATCCCGAGCATACCCCCCAGGAGCGTCGGGACGCTTGGGTCGGCACTTATCGACGCTTCAGCCGCTGGCTGGACTGGTCGGGGTACGAGGACGCGCTGGCCTACTACTGGCATGCGCAGCTGCATGTGTTCCAGGTCCCGTTCTATTACATCGAGTACGGCGTCGCCCAGATGGGGGCGCTGCAAATCTGGCTGCACGCGACGCGCGCGAACGCCGGCGAAGCCGTGGCGCGCTACCGGTCCGCGCTGGCCCTGGGAGGCGCCCGGCCGCTCCCCCAGCTGTTCGAAGCCGCAGGGGCGCGGCTCGCCTTCGACGAGGAGACGGTGGCGCCGCTCGCCCGCGCGCTGGGCGAGGAGCTCGCGAAGGCGCCGTACGCCTAGCCCGGCGCGCCGGCGCCGGCGGCGAGGCTCGGTCGTGCCTTGCTCAGCCCCGCGGGCTTTGGGTATACTGAGGGCCAGGAGAGTCTATGGAATTCATCAGCCCAACCCACGGCAAGCTCAGCTTCGAGCGGATGTTCAAGCACCTCGTGGACTACATGCACGAGGAGCCCACGCAGAGTTACAACGTGATCATCGGCACCGACTCGCTCCTGGGCGACGATACGTGTTTTGTCACGGCGGTGATCATCCACCGGGTGGGCCACGGCGGCCGGTACTTCTACCACAAGTTCCGCAACCGCAAGATCGAGAGCCTCCGCCAGCGCATTCTCTACGAGACCTCGCTCAGCCTGGAGACCGCGAGCCAGGTCAGCGCGCAGCTGGCCAAGAACGGGTTCAGTGAGCTCGCGGTGGAGATCCACCTCGACGTCGGCGACCGCGGAGAGACCAAGCGCATCATCCGGGAGGTCGTCGGGATGGTCCAGGGCAGCGGGTACGCGGCGATCACCAAGCCCGACAGTTACGGAGCGAGCAAGGTCGCGGACCGCGAGACCGGGAAGCTCCGCCTCGCGGACCGCGCGCGTGTGGCGGCCGCCGGGGGGTCCGGCGGCGCCGGCGGAACTCAGCCAATCGGCGGATCTGGGCCGTCCGGCGGATCGCAGGGCGCCGGGGCCTCCAAGGACGGCGCGGGCTCTGGAAGCGCCGGCGTCTCTTCGGGGGCCGCCGGCCCGAAGAGCGGCTCCGGGAGCAAGGGGGGACCGTGACGCCGCGGACGCTGATCGACAAGATCTGGGACGCCCACGTCGTGCGCAGCCACGCCGGCGAGCCCGATCGGCTCTACGTCGATCTCCACCTCGTGCACGAAGTGACGTCGCCCCAGGCCTTCGAGGGCCTGCGGCTGCACGGGCGGAAGGTGCGGCGGCCGGACCTGACGTTTGCCACCCTCGACCACAACGTGCCGACGACTCCCCGCACGGAGCCGATCACCGATCCGATCAGCAGGCTGCAGATCGAGGCCCTGGAGCGGAACTGCCGGGAGTTCGGCATCCGGCTCGAGGGCCTGCTCAGCCGGCGGCAGGGCATCGTCCACATCATCGGCCCGGAGCTCGGGTTGACCCAGCCCGGCCTGCTCATCGTCTGCGGGGACAGCCACACGGCCACCCACGGAGCGCTCGGGGCGCTCGCGTTCGGCATCGGGACCTCCGAGGTGGAGCACGTGCTGGCGAGCCAGATCCTTCCCCAGCGGCGGCCCAAGACCATGGAGGTCCGGGTCGACGGCGAGCTGCCGCTCGGGACCACGCCCAAGGACCTGATCCTCGGGGTGATCCGGCGCTTCGGGGTGGGCGGCGGGATCGGCCACATCATCGAGTACACCGGGTCGACGATCCGCGGGCTTTCCATGGAAGGCCGGCTTACGGTCTGCAACATGACGATCGAAGGCGGCGCCCGGGCCGGGCTGGTGGCCCCGGACGAGACCACCTTCGCCTACGTGAACGGCCGGCCGTTTGCCCCGGCCGGACGAGCCTGGGACGAGGCGCTGGCCTACTGGAAGACCCTGCCGACCGATCCGGGCGCGACCTACGACACGCGCGTCCAGATGAACGCCGAGACGCTCGAACCCTATGTGACGTGGGGGACCAATCCGTCGCAGTCGGAGCCGGTGACGGGCCGCGTGCCCGATCCCGCCTCCCACGCCGACCCGCAGGCGCGGAAGGCGATCGAGCGCGCGCTGCAATACATGGCCCTCAGGCCCGGGGTGCCGATCCAGGACATCGTCATCGACCGGGTGTTCATCGGCTCGTGCACGAACTCCCGGCTCGAAGACCTCCGGGCGGCGGCCCGCGTCGTGGCCGGCCGCAGGGTGCACGCGAAGGTCCGGGCCATGGTCGTCCCCGGCTCCCAGCAGGTCAAGGCGGCCGCGGAGCGCGAGGGGTTGGACCGCGTGTTCAAGAGCGCCGGCTTCGAGTGGCGGGAGGCCGGGTGCTCGATGTGCCTCGGGATGAATCCGGATATCCTGGGCCCCGGGGAGCGCTGCGCGTCGACCTCCAACCGCAACTTCGAGGGGCGGCAGGGCCCCGGGGGCCGGACGCACCTGGTCAGCCCGCCGATGGCGGCGGCGGCGGCGATCGAGGGGCACTTCGTCGACATCAGGGAGTGGAGGGTGTAGCGGCGTGGAGCCATTCAAGGCGCACGCGGGCGTCGTCGTTCCGTTCGACCAGCCGGACGTGAACACGGATCTGATCGTTCCGGCTCAGACGCTCAAGCGGATCGAGCGGACGGGGTACGGGCAGTTCCTCTTCTACAGCAAACGGTTCCTCCCCGATGGGAAGCCCAACCCGGAGTTCGTGCTGAACAAGCCCCAGTACCGCGATGGCACGATCCTGGTCGCCGGCCGGAACTTCGGCTGCGGCTCCTCCCGGGAGCACGCTCCCTGGGCGCTGCAGGACTACGGGTTCAAGGTGATCGTCGCGCCCTCATTCGCGGACATCTTCGCCGAGAACGCGGCCCAGAACGGCCTCCTGACGGTCGTCCTGCCCGAAGCTCGGGTCCGGCAGATCATGGATGCCGCCGGCACGCGCGAGGGCTACCAGCTGACCGTGGACCTCGAGGCGCAGACCGTGACGGACGGATTCGGGCGCCGGGATAAGTTCGAGATCGACGCGTTCAAGAAGCACTGCCTGCTCAACGGGCTCGATGCGATCGGCCTCACCCTGCAGCACGAGCGCGAGATCACGCGCTTCGAAGCCACCCGGCCGGCCTGGATGCCGCGGGTGAGCGCCTAGGCGGGCCGGGCGGCCCGAGCCGGGTTCACGATCGCGATCGCCGTTTTACATCCTCGGTAAACAGCCGGTTGAGCTCGCCGCCGGACGCCGCGCCGGCGAAGGCGTCGAACGTCCCGGAGGCGAGTCCCTGCGCCGCGCGGATGAATCCGCCCCAGGCCGCGCGCGCGAGCGCGCCGCCGACGCTGATCCGGCGCACGCCGAGGCCGGCCGCGTCGCCGACGGTCAACCCCATGGGGCCGCCGATGAGCAGGTTGACCGGCTTCGGGGCGACGGCGTCGACGACCGCCGCGATCTGCTCGCGCGTGCGGATGCCGGGGGCGTAGAGGCAGTCGGCGCCGGCCGACGCGTAGGCTGTGAGCCGCCGGATCGCCTCGTCGAGGTCGGGGACGCCGGCGATGAAGCCCTCCGTCCGGCCGACCAGCAGCACGTCCCCGCCGGCCCGGTCGATGGCGGCGCGCGCGGCGCGGATGCGGGCCACGGCCAGGTCGAACGCATAGAGCGGCCTTGACGCCTCTCCGGTGGAATCCTCGATCGACAGCCCCGCCACGCCGGTCTCGACGCACAGCCGCACGTTCTCGGCCAGCGCCGCCGGCGCGTCCGCGTACCCCGATTCGAAATCGGCGTTCACCGGCAGATCGGACGCCTCCACGATGGCGCGGATGTGGGCGAGCATGGGATCGCGGGTCAGCGCCCAGTCGGCGTCGGGGAGCCCCATCGAGAACGCGGCGCCGGAGCTCGTGGTCGCGAGCGCCTTGAACCCGAGGTGCTGCAGGTACCGCGCGGAGCCGGCGTCCCACGGATTGGGGATGACGAAGCAGCCGGACTCGTGGAGCCGACGGAAGATGCGGCGCTTCTCGGCGGTCGTGGGCACGGCACCCGTGCGTTCGCCGATGACCGCAGGAGAACCTCTCGTTCCGGCCTAAGCGTTGTTTATTGATGTGGGGGAGTCAGATCCTGCGAGGACGAGGGGGGAGTGGCCGTGAGTGGACGACGGATGTGCAAGAGCGCGCTGATCGTGATGGGATTGCTGGGGGTCATGCTTGCTCCGTTTGCAAGCGGGAGCGCGCGCGGGCAGGCCGGCGGAGGCACGGTGACGTTCCTGCTGCCCGAGAACGTGACCGCCCGCTGGGAGGAGCAGGACAAGCCGTTTTTCACCGAGTCGATGAAGAAGTACGCGGCGAACGTCAAGGTCGACGTGGTGAACGCGCTCAATGACCAGTCCCGCCAGCAGTCGCAGGCCGAGGCGGCGCTCACCAACGGCGCCAGGGTGCTGGTGGTGATTCCGGTCGACCAGGTCGCGGCCGCCGCGATCGTGAAGGAGGCCGGCAAGAGCAAGGTGCCGGTGATCGCCTACGACCGCCTGATCAAGAACAGTCCGGTCGACTACTACGTCTCGGTGGACGGCGTGGACGTCGGCAGGCTCCAGGGACGCTGGCTCGAGTCGCACACGAAAACAGGCGACAACATCGCGGTCGTGAATGGGTCCCCGACCGACGACAACGCCCATCTCTTCAACACGGGCTACATGAGCGTGCTCGATCCGCTGTTCAAGTCCGGCAAACGAACGCAGATCGGCAACGTCTGGACGCCCGGCTGGGACCCGTCGAAGGCGCAGCAGGAAATGGAGCAGATCCTGACCCAGCACAGCAACAACGTCCAGGGCATCCTGTCCGCCAACGACGGGATGGCCGGGGGCATCATCGCCGCGCTGCAGGCGCAGGGCCTCGCCGGGAAGATCCCGATCACCGGGCTCGACGCCACCCTGGCCGCCGACCAGCGCATCCTCCGGGGGACTCAGAGCATGACCGTGTGGCGCTCACTCCGCGAGGAAGCCGACAAGGCCGCCCAGATCGCCGCCGCGCTCGTCAGGGGCCGGAAGCCGCCGGAGAGTCTGTTCCCCAACGGCAAGACGGTGAACAACGGGATGGTGAACGTGCCCTGGGCGCCCCTCAGGCCGATCGTGGTCGATCGGACCAACATGGCGGTCCTGATCCAGGACGGCTCGATCGGCAAAGGCCAGCTGTGCAACGGCATCCCTCACGGGACGGGCCCCTGCTGATCCTCCAGAGAGGCGGCCGGTGTCTCTCAGCAGCGGGCAGAGCGGCGCCGGGAGCGATGCCGCACCGGCGGGGCGAGCCCCTGTCCTCCGGCTGAGCGGGATCGTCAAGGGCTTTGGCGCGGTCCAGGCCCTGACCGGCGTCGGCTTCGAGGTCTATCCCGCCGAGGTCGTCGCGCTCGTCGGCGACAACGGCGCCGGGAAATCGACCCTCGTCAAGATCATGTCGGGCGTGTATCTGCCCGACGCGGGCACGATCTCGTTCGACGGCCGGGAGGTGAGGTTCCATTCGCCGGCCGACGCCAACCGGTGCGGGATCGAGACCGTGTACCAGGATCTGGCCCTCTGCGACAACCTCGATGCCGTCCAGAACATGTTCCTCGGCCGGGAGGCCGCCCGGCGGCTCGCCCCCGCGGTCGAGGTGCTGGCGGAGGAGCAGATGGAACGGCGTGCGCTCGAGACGCTCCGCGATCTCACGGTTGTCACAGTGCAGAACGTCCGCGCCAGGATCGCGGGGCTCTCCGGAGGCCAGCGGCAGGCCGTCGCCATCGCCAAGGCGGTGATGTGGCACTCGAAGGTCGTCCTCCTCGACGAGCCGACCGCGGCGCTGGGCGTCGGCGCGTCCCAGCAGGTCCTCGCCCTCATCAAACGGTTGAGCACGCAGGGGCTCGGCGTGGTCGTGATCTCGCACAATCTCCACGAGGTGTTCGAGGTCGCCGACCGCATCGTGGTCCTCCGGCTCGGCCGGCGTGTGGCCACCTTCGATCGCACCCGGACCACGCCGGAGGAGGTGGTCGCCGCGATCACAGGCGCCGCCGGCGGGACGCCCGCCTGATGGCCGGCATGCCCGAGTCCGCGCCGGCCGCCCGCGGTGCCGGCGCGATCCGCCGCCGGGGCGCGGCCGGCGGGATGCGCGCGGCGGTGGAGACCGCCCGCCGGCGCATCGGGCAGGGGGAACTGGGCCCGCTCCCGGTCATCCTCGGGCTGGCCGTCATCTGGACGTTCTTTCAGGTCCAGGACCACCATTTTCTGACTCCCCGGAATCTGAGCAACCTGATTCTCCAGATCGCCGTGGACGGCGTGATCGCGATCGGGGTCGTGCTTGTCCTCCTGCTCGGAGAGATCGACCTCTCGGTCGGCTCGGTCTCCGGCGTGACCGCCGCCGTGCTGGGCGTCCTGGTCACCGTCGACCACGCGCCCTGGTGGGCCGGGATCCTCGTGATGCTGGCCTGCGGGTGCGCGATCGGCGCGTTCCAGGGAGTCTGGTCGGCGGTCGTCGGCGTCCCCTCGTTCGTGGTCACGCTCGCCGGGCTGCTCGGCTGGCTGGGCGTCCAGCTTCACGTGCTCGGCAGCGAGGGAACGCTGAACGTGGTGGAGCCGCACCTCGTCAGCGTCATGGACAGCTACCTGCCGCAGGGCTGGGGATGGGGGCTCGCCGTCGCGGTGACCGCGCTGTACGGCGCAACGAGGTTCCTCCGCCGGGCACAGCGGCGGCAGGCCGGGCTCCCGACGCTGCCCGCGTTAGATCTCGCGAGCACGGTCGCCGGCGTGGCCGCCGCCGCGTTCGTGGTGGTCGCGGTGCTCAACCGCTGGCAGGGCGTGCCGACCGCGGGGGTGATCCTGGTCGCGCTTGTGGCGTGCTTTGCCTGGGTGACCACCCGGACGCGGTTTGGCCGGCACATCTATGCGATCGGGGGAAACGCGGAGGCCGCCCGGCGCGCGGGCATCAACGTCACCGGCGTGCGCGTGGCGGTTTTCACGATGTCGTCCCTCCTGGCCGCGGTCGGCGGCCTGCTCGCTGTCTCGCGCAACCAGGCCGCCGGCACGTTGACCGGCGGCGGGACGCTCCTCCTCGAGGCCATCGCCGCCGCGGTCATCGGCGGGACCAGCCTGTTCGGCGGCCGGGGCACCGTGTGGTCGGCCCTCCTCGGCTCGCTCGTCATCGGGAGCGTGTCCAACGGGTTGGACCTGACCAGCGAGGCCGCGGACGTCAAGTACATCGTGCAGGGCGCGATCCTCCTGGCCGCGGTCACGGTCGACGCCCTCTCGCGCCGGAAGCGCGGCTCTGCCCTGAGTTAACTCATTAGGTGGTCCCGAAATGGAACTGCTCTGGCTGGAGCCCCGACACCCGGACCTCGACATTTCGGCCCCGGATCGTGACGGCCGCGAACGTCCCGGCGGGCCGGCCGCCCGTGTACGCGCAGTCGACCAGCGACCCCAGCGTCACGTACGGGATCCCGTTGATCACCGCCGCGCGCGTCCAGTGCAGGTGTCCGGCGAAGACCGCCAGCACCCGCCCGCTGCGCTCGAGGAGCCCGCGGACCCGCTCGCGGTTGCGGACGCACGCACGGTCCGGATGCGCGGCGAAGTACCGGTGGCCGCGGAGGTCCTGCTCGTCGAGGGGATGGTGGCCGAAGATCAGCGCCGGCCCCGAGCCGCGCTCCAGCACGTCGGCGAGCCAGGCCATTTGCTCGGGTCCGATCTCCCCGCCGGCCTGTTCGAACGGTGGGTCCTGGCTGTTGAGCAGGACGATGCGCGGGTCGTAGCGTTCCAGGCAGGCATACGGCCTTCCTTGTTCGAGCAGCGGCGCCAACTCGGCCTTCGTCAGGTTGCCGACATCGGTGTTCCCGAGCACATGAAGGACGGGCACCCCTATCTCTAACAACCGCCGCCGGACCCAGACTGTGCGCTGGCGGTCCTGGCGGCTGGCGACCGGGTTGATGCGATCCCCCAGGTCAACGAGGAGGTCCGGTCCAAAGGCCTCCATCGCGTCGCAGAAGCCCTCCAGGAGCACCGGGGCCTGGCTGCCGAGCTGGGTGTCAGAATCCGGACCGCAGTGGATGTCGGCGACGACGCCGATCTTCACCGCTGCGGGGCCAGCCGGCGGGCCCGCAGCTCCGTTTTGCCTCCCATGTAGGGGATGAGCGGCTCCGGGACGCGCACGCTCCCGTCACGCTGCTGGAAGTTCTCCACGATGGCGATGATCGCCCGCGTGCCCGCCACCGCGGTGCCGTTGAGCGTGTGCACGTACTCCACCGCTCCGCCGTCTTTCCGGCGGAACCGGACATTGAGGCGGCGGGCCTGAAAGTCCGTGCAGTTGCTGCACGACTGGGTCTCCCCGTAGCCCCCCCGCCCGGGCATCCACGTCTCGATGTCGTACTTGCGCGCCGCGGGATCCCCGAGGTCGCCGGCGGCGATGTCGACGACGCGGTAGGGGAGCCCGAGCGGCTGCCAGAGGCGCTCCTGCAGCGCAGCGAGGTAGCCGTGCTCCTCCCATGACCGGTCGGGGTGGCAGTACGAGAACATCTCCACCTTCTCGAACTGGTGGACGCGGAAGATTCCCCGGGTGTCCTTGCCGTGCGCGCCGGCCTCCCGCCGAAAGCAGGTCGAGATCCCGCAGAGCCGGACCGGCAGGTCCGATTCGTTGAGGACCTCGCCGGCCAGCATGGACCCGAGCGCCATCTCCGACGTGCCGGCGAGCGCGAGATCCTCGCCCTCGACGCGGTAGACCATCTGCTCGTCGAGGCCGGCGCCGCCCATCATGCCGATGATGTTGTCCCGCCGGACCAGGACGGGCGGGATGATCGGGGTGAACCCCTCGGCGGCCAGCCGGTCGACCGCGTACCGGACGAGCGCCAGCTGGAGCAGCGCGCCGTCCCCGCGGAGAAAGTAGAACCGCGATCCGGAGACCTTGGCGCCGCGCTCCACGTCGAGGAGATCGAGGGCCGCGCCCAGCTCGACGTGGTCTCGGGGCGCGAACTCGAACTGCGGCGGGGCGCCCACGACGCGGAGCGTGGCGCCCTCGTCCGGCCCGCCGTCGGGGACGGCGGGGTGGGGGGGGTTGGGGATCTGCCGCAGCACCGCCAGCAGCGCGGCGTCGGCGTCCTGCAGCGCCGGGTCCAGCGCCTTCGCCTGGGCGGCGATCTGCTTCATCTCGGCGATCCGCGCCTCGCGGGCCGCGCCGGTCAGTTTCGGGATCTCCTGCGAGGCCCGGTTCTGCGCGGCCCGCAGCGCCTCCACCTGCTGGACGACCTCCCGGCGGCGTCGATCGGCCTCGAGCGCGCGGTCGACCAGGCCGGGGTCGGCGCGCTTCTTGCGCAGCGCGGCCTTGAACAGGTCGGGCTGGTCGCGGATCAGTTTGAGATCGACCATTAGAGGCGCACCGCCTTCACCTGCGCGATCCCGGCCGCCTCGCGGATCTCGCCCACGGCCTCCGCCGGCGCCGGAGCGTCCAGGGTCAGGACCATGACCGCGGTCCCCCCGGCGTCCCGCCGGCCGACGTGCATGTTGGCGATGTTCACCCCATGCCGGCCGAGGATCGTGCCGACCATCCCGATCATCCCCGGGCGGTCCTGGTTCCAGACAAACAGCATGTGCGCCGCCGGCACGAGGTCGAGCCGCCAGTGGTTCAGGCGGGTGATGCGCGCCTCCCGGTGTCCGAAGAGCGCGCCGCCGAGCCGCAGGGCGCCGTGGGAGGTCTGGGCTTCGGCGACGATCTGGCTGGCGAAATCCTCGCAGAGGTCCGAGTGCGCCTCGCTGATCGCGAGGCCGCGTTCCCGGGCGACCACGACGGCGTTGACCAGGTTGACCGTCTGGTCGGAGATGCGGTGCAGCAGGCCGGCGAGAAACGACGCGGTGAGCGCGGGGGTGTCCATCCGGACCACCTCGCCCTCGTAGCGGATGGCGATGGCGCTCAATTGCCCTTCGGCGACCTGCTGGGCGACCTCGCCGAGGCTCCGGGCGAGGGCCATGAACGGCTCGAGACGGCGCCACGTCTCCTCCCCCAGCGCCGGGGCGTTGACGGCCCCATGCACCGGCTCGCCGCGGAGGGCGGCGAGGACCTGGTCGGCGACATCGACGGCGATGGACCGCTGGGCTTCCCGCGTGGACGCGCCGAGGTGGGGCGTCGCCACGACGCGCGGGTGCGCCAGCAGCGGCGATCCGGCCGGCGGGGGTTCCACGGCGAAGACATCGAGGGCGGCGCCTCCCACGTGGCCTTCCTCGAGCGCCGCCAGGAGCGCCTGCTCATCGACCAGCCCCCCGCGGGCGCAGTTCACGAGGAGCGCGCCCGGCTTCATCGCGGCCAGCTCGTTGCTCCCGATGAGGGCTTGGGTCTCTTCGGCCAGCGGCACGTGCAGCGTCAGGATGTCGGACCGGCGCAGGACCTCCTCCCACCCGCCGAGGGCCACGCCCAGCCGCCGGGCCCGGTCCTCCGTTACGTACGGATCGTGGGCCAGCACCCGCATGTCGAAGGCGACCGCCCGCCGGGCCACCTCGCTGCCGATCTTCCCGAGCCCGATGATGCCGAGCGTCTTCCCGGCCAGTTCGGTGCCGGTGTACGGCTCGCGGATCCACCGGCCCGCGCTCAGGGCGGCGTGGGCCTGGGGGATGCGGCGGACCAGGGCGAGGAGCATCGCCATCGTGTGCTCCGCGGCCGCGATCGTGCTGCTCTCGGGGGTGTTGAGCACGAGGATGCCCCGCCGCGTCGCCGCGTCGACATCGATGTTGTCCACTCCCACCCCCGCGCGGGCGATCACGCGGAGGCGCGGCGCCCCCCCGAGCGCCGCGGAGGAGACCCGGGTCCCGCTGCGGATGATGAGCGCGTCGGCTCCGGGCAGCAGCGCCGCGAGGTCCGCTTCGGCGAGGCCGGACCGGACGATCACCTCTCCTGCTTGCCGCAGTCGGGCCAGGCCCTCTTCGCCGAGCCCGTCAGCGACCAGGACCTGCATCGCCGCCCCGCCGGCCTCAGCGCTTCGCGGGGGCCCGCAGCGTCTGGCGCGCGGCCTCGAGCCCCGCGTCCGTCGCGGCCCGAGCGCCGAGATCGTTGAGGGTGCGGCCGAGGGTCTCCAGGCCGGCGAGCAGCATCGCCGATTGGGTGTACCCGAGGTGGCCGATCCTGATCACGGTATGCTCCAGTTTCCCGATCCCGCGGCCGAACAGGACCCCATACCGCTCCCGGGCCTGGGTGCCCACGGTGACGGCGTCGACGCCATCGGGGGCAAGCGCGGGAGTCACCGTGTCCACGGCCCAGGCGTCCTCCGTCAGCGTCCGCAGCCCCATTCCCCGGACGCCCGCGCGCACCATCCGGGCCATCTGGCGGTGGCGCTCGAAGACGCGGTCCAGCCCTTCCTCGTGGATCAGGCGCAGCGCCTCGTGCACGGCATAGGCCACGGTCACGGCCGTGGTGAATGCCGTCCCCGGGGGCTGCCGGCGGGCTTCCACCCGCCCTCGCTGCAGGTCCAGGTAGAATCGCGGTGTCGAGGCGCGCTCCGCCACCGCCCAGGCGCGGTCGCTCACGCTGATGAACGCCATCCCCGGGGGGCTCATCAGGGCTTTTTGGGAGCCGGTGACCGCCACGTCCACGCCCCAGGCATCCGTCTCCAGCGGGATTGCCCCGAGGCTGCTGACCGCGTCCACCATGAGCAGCGCCGGGTGATCGCCCAGGAGTGACCGGATCGCCTTGACGTCGTTGTGCACGCCCGTGCTGGTCTCGCTCTGGGTGACGAACACCGCCCGGTAGTCCCGGCCGGCGTCCGCGCGGAGCCGGCCCGCGATCGCGTCGAGGGGGACCGGCCTGCCCCACTCCGCGAGCACCCGATCGACGCGCGCGCCGAAGCGCTCGGCGATCTCCGCGAACCGCTCGCAGAAGTAGCCGTTGTTGACCGAGAGCACCCGGTCGCCCGGGGACAGGAAGTTGACCACCGCCGCTTCGAGGCCGCCGGTGCCCGAGCACACCAGCGGGATGATGTCGTTGCGGGTCCGGAACACATCCTTGAGGCCGTCCAGGATCTCCGCCATGATGCGGCCGAACGTGGGGCCGCGGTGATTGGTCATCTCCCGCCCCATCGCCTGGAGCACCCGCGGGGGCAGCGGGGTCGGGCCGGGGATCAGCAGGTTGATCTCACCCATGGGGTCGCCTCCTGCGTGTGCGCTGCCGTTACATGCGCTGCCGTTAAATGAGAACGCTCCCGCCACAGGAGGCGAGAGCGCTCGCGGATCTCTCCGTCATCGCCTGACGGCGTCGCTAACTGGCGGTGATAATAGCATCCGACTGCGGGCGCGTCAACGCCTGCGGGCGGATCATCTCGAGAAAGGCCTGGGCCACGCGGGGCAGGCGGGGATCACGGCGGGAGAGGAGCGAGATCGCCCGCTCGATCCGGAGTCCTTCGATCGGCACGATGCGCAGCCGGCCGGCGGCCACCTCCAGCTCGACCGCGCAGCGCGAGAGGATCGAGAGGCCCAGGTTCGCGGCGACGGCCTGCTTCACCATCTCCGCGCCTTCCACTTCGAAGACGGGCGTGACGTGCACTCCGGCGCGATGCAGCGCCTCGTCTGCCGCCTCGCGGTTGCCGGAGCCGCGCTCGCGCAGGATGAACGGCTCGCCGGCCAGATCGGCAACCCGCACGCTCGGCAGCGCGGCGAACGGGTGCGACGGGGCGACGACGAGGACCAATTCGTCGTTGAGGAGCACGGCCGCCTCGAGATCGGGAAAGCTGACACTGCCGCCGATGACCCCCAGATCCAGCTGGTGCTGCAGGAGCATCTCCTGAATCCGGCGCGTGTCGGCGAGACGCAGCGAGATCTCGATGCTCGGGTACTGCTCCTTGAACCGTCCCAGGAGGGCGGGGAGCAGGTAGGTGCCGGGCGTCGGGGTGGCGCCGAGGAGGAGCCGGCCGCGGCGCAGCCCTTTGACCTCGTCCATGGCCACCCGGGTCTCATCGATCAGCGCCAGGATGCGGGCGGCGTAACCGTCCAGCACCCGGCCGGCCTCGGTGAGCCGCACGTGCTTGCCGACCTGCTCGAACAGGTCGGTGCCGAACTGCCGTTCCAGGTCGCCCACCTGGATGCTGACCGACGGCTGGCTGATCAAGAGTTCCGCCGCCGCCCGCGAGAAGCTCCCGGACCGCGCGACGGTGTGGAAGATCTTGAGCTGGTGCACATTGATCGCCATTGGACTGCTACCAGTGTACACTATTCCCGGCGCGGGCAGAAGGTGGCCACCGTGCGGTGTTGTGTCCTGCCCCCCCGGCAACCCCTGATGTTACAATGAACCTTGAACATACGTCGGACACGGAGCGGTCCATGACCGATCGCGACCGGATTAGGCTGACCTCGATGGTCGCCTGCGCCGGCTGAGCCTCGAAACTGGGTCCGGCCGACCTGGCGCAGGTCCTGCGCCACCTCCCTCCGGTGACCGACCCTGCCGTCCTCGTGGCCACCAACACGGCGGACGACGCGGGCGTGTACCGTATTGCCCCGGATCTGGCCCTCGTCCAGACGGTGGACATCTTCACGCCCATCGTGGACGAGCCGTACTGGTTCGGCGCGATCGCGGCGGCGAACGCCATGAGCGACGTCTACGCGATGGGCGGGACGCCGAAGTTCGCGCTCAACTTCGCCGGGTTCCCGCGGGCGAAGCTGCCCCTCGATGTCCTCGGGGAGATCCTGCGCGGGGGCGGGGACAAGTGCAGCGAGGCCGGGGTGGTCATCATCGGCGGCCACACCATCGAAGACCCCGAGCCGAAGTACGGGCTCGCCGTCACCGGGTTCGTCCACCCCAACCGCATCGTCACGAACGCGGCGGCCCGGCCCGGCGACCGGCTCGTGCTGACGAAACCCCTGGGGATGGGCGTCATCACGACTGGGATCAAGCAGGAGCGGACATCGCCGGCGGCGGTCCAGGAGGCCATCCGCATCATGGCCACGCTGAACCGGGGCGCCGCGCAGGCGATGGTCGACGTCGGGGTCTCGGCGGCCACCGACATCACCGGGTTCGGGCTGCTCGGCCACCTGCACGAGATGACCCGCGCGGCCAAGGTCCGGGCGCGTATCCGGCTGCGGTCGGTGCCGATTCTCGAGGAAGCCTGGGGGCTCGCGCGGGAGGGCGTGATCCCGGGCGGCACCCGGCGGAACCAGGCCTCCCTGGAGGGCGCTGTCACCTGGGAAGGGATCGACGAGGACGGGCAGGTACTCCTCTGTGATGCCCAGACGTCCGGCGGTCTGCTGATCGCCGTGCCGGAGACCCGGCTCGCCCGATTGGTTCAGGCGCTCGAGACCGAGGGGGCCCTGGCCGCGGTCGTCGGAGAGATCACGGGGATGGGGCACGGGGAGATCACGGTCAGGCGCGATTGACCCCGACGGCCGGGACCCTGATGCTGAGGAGGAACAGAGAGATGACCCCGAAGGCAGAACGCGCCGAAACGACCCGCCAGGCGGACCTGCTCGAGCGCGCCGGACGGTATCTCGCCGGCGGCGGGCTTGGGCTGTTCGTCCTGCCCCCCGAAGTCAACCTCGTCATCGCCGAGGGCCGCGGCAGCCACGTCACCACCGTGGACGGCCGCGATTATATCGACTACCACCTCGGATCCGGCCCGGCGCTGCTGGGGCACGGGCACCCGGAGATCGTGGCCGCGGTGCAGCGCCAGGTGCCGAAGGGATCGACGTACTACTTCCTCAACGAGCCGGTGATCCGTCTGGCGGAGCGGATGGTCGAGGCGATCCCCTGCGCCGACCAGGTGCACTTCACCGGGTCGGGGACCGAGGCCACCTTCTTCGCGATGCGTCTGGCCAGGGGCGCGACCGGCCGGTCCAAGATCCTCAAGTTCGAGGGCGGCTGGCACGGGATGAACGACTACGCGCTGTGGGGGACCGTGCCGAAGCGGCCGAGCCCCTACCCGAACGCGGAGCCGGACTCCATCGGGATTCCGGAGGTGCTGCGCGGGCAGGTGCTGGTCGCCCCCTTCAACGACGCCGCGCGCGCGGTGGAGATCATCCGGCAGAACGCCCATGAGCTGGCCGCGGTCATCGTGGAGCCGCTGCAGCGGGTCCTTCAGCCGGTGCCGGGGTTCCTCGAGGCGGTGCGCGAGGCGGCCACGCGGGCCGGCAGCGTGCTGATCTTCGATGAGATCGTGACCGGGTTCCGCATCGCCTGGGGCGGAGCCCAGGAACGGTACGGGGTGGTCCCCGACGTGGCCACCTACGGCAAAGCGATGTCCGGCGGGTTCCCAATGGCCGCGATCGCCGGCCGCAGCGAGATCATGAAGCATTTCGACGCGCGCCGGACGGAGCGGCCGCGCCTGGTCTGGGCGAGCGGGACCCTGAACGGCAACCCGGTGAGCGCGACGGCCGGGCTGGCCGCCCTCGACATCCTCAGCCGGCCCGGGGCCTACGAGCACTTCCACAAGATCGGCGGCCGGCTGCGGCGGGAGATCGAAGCGCTCGGGGCCCGGCACGGGTTCGCCGTGCAGGCCCCCGGCGAGGACGCGGTGTTCGGCGTCCGGTTCACCGCCCGGAAGCCGCTCCGGAACTGGGAGGATCTGCTGACCTCGGACACGCAGCTCAACCTGCGCTGGTCGACCGAGCTGCTCACGCGCGGGATTCTCGTCAACCCCAACGAGAAGTTCTATCTCTCGCTGGCGCACACCGACGCCGACGTGGATCGGACGCTCGAGGCGTGCGACCAGGCGTTCGCGGCGATCAAGCGATAACGTAGCCTCCTTCTTTCGAGAATCATCGTCCGGCTCACGAACGCGTGTGCCGGATTGACACCGGTACGCGTATCTCAGTACGATCGCACCGTGCCTTCTTGTACATTGTCGGACAATCGGACGTAGGACAAGAACAGGATGCGCCCGCGAGCCGAGCAGTTTGTTCGTCCCCCAACGCTCACCGCCACGGTTGCGGAGCACATCAAAGAGGCGATCTTCCGTGGGATCCTTCCTCCCGGCGCGCCCCTGCATGAAGTTGAGCTCAGCAAATCCCTCGGGGTCTCGCGGGGCACGGTCCGCGAGGCTCTGCGACATCTTCAGGATGAGACCCTCGTCGAGATCCACCCGCATCAGGGAGCTTTCGTCACGCGGCTCTCCCCCCGGAAGGCCAGGGAGATCTACACGCTTCGCGCGCAGCTCGAGCCCTACGCGGTGCGTCTGGCCATGGGGCGGAGCGCGTACACCCAGGGCGATCTCGATGAACTGGACGCGCTTGTCCGCCGCCTGGGCGACCTGGAACGCAGCAGCGACCCCGAGCACAGGAGCGATCTGTTCGAGATCATCACGGCGGACATGGAGTTCCATCGGGTGATGTGCGGGCGCAGCGAGCACGAGATGCTGATGGGGGTGCTCAAGAGCCTCCAGTCCCAGACGCGTCTCTTCATCCTGAACACGATCCTGTATCATTCGGACCTCGAGCTCGACGAACCCACACACCGCGCGATCCTCACGGCGATCCAGTCGGGCGACCCTGAGCATGCCGAGGCGGTGGTCCGCCAGCACATCGTCGACGCGGGGACGTCCCTCGTGACGCACATGGAGGCCCACGCGGTCGCGGGCCGCGAGGAGGTGGTGGGCAGCCGCGTCCAGGGAGGGTGAAACACATCATAAGGGGGGGTGGTTTCATGGGATCCATGACCCGTCGCACAGCCCTGCAACTGATGGGCGGCATGGCCGGAATCCTCGCCACGGGGGTGGCTCCGGCGATCAGGCTGGCCGGCGCCGCCGGAAAGCCGATCGAGCTGGTGCACTGGAGCTGGCTCACCGCGTCCGACGGTGAGGTCTGGCAGCAAATGATCGACAGCTTCAATGCGGCAAACAAGGACAAGGGCATGCAGATTCGGATGGAAGTGGTCCCGGACGACCAGTACGGGACGAAGGTGCTCTCCGCGGCGGCCACCGGCAACGCCCCGGATTTCGGATGGGGCACCGCCGGCCTCCGGGCCGACTGGGTGAAGAAGGGCGTCGTGCTGCCCCTCGACGAGACGTTCAAGCAGGCCGGCATCAGCCTGGGAGACTTTGTCCCGGCGGGGCTGGCGGCGTCCAGGTACGGCGGCAAGCTCTACATGGTGCCGATGGACGGGATGAGCCTCCAGGTGCTCTTGAACGTCGACCACGCCACGGCGGCCGGCCTCGACGTCAGCAAGCCGCCGCAGACGGGGGATGAACTGCTGGCCTGGGCGGGCAAGATGACGCAGCGCGAGGGCGACAAGGTCACCCGCTCCGGGTTCCTGATGACCGGATCGGGCGTGCAGCCGACCGTGACCTGGGGGATCGTCGCCCATCAGATGGGGTTCCGGCGGGCCAGCCCCGACCTCAAGAAGGCCGGTGTGAACCCCGAGGCCGGCGTGCGGGCCGCCCAGTGGGTGCTCGACCTCTTCGACAAGCACCGGGTGTCGACACGCGACGTGACCGACCGCTACAAGGCCTTCGGCACGGGGAATGGATCGATGTTCCTCACCGGCCCGTGGACGCTCAACGGCTACGTCCAGAATAAGCTCAACTTCATCTCCTTCCAGATGCCCAAGGTCGGCAAGGATCGCTCGACCTACTTCGAGCTCGGCGGCCTGGAGATGTACGTCCAGAAGGATCAGAGCCGGCTGGAGGTGACCGCGAAGGCGCTCCAGTGGCTGTCCGACAACAGCTTCCTCTGGACGACCAAGGGGCGCGGCGCCGCGATGCGCAAGTCGATCCTGGCGCGGGGGGATTACAAGACCGCCGGGCACGACTGGAAGGTGCGCGGGGCGTTCATCGACGGCATGCCGAACGCGGTGGTCGGCGAAGTGCCGGTCACCGCCGGTCCGGATTTTACGATCTACACCGGGGGCGGCTTTGCCGCCAAGACGATGGATCCGGTGTGGGCAAAGCAGACGACGCCCAAATCGGCCGTCGATGCCCTGATCAAGCAGTGGCAGGCTGATCTCGACGCGGGTTAGGTTCGAGAACGCGGGTGCGGGGCTCGCTCTCGCCGCGGAGACCGCGCGGCCGGGGCGGGCCCTGCACTCGACCTGCGCCGGGGTGACCGACTAGGGATGGGGGCGATCGGAGGGGCACGGGCAATCCCTCGGGCCGGCCGATCGCTTCCATTCGATCGGCTGCGGCGGGCGACGTGGAACGGCGAGCGGATCGATTGGTCGGCCTACATCTTCATCCTGCCGTTCCTGGTTCCGTTTGTGGTCGTGACCATTGGGGCCAGTCTCTTCGGCGTCTACGTCAGTTTCACGGACTGGGGGATCATCGGCGCGCCCCATTGGGTGGGTCTCAAAAACTACTCGCGGGCGCTCGCCGATCCCTGGGTCGTGAAGACGTGGTCGAACACGCTCCGCTACGGCATGCTCGTCGTCCCGGCCACGACGCTGGCCGCGCTGGCGATGGCGCTGTTCGTCAACCTGCGCTGGCGCGGGTACGCGTTCGCGCGCGCGGCCTTCTATGCCCCGAACGTCGTCTCCGTCACGGTGATCGGGCTGGTCTGGGTCTGGATGCTCGACACGCAGTACGGGCTGGTCAACCAGTACCTCGGCCGGTTCGGCGTGCCCGATGTCCCATGGCTGACGAATCCCGGGTGGGTCCTCTACGGGATCGCCCTGGCCTCGGTGTGGTGGGACGCGGGGTTCAGCATGGTGGTCCTGCTGGCCGGCCTGCAGGACATCCCCGGCGAGCTGCGGGAGTCGGCGAGCATCGACGGAGCGACCCCGTTCCAGGCGCTGTGGCACGTGGTCCTGCCCCTGCTTCGGCCGGCGCTGAGCCTAGTGGTGACGCTGCTCATCATCGGCACGCTGCGCGTGTTCAGCCAGATCTACATCATGACGAACGGCGGGCCGGCGGGCGCCTCGGCCTCCGTCATCCACTACGTCTACGAGATCGGATTTTCCAAGTACCAGCTCGGCTACGCCGGCGCGATCTCGGTGATGCTCTTCGCGACGATTCTCGTCGTGACGCTGATCCAGCTGCGCGTGTTTCGGGAGAAGACCTGGTGACGCGGCCGGGCGGCCGGCGCTTCCGGCCGGGGACGTGGCTGATCTGGATCGCCGGGATGGCGGGGGCGCTGGCCTGGGCGGCGCCGCTGGTCTGGATGGTGTCGACCTCGGTCAAGCCGCCCGATCAGGTGTTGACGCGCACCGTCGAATGGCTGCCGCGCACCGTCACGTTCTCGAACTACACCAAGGTGCTGCGCAAGCCCGTCCTGCGGTGGATGCTGAACAGCACGATCGTGACGTCGGCGTCCACCTGCGTCAGCCTGGCCACCGGCGCGATGGCGGGCTATGCGCTGGCCCGCATGAACTTCCCGGGGCGCAACACGATGTTCTTCCTGGTCCTCGCGGTGCTGATGATCCCCACCGAGATGACGATCGTGCCGCTCTTCATCGGCGTCCTCAGGGTCGGCCTCGCGAACAGTTATCTGGCGCTGATGATCCCGTCCCTGGCGAGCGCGTTCAGCGTCTACCTGTTTCGGAACTTTTTCCTCTCCCTTCCGCGCGAGTTCGAGGATTCGGCGGCGCTCGATGGGGCCACCCGGTTCCGCATCTTCTGGTCGGTGGCCCTGCCGGTGGCGCGGCCGGCCCTGATCGCCGGCGCCATCCTGCTCTCCACCACCTACTGGAACCTGTTTCTCTGGCCGCTCCTCGTGGTCTTCCAGGGAAGCATGAAGACCCTGCCGGTGGGCATGGCCGGCTTCACGCCCGGGACCGGCGTCGGACAGTCGACCCAGTTCGAAGGCTACGCGCCGGCGATGGCGGCGATGACGATCCTCACGATCCCGAGCATCCTGGTCTTTCTGGTGCTCCAGCGGCAGTTCATCGAGGGCGCGACGAGCGCGGGGATCAAGGGATGAGGCCGGCCGCCCAGAGGCGTACGCCGGAGTCCCTCCGCGCCGAGCACAGCGTCGTCTACCGCGATCCGTTCGCGTACTGCTCGCACCCGAGCATGCTCAGGCTGGCGTCGGGCGAATGGCTGATCGCCTTCATGGAGAGCATGCGGCGCGCCGAGGTCCTGCACAGCCCGGCCGACCCGCGCTTCTACAATGTTCTGACTCGGTCGGCCGACCAGGGCCGAATCTGGTCGGCGCCGGTGGTGATCCCCGGCTACGACTGGTATGGAGTCGAGTGCCCGAGTCTCACCCAGCTCGCCCGCGGAGACCTCCTGCACTTCCAGTGGCGGTGGCGCTGGTCGCCCCTCCACCCAGGCGCCCGCGCCGGCCGCCCGCGCGGTCTGTACGAGCGCGACACGTACCCGTGGGCGCGCGACAACGATGGGGCCTACGTGCACCGCTCCCGCGACGGAGGGCAGACCTGGGAACTGGGCTCCCGGATCGAGACGGCCCCATTCGACGGCGCCTACACCATACGCGCCGGGGTCGAGTTGCCGGATGGAACGGTACTCGTCGCAGTCACGGACATTCCCCACTGGCGCCGGGTCTATCTCCTGCGCTCCCGCGACAGGGGCGTCCGCTGGGAGGTGGGGGCGCTCGCCGCCGCCCACCCCGATCGCCAGTTCACCGAGCCGTGCCTCGTCCGCGTGGGCTCGCGGCTGCTGCTCCTGATCCGGGAGGAGACCACCGGCTTCCTGCATCAGTCCGAATCGGACGACGGCGGGGACACGTGGACGGCGCCCCGCCCCACGCCGATGTGGGGAAGCCCGCCGCACGTGCTGGCGCTCGGCGACGGCCGGTTGCTCTGCGTCTACGGCCACCGCCGCCCTCCCTACGGCATCCGGGGCCGCATCAGCGAAGACGGCGGGAGGACCTGGGATGCCCGCGGTGAGCTGATCCTGCGCGATGATCTGCCCAACAGGAATCTGGGCTATCCGTCCTCGGTGCTGGTCGAACCCGGCCGGGTGTTCACGGCCTACTACGGCGAAGACGCGCACGGCGTCACCTGCATCCAGGGTTGCGCGTTCTCCGTGTAGACGTTCGGCGGGCCGGCCCGCGGTGGCGACCGAGGACAGAAAACGAGGTGGGTGACCGCATGTACCGGATTGTCGATCTCGAGCGAGTCCACGTGTACGGCGACCCGAACAATTTTTGCGCCGAGATCTCCGTTGCCAACCTGGGCGACGGCGAGCTCGTCGGGGTCCTGGCCCAGAACCGCGGCCTCGTGCATACCGATACCGGCACCATCCTGCTGGTGCGGTCGCGGGATCACGGCAAGACGTGGGACCCCGGCTCGAAAGTGGCCGTGTTCACCGAAGAGGAAGATGCCGGCTGGAACGTCGCGGCGATCTGCCGCCTCGCGGACGGCACCCTGCTCGCCCACGCCAACCGGTGGCGATACCTCGACAATGGGCGCATCGACCGCCTCCACGGGCGGTCGGAGATCGACGGCGTGTGGCTCTCCCGGTCTACGGACAAGGGCCGGACGTGGAGCGCGCCGTCGCGGGTGAACCTCGCGCCCATGAGAAACGCCCGGGTCCGCGACGCCATCGTGGAGCTTCCGAACGGGCATCTGCTCATGCCGCTGCACGGCTTCCGCTGGCAGCGCACGATGCCGGATATCGCCAGCGCCGAGCGCGAGCGGTCCTTTGTGCTCTGGTCGCCCGACCGGGGCAAGAACTGGCACTACTACGGAACGATCGGGTACGATCCGGCCGAGATCATCCACTACCATGAACCGGGCCTGGTCCGGCTCCACGACGGCCGGTTGTTGGGCATGATGCGCACCCAGCGCTGGCCCTCGCCGGCCGATCCGGGCGAGCAGATGGGGCCGCCGAGCGGGTACATCTACACCGCGCTCTCCGAGGACGACGGCATGTCGTGGAGCTGGCCGCGGACCACGAAGCTGTGGGGCTATCCCCCGGATGCGATCACGCTCGAGGACGGCGCCGTCCTGGCCGCGTACAGCTACCGGACCAAGCCGATGGGCGTGCGGATCGCCGTCTCCCCGGATGGGGAGCGGTGGTCCGCACAGGACGAGTTCACCCTCGCCACCTATGACCCCGCGCGCGTGCGGCCGGCGTTCCCGACGTGGGAGGGCGAACCGCTGAACTCGATCATTCAGCGGGGCGTCCTCTGGCACATCGGATACCCCAGCTCGGTGCTGCTCGATGACGGCCGGGTGTTTACGGGGTACCACCTGTTCAATCAGCAGGGGCGCCAGTATGTCGAGGGCGCGATCTATCGCGTGGTGAGGGAGTGATCCCCGCGCCGGAGGCCTGGAAAAAGGCGGCGATCCGCGGGTATCGCGCCGGCGATTTCCAGGCGCTTGCCGCCCTGATCGACGCCGCCGCGGCGCCGGAGCGGGGGATGACGGCGACCGGCCTCCGGGAGTTTCTCGACTACCCCGGGTTCCATCCGGACGACGATCTCTTCGTCGCGCCCGGCGAGGGCGGCGCCGGGCTGATGGGCGCGCGGGATGTGCGCGTGACCGCGCGCGGCGACGAGATCGTTCCCATCCTGGAATCGTGGGGAGTGGTGCATCCGGAGGCCCCTCCGGGCGGCGTGGGGCCCGCGCTTCTGCGGGCTGCCCTGCAGCGCGCCGGACAGATCGTGCGGGAGCGGGGGCGCGGGAGCGGGATCTTTCAGGCCCGGTGCGCGACGGACGACCTTGCGACGCAGCGGCTCTTTGAGTCGGGCGGGCTGTCGCAGGCGAGAGTCCTTCTCACCATCCTCCGTCCCACCCTTGAGAACCTGTCGCCGGCGCGCTTCCCGGCGAACATCGCCGTGCGGCCGTACCGGGTCGGACAGGACGAGGAGGCGTGGGTGCGGGCGTTCAACGAGGCGTTCGCCGACCACTGGGGCGGGTTCATGGGCATGTCCCTTCCCCTCTGGACGGCGTATGTGCGCCGGCCGTGGTTCAAACCGGAGATCAGCCTCGTGGCGTGGGACGGGCCGGACATCGCGGGGTTCGGTCACTTCATCATCAATGACGAACAGAACGCCCTCACCGGCAAGAAGCAAGCGCTCATGCGCTACATCGGCGTCCGCCCCCGGTGGAGGGGGATCGGACTCGGCGTCGCCTTGACGAGGGCCGGACTCATGGCCTCGCGCGACAGAGGCATGCAGGCCTGCCTCTCGGGGGTGGACTCCGAGAACGTCACCGGCGCCCACCACATCTACGAGCGCGAGGGGTTTGTCACGATCAAGCGGCAGTTCATGTACCGCGTGGATGTCCACGCGGAGTCGGTGGCCGGTGCTTAGGAGCCTGTCGACCGAGTTCGGACGCGCGGGCGACTCTCAGATACGCGCGGGCGTAGGCGAACAGGTGCTGCTGCGCGTGCCCGGCGAGCGGACCGAACCGCGCCCGGGCGAATGCCTGGATCTGCTTTGGGGTGCGGGGCCGGCCGCGGAAGTAGAGGCGCTCCACGGCGCGCGTCACCCAGACGTCCACGGGGAACGCGGCCGTCCGTCCGAGCCCGAAGAGCAGAATGCAGTCGGCGACTTTCTCTCCCACGCCCGGCACCTCGAGGAGGCGTTCCCGCGCGGCCTCGAACGGCACGAGCCGCAGGGCGGCCAGGTCGAGGCCTCCGTCTGCGACCATGCGCGCGGCCGCACGCACATAGGGCGCCCGGTAGCCGAGGAGGCAGGCCGCGAGCGTCTGCGGGCGGGCCGCGGCGAGCCGGGCCGGCGCGGGAAAGGCATGCGCGCCGTCTCCGAGGGGCTCCCCGAAGGCGCGGGCCAGCCGCTCGATCGACTGGGTGATCTTGGGAATGTTGTTGTTCGCCGAGATGATAAACGAGATGAGCACCTCCCACGGGTCTTGCGCCAGGATCGCGATGCCGCGGGTATGCGGGAGGATTCGGGCCAGGACGCCGTCCTCGGCGAGCGCCGCCTCGATGCCGGCCACCCCGCGCGGCTCGCGGGAGCAGCCGAGGTAGTCGAGGAGCAGTCTTCGGGCTTCCTGAGTGTCCGGCGAGAGCAGACACAGTCCCCGGGCGTCTTGTTCTACTTGGAGGACCTCGCGGCCGATGACGCCCACCGCCACCCGTGCCCCGTCCCGGCCTGGGTTCCAGCGCCACCGGAACGCCTGGCCGGACTCCAGGGTGCGGGCGAGGTGCAGCCCGTCCGCTTCCGGTATCCACGTCGGCACCGCTGAGGCTCCTCGACGGCTAGGCCTCGACCACTCTAGATTTCTTGGAGGTCGATCGCGTCCACAACAAACTGCGACCAGGTCTCCAGCCGCTCGTACGCCGCCCGGACCTCTTGGGGTGTGGCGAAGGCGCCCGCCAGCTTGCTCCGCTCCCGCACCCGGACCTCGGGCGTGGGAAGATCCGCGATGTAGACGAGGCCGAAGTGCACGCGGCCGACCGGTTCGACGTCGTCGTTGATCACGCCCACCGGCCGGGCCCGCCATCCCGGCGGCACGTCCACCTCTTCCGTCAGTTCCCGGCGCATCCCCGCGTCCACGGGATCGGCGTCCGCGACGTCCTCCGGGTTGATGTGGCCGCCCAACCCCACGGAGAGTTTCTCCCGCAGCCGCTCCTCGGATCCCCCGCGCGTGCGTCGGACGAGGAAGATCCGCTCCTGGTGGCGGAGGACGACGTACGGGATGATCTGCTTGAGGCCGGGGTCGTCCTCGACCCGGGCGCGCGGCGCGAAGTAGGCGTGGGCGGCGATCGCGGCCAGGTACCCCGGGAGGCCCTCGGTGGAAAAGCCGTGAAAGCCGCCGGAGGGGAACAGATGGGCGCGGGGGACCACCAGCACTTCTTCCGACAGGGGGCTCATCGGGTGCGAAACTCGTAGTCCAGCATGCTGTCCGCCTCGTCGTTGTCGCAGTGGATCTTTCCCATCACAGTGCCCTCCCGCTGTGTGAAGAGGTAGGGGAGCATCAGGGGAATGTCCGAGACCACGGGCAGGGTGGGGATCTCGGCGAGCGGGACCCACATCAAGTTGCCTTCGTCCGTGGCGATCGGGTCGGCGGAGCCGGACGGGCGGTCGGCCACGAAGACGAACAGCAGCCACTGGGCGCCTGTCGTCTTCGTCATCACCGTGACGACCGCCCGGAGCGCCGCCCCGGCCAGACGGAGTCCTGTTTCTTCATGGACCTCCCTCAGGCAGGCGTCGAGCGGATCCTCGTGGGGCTCGATCTTGCCGCCCGGCGGGTTGTAGAGACCTTGATTGGGCGGGTGGCGGCGCCGGAGCAGCAGCACCCTGTCGCCGTCACGGATGAAGCAGAGTGTCCTCAGGTAGATCGGGTGCGAGGTGTTCCCCCTCAGGGCGTCTGCAGCCGGGCCAGGTGCGCTCTCGCCCACCCCGAGTATACCGCATCGTAGTAGGAGCCGTGGAGCGAGAGGGCGGTCTTGAAGGCGCGCACCGCGTCGTCGGTGCGCCCCTGCCGCTCGTAGATCCGGCCGAGGCTGATGTAGTACAGCGCATAGTTGCGGTCGAGCTTGATCGCGTTCTTGAGCTCCTGGATCGCCTCCGCGTCGTGGTGCAGAAGCGCCAGGGCCGCGCCGTACCGCCAGTGGAGGTCGGCGTCGAGCGGGGCCAGATCGAGCCGGTCCTTGATCCTGCCCAGGGCAATGGGGGACCCGGCCTGCACCTGGAACGCGGTGGTGCCTTGGTGCCGGCCGTCGAACGCGACGTCGAGGGTCCAGGTCCCGGTGTGGCTCTCCAGGTCGGTGCCCAGAATGTAGAGCGGGAGGGTGAAATCGAAGACGTCCCAGACGCCGTTCTTTTGCCTGGGGGCCTTCACCTCGATCGCAAACGCCGGCCCTGTGGGGTCGCTGACCGCGAAGGTCACCACCGTGTCGTTCACCAGCGGCTTGACCTTGACGACCGCGTATGGGAGGTCCGTGTTGAAAAAGCTGGAGGTGGGATCAACCGGGGTGACCTCCCCGGCGCCGAAGAGGCTGTTCCTTTCGACGGCCCTGGCGAGGACCACGCCGGCCAGCCGGTTCTGGGCGCCCGCCTGAGCCGCGGGCGCAGGCTGTGGGGGTGGGGTGCTCTGAGCCTGGGCCGCCGGCAGCGCGGCCCCCTGGAGCGCGAGGACGATCCAGGCGCTCACCGCGAGCCGTTGGGCAAAGCGCCCCAACGCCCTGATGCCGTGGATGCCGGGGGCGGGCGAGCTCAGGCGGCGGGGATCCCCGCCGCCTGTCTGGGGCTCTAGTGGACGAACAGGTGACCCGTTGCGGCGAGAATGAACAGGACCAGCAGGATCAGCACCAACGCATCCACCTCCAACACCTCGCGAGCCAGTATCTCGTGTGCGTACCATAGTGCAATTGTACCCAATAAGCGCCCGCACCAGCCACCCGGATGAGTCGGGGGGCATGATACGATAGAAACCACCGGACCAGGGAGGACCCAATGCCGGCCAAGCAGACCATCACGTCGATCAAGGCGCTTCGGGGAAAGGAGATCGCGAAAGGGGTCACGATCAAGCCCCTGGCGGGGGAGCACGTGATGCTGAACTACGTCCAGTTCGTCCCTCAGGGCGAAGTGCCGCTCCACTCCCATCACCACGAGCAGCTCGGATTGATCATCGAGGGCGAACTCGAGATGCAGATCGGCGACGAGCGGCGGACGCTCCGCCCGGGGGACACCTACGTGATTCCCGGCGGCATCTCCCACAGCGGCCGGGCCGGCCGCGCGGGCGCCCTGGTCCTCGACGTCTTCTACCCGCTGCGGGAGGACTACCTCAAGCTCTTCGCTTAGTTGCTGAGCTCCAGATCGACAACAGACTTGAGTACCGGCACATAGTCCTCAACGATCTCCCACACTCGCGTCAGATCAATCTCCTCGTAGGCGTGGGCGGCGATGTTTCGGAATCCGTATACCTGCCGCCACGGGACCGTTGGATGCCGCGCCTTGAGGGTGTCGGAAAGCTTATTGATCGCATCCGCCATCGTTTCGAGGCGGCGAAGGACGGCATCCTGGACGATCGGCTGGTTGAGAAACGCGTGACGACCCCCGAGAGTGTACTGCTCGATGCGCGCGATGCTCTGGTGAATGTAGCGAAGGCGCGCCCGCTCGCGCGGGTCGCGGCTCACAAGGGGACGGCCTCATGCCGGATTCGCCGGGCAGCCCGCGATGGGTGACGTACCTCGACCACGTGGACTTTCCGCCCCAGCGCTTCTTCGAGATCGAGGATAAGCCCGCTGAGGTCAAGGACGGTCCGTCCTGGTTCCAACTCGACGAGGAAGTCGACATCGCTATCCGGCCGCGCGTCTCCTCGGGCCACGGATCCAAATACGCGAACGCGTTGTGCTCCGTGACTCGCCGCAATGGCGAGGAGCTGGTTCCGTCGATCGCGGAGAGCGGCCAGCGTCATCGCTGCCGGCGCCGCGCGAACGGCGACCCCGGACCGGGGGAGCACGTCAAATTGGATCCCCAGCGCGTCTGCGAGCCTGGCAAGCGTCGTGATGCTGGGGGCGATCTCGCCGCGCTCCAACCGAGCAATAGCCGACTGGGTGGTTTCAAGCTTGGCGGCGAGCGCGGCCTGCGTAAGGCCGGCGGCCCGTCGAGCCACGGCAATCGCACGGCGAAAGGGCTCCCGCAGGGTTGGTAAGGAAGTTACACGAGCGGCCGTTCGGCCTCGATGACGCTTCATCGCGCTCTCTCGGGATTATAGCACGAATGCTATATTCACGGGCGAATGGGCTCTTAGCGCTTCGCGAGATCGGCGAGCCACGGCGGGTCGGCGCCCGTGCGGGTGCAGGTCAGGGCTGCGACCAGGGCCGCCCGCCCGAGCGCGGCGGTGATCTCGGATCCTCCGAGCCGCGCGACCGCGGCGCGCGTCAGCCGGCGAGCTTCATGCAGCCACGCCAGCAGGCCCGCCGAAAAGGCGTCACCGGCGCCGACCGTATCGACGACGGTCACCGGAACTGAGGGCACGCGCACTTCCCCCGCGGCATGGAACGCCACCGCGCCGTCCGCCCCAAGGGTGACGACGGCGAGCACCGGCCCCGGCGCCTCCGGCCGCGCGAGCCAGGAGCGGGCGACTTCCTCCCCGGGGGCGCCCGGATAGAGCACGCCCAGGTCCGCGCGGCTCGCCTTCACCACGTCCGCGCGCCGCACCCACGCTTCCAGCCGCGCCCGGCCCGCGTCGAGATCGGGCGTGAGCGCCGGGCGGACATTCGGATCCAGGAAGATCAGCCGCCGGCCCTGCTCCCGCCGCCCGAGCGTCTCCAGCGCCGTGCCGACGGGTTCGACGAGCAGGGAGTATCCCGCGAAATGCAGCGCCTCCACCTCACGCGGGAACGCCGGTGGAAGGTCGTCGGGACGCAGCGCGCGCTCGGCCGTCCCGTGGCCGTAGAACGAGAACACCGGTTCCCGACCGTCCTCCGGCTGGACGAACGCGAGCGCGGTCGGTTCGGCGCGCTCGCAGACGTAGCGGGGATCGACGCCGCTCGCGAGGGCCTGCGCCCGCAGGAACCGGCCGAACGCGTCGCGGGAGAGGCCACCCAGAAACGCCGCGGGCACACCCAGGCGCGCGACCGCGACCGCGACATTCAGCGAGGCGCCGCCCACGTGAGGGACGTAGAGCGGCCCGCGCTCCCTCGATTCCACGGTGAAGTCGACGAGCGCCTCGCCGCACGCGACGATCACCGGACGGCCCCGCCGGCGCGAAGCATGATCGAGGTCACAGGCCCGCTCCCGACTCGATCGCCTCGCGGAGGAGCCGCCCGAGCCAGAGCGCGAGATCGGCGCGCGTCACCGTGTGGCTGTCCCCCGGGTGTGGCGGGACTGTGGCCCTCGGGATGGCTTCGGCGATCAGCGTCGCGGCCGCCGCCCACCGCAGCGGCGCGGCGTCTCCCGGCCCCGGGTGAAGCGCAGCCGCGTCGGGGCGGGTGCTCCGAGCGCGCTCGGCGTTCTGCCACCGCCGGATAGCGCGCGCGGCCGCGGCCACGAGGCGCGTGCCTTCACCACACGTCAATGTCTGGTCGGGAGCAAAGCGCAGCGTCCCGGGCTCGCCCTCCCAGATCCCTTCGACCGCCAGCAGCTGCGTGGCGGCAAAGGCCGGATGCGAGAGCGGGACGTCATCGTACCAGTACAGCGGGACGCCCTGATCGAGCAGCAGCAGTTGGAGGCGTCGCGTGAGATCGGCGCGGGCATGCACCTCCTGCGGCGCCGCGCCCACCCGCAGGCAGAAAACCGCCAGCGCCGCCGCCCCTTCGCCCACCGCCCATTCCACGGGGTGGAGGCGGTACGCGCCGTTGGTGATGTGGGTCGTGCCGATGTTCTTGGCGGCCGGGAGGAGGTTGACCATCTCGACGGGCACGAGCGCCCCCAGCGGAATCTGAAAGGGCCGGGTGGGGACGCTCACCGTCCCCGGCCTGCAGTCGTGCAGGTCGATCGGATAGTACCCGATCCCGGCCGTGTCGGGGAATCGCGCCGCACGGGCGCCGGGGTGCGAGGCCGCGGCGATGTCCTGCTCGCGGATCGTCTGTTTGGCCCGCAGCCGCCTGCCCTCGCGGATGTAGGGCGCCTGCGAGAGGCCGTCGGCGCTGCCCATGATATCAGGCCGGGGCCGGAGTTCAGGATACCCGTACCCGCCGCCGTCGCGCGGCGCTTCGGTCTGGAGCCAGTGGAGGAATCCGAGGCTCAGCCGCCGGGCCTGCTCCCACAGCCGGGCCTGTTCCTCGGGGAGACGGTCGACGGGGGAGCCTCCGCGGAAATCGTTGCTGGGCCAGTTGATGACCGCGACGTCCCGGGGAACACGGGGGTCGTCGAAGTTGCCCGCGGCGAGGACGCGCCGGTAGGTAAAGAACGGTCCGTAGGTTCCGGGAGCGGTCTCCGACATCCGGTAGACCGGCGCGCCCGCGTGATGGGGCTGGGCGGAAAGGGAGTAGGGCTGCGCCCCGCGGTTCTCCTCGTAGCCGGGCGGCTTGGGGATCGTGTGGACCTCGCCCGGACAGAACTCGACGGCGAATGGGAAGGTGAACGCCTGGGTGCAGGCCGGATCCGCCCGCTGCGGGGCCGAGGGTTCCCCGGTCTCGGCGCGCGACTCCACGCCCACCCTGTAGGCCGTCCCGGAGAGGACGAACAGATCCCCGAGATCGGTGGCATCGAGCACAAACGCCGGACGGAAGCGGATCAGGCCCGCGCTCCCGGTTTGCCGGGCGAGGAGCGAGGCGATCCGCCCGCCGGCGATTTCCGCGGAGACGGCCCGGGTATGGTAGAAGATCTGAAGGGTTCCCGCCGCCCGTAGGGGGGCCGTCAGTTCCTGCAGAACCGCCGCTCCTACCGCCGGCTCGAACGAGAGCCGGGACACCCAGGCGCTTCCCGGATTCAGCATCGGCTCACGCAGGGCTGCGGACGCGAGCGCGTAGCGGGACTGGTAGTGCCGGCGGATGGCGGACCGCAGCTCGTAGTACGCCGCGGTCCCCCCAAAGGTCTCGATGTACTGGTGCTCGTCCAGATGGGACACGCCCTGGGTGCTGATCTGACCGCCCAGCCAGCCGGTCTCTTCGATCAGGCAGACCTTCCGGTCGAGACGCGCCGCCTGCAGGGCGGCGGCGACGCCGCCCAATCCGCCGCCGGCGACGAGCACGTCGCACATGATCTCGACGGTCTGGGCGCGAGTTGCCTGGGGATCGGTCACCCGGGTATCAGCTGCCTCCGGCGCCATCGGGCAGGGTGCGCGGCGGCGCTGTCGGGTCAACTGATGTTGAGGGAGATGGATTTTACCTCCATGTACTCCTGGATCCCCTGGCGTCCCCCTTCGCGGCCCAGGCCGCTCTCTTTGAATCCGCCGAAGGGGATCTCGTGCGTGTAGCCGGTCGGATCGTTCACGCAGACGAGGCCGTACTCCAGCGCCTCGCTCGTCCGGATGACGCGGCGCAGGTCGCGCGAGGACAGGTAGGCGGCCAGCCCAAAGGGGGTATTGTTGGACCGCGCGATGACTTCGTCATCGGTGTCGAAGGCGAGCACCGGCGCGACGGGACCGAAGGTCTCGTCGCGGGCCACCGGCATCTCCTCGCGCACATCGGTGAGGACCGTCGGCGCGTAGAAGAATCCCTTCAGGTAGGCGCCGTCGGTGAGGCGCCGCCCTCCCGTGAGCGGGCGGGCGCCCTTGGCGACCGCGTCGTTGACGAGCCCTTCGACCTTCTCGAGCGTCTCCGCGTTGATCATCGGTCCGACCTGGACCCCGGGCTCGAACCCCGGGCCCACCTTGATCGCCCGGACCGCCTCCGTGAACCTGGCGAGGAAGCGGTCCGCCACGGGGCGCTGCACGTAGATCCGGTTCGCGCAGATGCAGGACTGGCCGCCGACCCGAAGGTACTTGATCGCCACCGCGTTGGCCACGGCCCGGTCGAGGTCCGCGTCATCGAAGACGATGAACGGGGCGTTGCCGCCCAACTCGAACGCCACGCGCTTGAGCTGGGTGGCCGCCTGGGCCATCAGGACCTTGCCGACCTCCGTGGACCCCGTAAAGGCGATCTTCCGGACGCGGGGATCCTTCAGGAAGACCTCCGCGATCGGCGCGGCGCGCTTCCCCACCACCACATTGAACACCCCGGGCGGCAGCCCCGCCTCCATGAACGCGCGGGCGATCTCCAGCGCCGTGAGGGGGGTCTCCTTGGCGGGCTTGAGCACCACCGTGCATCCGGCGGCCAGCGCGGGCGCGATCTTTCGCAGGACCATCGTGGCCGGGAAGTTCCAGGGGGTGATCGCCGCGACGACCCCCATGGGCTGATGGGTCACCCAGAGCCGCTTGTGCGCGACCGGCGGGGGGACGATCTCGCCGTAGACGCGGCGGGCTTCCTCGGCAAACCACGGCAGGTACTGGATCGCGAAGCCCACCTCGCCGCGGGCCTCGGCGACCGGCTTGCCGTTCTCTTCGGTGATCAGCCGCGCCAGCGCGTCAATCTTTGCGAAGAGGATGTCCCGAGCCTTCAATAGAAGAGCGCCCCGCTCGAGCGCGGTGAGCGCGGCCCATATCGGGAACGCCTGCGCGGCGGCGTCCACCGCGGCCCGGGCCTGCTCGGGCCCGGCGTCCGGGACGACGGCGATCGGTTCGGATGTCGCCGGATTGAGCACCTCGAACTTGCCTGCGACCTGACCATTGACCCAGCGGCCGTCGATGAAGAGTGGAAACTCCCTGACTGCCATACCCTACCCCCTCCTCGCGCGGGGCGCCGCGAGGACGGCGCCCCGCCGGCATCCGGAACGGAGCCGTGACGTGCCGGCCCGCTGCCTCGATGTTTTTTCATACATGTCCGGCCAACATCCTGCCTGCCGAGAGCGGCCGGGGATTGATGCGCGGACGGAGAATCACCTCGGGGTCACGCCGGAGAGGAATCGACTGATGAGCTCATCGCTCTGGTTTCAAGGTCAGGTGCAGGCGGCGCTTCGTCAAGCGGGCGGGCCGCTGCTCCTGGTGCGGGGAGAGGGCAGCCGCGTCTGGGACGATCGGGGCCGGGCCTACCTCGATGCGCGGTCCGGGGTGTGGGCGGTGACGGTGGGCTACGGCCGCCCGGACGTGGCCGCGGCGGTGCACGACCAGCTGCGGCGGCTCTCGTTCGCCCCGCTCACGGACGCGGCCTCCCCGGTGGCGGTGGACCTGGCCGCCCGGCTCGCCGCGGTGCTCCCCGGCGACCTGACCATGGTCGCGCTCGTGCCGACCGGCTCCGAAGCCGTCGATACGGCGCTCAAGTTTGCGCGCCTGTACCATTACGCCGGCGGCCGGCGGCGGCGCCGGATCGTGATCAGCCGCGAGTACGCCACCCACGGCAGCACCTACGCCGGCGCCTCGCTGAGCGATCCCGACCGCGGACTCCTTCGCGGGATCGGCGCCCCGATCTCCGGCATCCGCTTTGTGCCTGCGCCCTACCGGTACCGGTGCCGGTTCTGCGCGGACGGTCCGGCGTGCACGCTCGCGTGCGCGGGCGCCGTGGAGGAGGCGATCGCGCGCGAGGGCCCCGACCGCGTGGCCGCGGTGATCGCGGAGCCGGTCCCGGGCCCCGGAGGCGTGCTGGTGCCCCCGGACGAGTACTGGCCGCGCCTGCGGGCGATCTGTGATCGAGACGGAATCCTCCTCGTCGCCGACGAGGTGATCACCGGCTTTGGGCGGACGGGCCGGTGGTTTGCGTCCGACCACTGGCAGGCCGTCCCCGACCTGATGATCCTCGGCAAGGGGATGACCGGCGGCTATCAGACGCTCGGAGCGGTGGCGATGCGGCGGCACATCGCCGAACGTCTGGATCGCCGGCTGATTCCGCACGGGTTTACCTACAGCGGCCATCCCGCGGCGTGCGCCGCCGCCCTCGCCTGCCTCAGGATCGTGGACGAGGAGGGGCTGACGGTCCGCGCCGCCACCGAGGGGGCGCGGCTTCGCGAGGGCCTCCGTCGGGCCCTGGCGGCCTGTCCGATCGTCGGAGAGATCCGCGGCCTCGGGCTCATGGTCGCGGTCGAACTCGTGGAAGATCGCGGAACCCGGACGCCGCTGCGCCTCAAGGCGCGCGACCTCGATCGCGTCGCCCAGGACCTGCGCGACCGCGGGGTCCTCGCCTTCGTGGACAACCCGGTCATCCTCGCGCCGCCCCTCGTGATCACCGAGCCCGAGACCGACCATCTCGTCGAATCGACGGCGGCCGCCGTTCAGACGCTCGGCGCGCGCCTGCCGGCCGCGAGGTAGGGGAATAGTCCCGCGACACCCACGCGTATTGACTCAGCGGCCCCCGATTCGCCGACGCCGGGGCAGCCGCACGAGGAGGAACCTGCCATGACCGATGGAGGCCCGACACTGTCCCAGGGGGCGCGGATGAGCGTCCTCGACGCCATCCGCGGCCGCCGCAGCGTCGCCAAGATGAAGCCGGATCCGGTCCCCCGCGATCTCATCATGAAGGTGCTCGATGCGGCGGTCTGGACCCCCAATCACCGGGTCACCGAGCCGTGGCAGTTCTTCGTGCTGGAGGGGGAGTCCAAGCGGCGGTTTGCGGAGATCCGGCGCGACTTCCGCCGGACCCTGATGCCCAACCCGGACGCGCCCGAGGTGCAGCCCGCGCTCGAGAAAGTCTACCAGTCCACGCTCGAGACCCCCGTCATCATCGCCGTGACCTCCCACCTCGCCGACGATCCGGAGACCAGGGAAGAGGATGTCTGGGCCACCTTCGGCGCGGCGTACGCGTTCATGCTCGGGGCCTGGAGCGAAGGGCTCGGCACCTACTTCCGCACGGGAGCCCTGCGGGACGATCCCCGCCTCCGGCAGCTCCTCCGCCTTCCCGAGAATCGCCGCGTCATCGGCATCGTCTTCGCCGGCTATCCGGCCGAGGTGCCGCAGCGGCGCCGGACCCCGGCGGCGGAGAAGACCGTCTGGCTCGAATAAGCGATCCGGCCCACGCGGCCACGCGGCGCGGTGAGATCGTGATGACCGGGCGTCCCTCCAGGCGCATCGCCCGGTACTGCGGATACTTTTCACGCAGGAGCGCGATCGCGGCTGCATGCTCCCGCCCGTCGGCGATCACCCGCGCGGTCCCCGAAACCAGCACGTAGCGCAGCCGTCCCCAGTCCTCTTCGTAGTGGTCGACGACCAGCGCGACCTGGGGGTTCGCCTCGATGTTGCGCACCCGCCGGAGGCGCCGCGGAGCGGCCCGCTTCGGCTTCTCGTCGATGGCCGTGTAGAGGTGGCGCCCATCGAACGCGAAACACACCGGGATGACGTGGGGACGGCCTTTGGCGTCGGCGGTTGCGAGGCGGCCCACGCGAGCCTCGGTCAGCATCACCCCGGCGTCAGGCGGGATGGGCAGCGGAACGCGGCGTGGGCGGCGGTCCTGCGTTGTCGCGGACGCGCGGGAAGCGCGCGGCTCCTGCATGGCCGGGGACGCGCCGCGGGGGGGCCGTGGGGGCATGAGTTTACCCGGCGTACGACCAGGGGGTCTCGAACAGCGCCAGCGATCTCGCTCCTGGGGTGCGCACCCCGCACGCGACCACCTCCGCGACGAAGACGGTGTGATCCCCCCGGTGGACGGCGTCGGTGACGCGGGCCTCGAACCAGGCCGGCAGGTCGGTCAGCAGCGGCGCGCCGGTCGCGGGGCCGCGCTCAAACGCATAGCCGTTGATGCGCCCGCCTTCGACGTTCGCCGGGCGGAAGAACGCGGAGGCGATCTCCTGCTGAGCGGCCCCCACGACATTGACGGCGAACGCCCGGCTCTGGCCGAGGACGGCGTGCACGTGCCCGTCCCGCCTGATCCCGGCCATCACGAGGAGCGGGGTGAACGATGCCTGGGAGAGCCAGGTGACCGTGCCGGCGGCCAGGTCGTTCCCGGACGCCGCCGTCAGCACATAGAGGCCGTAATGCAGGAGCCGCAGGACCTGTTTCCTCGCCGCGGGGTCGATGCCGGGACGTCCTCCGGGATTGTTCAAATGTGGCCGCACCACCTATCATGAGGAAGGGCTCATGTCAGGAAGAGGTTACGCCGGGAGCGAGGCGGGTCCTCTGCTCGGCTCCCGCCTAAAAGGAGGCGCGCACGATGGCAGCGTCGCTCGTCACCCTGGAGGGCGCGGACGGCATCTTCACGCTGACGCTTCGCCGGCCCGAGGCGCTCAACGCGCTCAGCACCGAACTGTGCGTGGCCGTGCTGGAGGCGCTGGCGCGCGTCGAGGGCGACCCGGATGCGCGCGTCTTGATCCTCACGGGGGAGGGGCGGGCGTTCTCCGCCGGCGCGGACCTCAAGGAGCGGGAGGGCGCATCGGCGGAAGCGATCTGGGCCCACAATCGCCGCATCTTTCAGATCCCGGTTGAACTGGAGCGGCTCGCGGTGCCGGTGATTGCGGCGGTCAACGGGTTTGCGCTGGGGGGCGGGTGCGAGGTGGCCCTCGGGTGCGACCTGCGGTGGGCCGCGAGCACCGCCGAGCTCGGCTGCCCGGAGGTCTCCCGCGGGATCCTCCCGGGGGCGGGCGGCACCCAGCGCCTGCCGCGGTTGATCGGATCGTCGCGCGCGATGGCGCTGATCCTCAGCGGACGGCGAATCGCCGCGCAGGAAGCGTACCGGATTGGGCTCGTCGATGCCGTGGCGGCGCCCGAGGATCTCCTCCGCGCGGCCGGAGAGGCCGCCCGGGCCATCGCCGTCAATGCGCCTCTGGCGGTGCGGGCCGCGAAGCGCGCGATCAGATACGGGCTCGGCCGGACCCTGGAGGCCGGATTGGACCTGGAGGGGCAGCTGCAGCGGATGCTGTACGAGTCCGCGGACTGCCAGGAGGGGATCGTCGCCTTCCGCGAGCGCCGCGCGCCGCGCTGGACCGGGCGTTGACCCGGCAGGCCGACCGTCAGCCGCCGCCGGGCGAGGTCGCGCGGCCGAGGGCGAACCCCAGCAGGAGCATGGCGAACACGAACGTGGTGATGGCGACGTACAGCCAATCCCGTTCCATGGCGAAGGCGATCGCGGTGGCGCCCACGGTCAAGACCGGCGTGACGATCAGCAGGAGGATGCCGGCTTCGATGACCGCCTCCGGTTCGGGCGGGAGCAGCTCACGGACGACCGCGCGGATCGAGGTCAGGTCCGTGCTCTCGGAGATGCTCGTTCTCGGCATGGAGACGAACGCCCTCGGGCCGACCTGGATCAACAGAAACACCAGTCCCCCCACGATGACCAGGGAGGCCAGGAGGACCCCGTAGCGCAGCATGCTGCTGACGAGTAACCGCGGGCCCATGTCGACGGCCGCGGCGCCCGCACCGCGCGGCGCGCCCGTCCCGGCGACCCGGCCGAGGCCTGTCTTCACGGGGACCTGATCGCCTTCGCGATCATGCTGACCGCCACGACCACGAGGACGGGAATGAAGAGCTTCCTGATCGTCGTGTTGCGCAGGTGCCCCATGATGTTGGTGCCGAACCAGGCGCCGCCCAGGACGCCGAGCGCGACAGGGGCGGCGATCGGCGCCGGGATATCTCCGCGGGTGAAATACACGCTGGCGCTCGCCGCCGCCGTCACCCCGACCATGAAATTACTGGTCGATGTCGACACCTTCATGGGGAGGCGCATCGCGACATCCATCGCCATCACCTTGAACAGGCCGCTGCCGATGCCCAGGAGCCCCGAGAAGATCCCGGCCAGATACATCATCACCGCCCCGGGGATGACTCCGGTGGCCATATAGTCCACCCGCTGCCCCAGGGCCTGATCGTAGTAGTCCCCCGAGAACCGGAGGCGCGCTGCCAGCGGATCGTACGGGACCTTGCCGGGCAGTTCCAGTTTGAGCCGGCCGAGCAGGGCGACCGCCGAGTAGCCGAGGAGGAGCCCGAAGATCAGATACAGCCAGTGCGGCGACACGTATCCGGCGACGAACGCGCCCGTGAGCGCCCCGGTCGTGGTCATGACCTCGAGGGCGAGGCCGATCCGGAGGTTCGTCATCCGGTCCCGGAGGTACGCCGCGGCGGCGCCGCTGCTCCCCGCGATGACCGCGACGATGCTCGCGCCGATCGCGAAGCGAATGGGGAGATTCAACAGCAGCGTGAGCGCCGGGACGATGATGATGCCGCCGCCCAGCCCGAGGATCGCCCCCGCGATTCCTGCCGCCGCGGACACCAGGAAAATGACGAAGAACACGCTCGACCTCGCGCTCGGACATCGGCCGCCGGTGTTACGGGAGCCGATTCTCTGCGGGGAGGGGTCTTCCTTCGCTCCGGCCATGAGATGGGAGCGTCGGGACGTCCTGGCTCATGCCCCGGGGCAGGGGTTGCGCGGCGCGGTGACGGATTCAGCGACGAGTGGGCCCATGGAGCAACCAGCCGACCGACACGCCGAACACAGGGAGCGGAAGCGGAGGCCGCGCATGCCGATGCACGGAGCGGCCCTGCGCAAACCGGAGATGAGCGGGGGGCGCCCTACGAAGAAGAAGCCACGCCGCAGGCGAAAGAAGTGACCCGTGAGTGCCCAGCGGGATTCCCGGCGAACGACCGAGGGGCGGAAGGGATGCGATACGGTCCGGCAGAAGTCATCGCCAAACCAGAACGAGGGAGGTTCGGCCACATGCCCAAATATGTCATCGAGCGAGACATCCCCGGCGCAGGCAAACTGTCCCCTCAAGAACTCCGTGCGATCTCGCAGAAGTCATGCGGCGTCCTGACCAACATGGGACCCCAGATTCAATGGGTACAGAGCTATGTAACCGACGACAAGATTTACTGCGTCTACATCGCTCCGAACGAGAAGATGGTGCGGGAACACGCGAGGCAGGGTGGGTTCCCCGCCAACCGCGTCTCGCTCGTCAAGAATATGATTGACCCAACGACCTCTGAGTAAGATGGCAGGCGTTGCCTGACGACATTCAAAAACCACGGAGTGTGTTCACGCCCGACGTTGTAGCCGGCACACACACTGAGGCGTGGAGGCGGTCCGCTCCAAATCTCGGTCAGCGGCTCCCATTCAGCGGCGGGAGGACGGACGGAAGCTGTTGATGATTCGAATGATCACCGGCAACTCGGTGCGGAGATGGTCGGCGTCGTTCCGTGTGGTTCCCGTGACCACAAATCCTCGCTTCGCGACCGCCATGTAGACCTGGACTTGATATAGGGAGACGCCCGAGTTTGTCCGCCACGTATAGTACCGGTAGTAGGCCGGAAGCCCCGCAAGTCGCATGGGCCCTTCTTTGACGGCCGTGTAGTCTTGGAAGATCGCTTGCAGGGCCGGCTCCGACTGCTGGGCAAACTCCTCCGAGGACATCGGAGAAGGCAGGGTGTCGAGCACGACGTTCACGTTGGGCCGGCTTGTGCTGCCGGGCCCGGCGCCGATCACCGCAGGGCTCCCATCCTCAGATGTCCGGACCTCCCACCCCGCTGGGAAATCGATCGCGAACCGGCCTTTGGGATCGGAGGCTGTCTGCATCGGCAGTTCCGCAGACTTCGCCCCGGCTGATGTGGTCAGGGCTGCCGCGAGCAGCAGCACGGCAAGGGAAAGCCGGGAGGGCTGAAAACACAGGGCGATGCGCATGGTTCCTCTCCACACGATGGGTGTCCGACTCAGGGGAATGCCGGTGAGTCGCATGCCGGTATAGTCATGCCCACAGTGCTTTGGGTCTAGACCGAGCCCCCTTGAAAGGTCCGAGAAGCATGGAAACAGGAGAATTGCAACGTCGTGCAGTCCGGTGCAGCGGGATGCATGGTGCCCCCAGCGAGATTCGAACTCGCGTTACCGGCTTGAAGGGCCGATGTCCTAGGCCAGCCTAGACGATGGGGGCGCGCGGACCCGGGTCCACATTACCATACCCGGGAGGTCGCGCAAAGAGGGGACTAGGCGCGGCGCAGCGCGGGGCGGCGCGCAAACGCCTCGATCAGCGCCCGATGGTCGTCGCGCAGCCCCTCCGGCCAGATCCCCGGCTCGATGTAGCGGATTTCGGACACCTCGGCGCTCGGCCGAAAGGCGCCGCCGCGCAGCCTGGCGTGATAGACCAGCGTCAGATGCATCGGGCTCTCCATGCGGATCGCCAGCGGCGCGCCGACGTCGGCCTCGAGCGCGGTCTCCTCGCGGATCTCGCGGACCAGGGCGTCGGCGGGATCTTCGCCGCGCCGCACCCATCCGCCGAGCAGCGCCCACGGCGTTCGCCGCCGGTACGTGTGCCGCGCGACCAGGACCCGTCCGTCGCCGTCGTCGATCAACGCGACTGTTCCGATGATGAAGTGGGCATTGAATGTCCAGAGGAGCATATGTCGGACCCACAACGGCAGCCGCATCCAGATCCACGTGCCGATCGCTCCACGAGTCATCGTGGAGGCTACTTCGGCGATGCGTCTCCGCGACCTGCCGCGGGCCCGGAACGCGTGGGGCGGGCGCGCGCGGATCGGGCATCGGGCCGCGCGCGGCGGACCGGTCCCCCGCGGACCGGCAGGCGCGCCCGGCAGGTCCCCTGGCCGGCGCTCGCGCGCCTGCCGCGCCGGGGCTACGTGATCGAGGAGAAACATCTGCGCCGGTTTCGCACGCTGCTCCGCCAGCTCGGGGATCTTCCGCTCAGCCGCGACACCACCTTCGCCGGCCTGCTCCACATGGGCGAAGAGGGCAACGAGATCTGGGTGGAGGCAGGCCTCCCCGAGCCCGAGAAGCGGTTCACGATCATCCACGAACTGGTCCACGCGCGGCGGCAGCGGTCGAGCGAGGACCTCGTGGATGACGCGCTCGAGGAGGCGATCGTCGAACTGGAATCGGTGGCGCGGGTCGGCAAGCGGATCTTGAAGCGGATGCCCTCCGGCGTCGTCCTGAGCATTCTGCACGATTATCTGACCGGCCGCGGCCGGAACAACCCCGACACGCGGGCCGGGCTCGGCGCCATCTACCGGCGGATCTGGATCTTGCTCGGAGCGCGCACCACGCGGCGGGCGACCGTGTCCCGCGTCGCCGCCCGCCCCCGCCCCAGGGCCTCACGCGCGCAGTCGCGCCCGTAGCCCGCAAGCCCGCCCCCCCAACACACGCGGCGCCGCCCCGGTTCTGAAGCCCGCGTCATCTCCATTGGCCGGGGCGGGAATCTCGTCAGGGAGGCGACCCCCCTCGCGGCGAACATGGTCCTGCTCGGCGATGCCTGACGCGTGGGGGGTGCTGGAGATGGGTCCCTTCGCCATCACGCCGGCTCAGGAGCGGCTGCGGGACGTGGCCCGTGAGTTCGCCGGCAGGGTCGTGGCGCCGGCGGCGGCGGACCTCGACCGG
>Ga0209154_1000167_pt1 | contig 47753 bp, 38 predicted proteins | sample GraSoiAngelo_121_FD_185878 | JGI IMG/M metagenome (GOLD analysis project Ga0209154, IMG submission 185878) | Grasslands soil microbial communities from the Angelo Coastal Reserve, California, USA - 14_0919_12_20cm (SPAdes) (version 2) | ecosystem: Environmental > Terrestrial > Soil > Grasslands ... | reverse complement strand
ATGACGAGAACTTCTTAGCACACTCGCTGGTATTTCGGAAACCGGATGGATCGTCACGAGTGGAGTATCTCCCGGTGAAGGTCACCCGCTGGGCACCGGGCGAGCGAGTCTACGGCGAGCAGGCTCCCGAGTCACCCCAACAGATACCGCAAGCAGTTCCGGCAGGGCGGGCCGGCTAGCTATGGCTGACAAGATCGTTCTTGAGATTCCGCGCTATTCACCGGAGCGCGATGTCAAGCCGCACTTCGAAGAGTTCGAGGTACCTGTTCACAAAGAATGGGTAGTGCTCGACGCGCTGAATTACATCAAGGACCAGGTGGATGGGTCGCTGACCTATCGCTGGTCGTGCCGGATGGGGATCTGCGGCAGTTGCGGCATGATGGTCGACGGCGAGCCCAAACTGAGTTGCGCCACATTTCTATCGTCCTACTCGCGAAACGGGAACAAACTTCGGGTAGAGCCGCTGCGTTACTTCCCGATTATCCGGGATCTGGTGACCGAATTGAGCGATTTTCTAGTTAAGCTCAAGGCGGTCAAACCATGGCTGATCCGGCAGGAAGAGCCGCCGCTGAGCGAGGGCGAATTCCTGCAGACTCCGGAACAACTGGAGCAGTACAAGCAGTACAGCATGTGCATCAATTGCACGCTGTGTTATGCCGCCTGCCCGGTGGTCGGCCTTGACCCGGTGTTCGTGGGGCCAGCGGCGATAGCCCTGGCACAGCGGTACAACCAGGATTCGCGCGATCAAGGTGCCGGCGACCGGATGGCCGTTCTGGCGCATCCGGAAGGGATTTGGGGCTGCACGTTCGTAGGAGAGTGTACGCGAGTTTGTCCCAAGCATGTGGACCCTGCGGGCGCGATTCAGCAATACAAGTTGAAGGCAGCGCTCGATTGGGTGAAGTCATTCGTCACGCCACTAGGCCGCAAGAACACGGATGTTCGCCGTGAAGCAGCCAACGACTAAAGTGCTCCCGCTGTACCAGGAATTCCATCCCCGATGGTATCGACCACGGGTGTCGGTGTATTGGTGGCTCGGCCAGTGGCAGTATCTGAAGTTCATCCTGCGGGAGATCAGCAGCGTGTTCGTAGCGGTATTCGTAGTTATCACTCTGCTTCAATTGCGGGCGCTCCGCGCGGGGCCAGAGGCGTATGCGCGCTTCCAGCACTGGCTGCAAAGTCCGATTGCACTCGCAATCAATGGGATCAGCTTATTCTTTGTTCTGTTTCACACGATCACCTGGTTTAACCTGGCGCCGCGAGCTATGGCCGTTCGTTTTCGTGGAAAGCGGCTTCCCGAAATCCTGATTGCCGCCCCTAATTATGTAGTGTGGGCACTTGTCTCGGCGGGAGTAACGTGGCTGGTTCTGAGGTAAGGATGGCGAAACAATCTAGCGAGGCTGTATTGTGGTCGCTGTTCAGCGCGGGGGGTGTAGTTGCCGCATTGCTGATCCCGGTGCATCTTTTTCTCTTTGCCATAGCCTTTCCGATGGGCTGGCTGCGGCCACCCGGCTACGAGCATTTGATGCTGCTGCTTCGCTTGCCATGGGTGCGAATTTACCTCTTCTTGATGTGCTCCCTGTCGTTGTTTCACTGGGCGCATCGGTTCCGCTACACGCTCTACGACGGTCTGCAGGTGAAACACTTGAACGAGCTGATTTTCACCTTGTGTTACGGCGGAGCGGTGGCGGGAACAGTATTCGCGGGATATTTGCTAGGGAATTGGTCGGGACCGTAGTCTTTTGTGGGGAGGAATTATGGAATTGAAACTGAAAACGATTTCCCAGAGTGGCATTTCCGAAGCCCTTTCCAAGGCCACCTTATATCGCTACCTGAACGAACCCGAGGAGGCCGAGTCTATTTGCCATGACATCCTGGCGATCGAACCGGACCACCAACTAGCATTGCGCACGCTTGGTTTGGCAATCACGGATCAGTTCATTGGACAGTCGTGGGACCGTTTTGGCGAAGCTGAGGGCGCCTTTGGCCGGCTCACCGATCCGTACGAGCGCGACTACTACATGGGCTTGCTTCATGAGCGCCGCGCCAAAGCCCAGATGCGCGCCGGGCGTCCTGCTAAGGTTCTGGTGGGGTTGTTTAAGGAAGCGATGCACCATTTTGAAGAGGCAGAGAAGATTCATCCACCCGAAAACGACGATGCGGTCCTTCGCTGGAATCGCTGCGTGCGATTGCTGGAGGAACTGCCACACACAGAAGAAGACGACAGCGCCGTTACATTTGAAGATCACGACGCAGTCCCGATTCAAGCGGTTCGTCGCGCCCGCGCAGCCAAGTAAGCGATAGGGGGCCTGCGAGAACTGACCAGTGGTGCACACACACGGTGCTTGGGGTAGGAGGGCTATTCCAACATTGGTGAGCAGCACGGTGTTCGCACCGGCTTGGGTTCCATCAATTCCACGCGTGTCCAATTCGGATCGTAGAGATTCAGTTGCCACTTTCCGTCGCGGCCGATGTGCGGTTCTTTCGGCTTGTATCCTCTCTCGAGGACAGTCTCATAGCCGGCTTTTACGCTGGGCACACCCAAGGCGAGGTGATGCATCACCCCGAGCTCCTGCGGGCCGGGATTGTGCACGTTGAGCATGTACTCCAGCCAGTCCGTTCCTTCCGGCACTCGCATGTCTACCCAATCGGTGGCGTTATCCTTCATGCCGCCGTGCCAAGTCTCCCGGAAGCCGAGGATGTCTTTGTAGAATCGATCTGCGGCCGACCGGTCTTTGACGACAACCCCGACGTGAATGATGCGTTGCGAAATGCGGCCCTCAGGCAGGAACTTCCCGAAATTACGGCTGTGCAACGAGCCCGGTCTGAGCTCGACGAACTCCACGACATGCCCGTCCGGATCTGTGACCTCAAATCCCCAATTGCCATCCTGCATGGGTTCCAGCTTCCCGGGTACTTTCACGCCGTTGCTGGCCAGGTAAGCGCGCAATTGCTCTACGTCCGTTGTCTCGAAGGCGATATGCGACAGGCGATCCATTTTCGGATCGGTGAGCTCGGGGAATAGCTCGATATACTGATGGTCGTTCACCTTGAAGTAGGTCAAGAGAAGACCGTCACCCGCGGTTGCCGGCTTGTTAAGGCTGAACGGCTCCTGGAATCCGAGCACTCCGGTATAGAACTTTCGCGCCGTGTCCAGACTGCCGGTTCTCAACCCGATATGCGCCACGCCGACGATGGCGGGTCGCCTGGGCGATGATTCGTGTTTCTCCTCATGCACGACCGCGACTGGGCGAACCAGATTCGAAAGCAACAAGACCGCTATGAATAGGCGCAGGTTCACGAATCACATTCTACGCCGCCTCGGAAACCGCAAGCTCCCTTTCGTTCGCATTCTCCAACACGGCACTTCGTGTGCGGGCCACGAGCATGTAGATCGAGGGCACGACGAACAGGGTGAACGCCGTGCCGATAATCATCCCGCTTACTAGCATGATGCCGATGCTGTTGCGGGCTCCTGCTCCGGGGCCTTTTGCCAAGACAAGGGGAAAGTGGCCGATCACAGTAGCCGCGGTGGTCATCAGGATCGGGCGCAGGCGAGTGCCAGCCGCCTCGATCACTGCCTCTAGCTTCTCCATGCCTGCTTCTTGCAGATGATTGGCGAACTCCACAATAAGGATGCCGTTTTTCGACACCAATCCCACCAGGGTGATTAACCCTACCTGGCTGTAGATATTGAGCGTCGTCAGGCCGAGGAACGAGAACAGGAGCGCTCCAGAAATGGCCAGTGGCACCGAGCCTGCGAGGATGATGAACGGATCGCGGAAACTCTCGAACTGGGCTGCCAAAACCAGGTAAATCAGAATTCCCGAGAGCAAGAACGTGCTGAGAAATTTGCTGCCCTCGGTCCGAAGCTGCCGCGACTCGCCGGCGTAGTCGATGGTGAATCCCTGCGGGAGGATGGTCTTAGCCTCGTCCTCCAGCATACGCAACGCCTGGTCGAGTGGTATGCCAGGGGGGATCACGCCCTGGATGCGCACGGCATTGAGCTGCTGAAATTTCTTTAGCTCTCGCGGCTCGGTTGTGGTGCGCAGGCTGGCAAAGGTGGATAGCGGCACCAGCTTGTTCTGCGAACCCGTAACATAGATCTCGGAGAGCTGGTCAGGCGTCAGCCGTTCGGCGCGCTTGATCTGCGGAATAACCTTGTAACTCCGCCCCTGAATGCTGAAACGGTTCACATAATTTCCGCCCAGCATGGTGGAGAGATCTTGGCCCGCCTGGCTCAGGTCGACCCCTTGTGCCCGGAGTTTGTCGCGGTCGAAAACGACCTCGGCTTGCGGCTGGTCGAATTTCAGGTCGGAGTCGGCGTAGATGAACAGGCCACTCTTAAACGCCTTCCCGACAAGCTGCTTGGCTAACTCGGCCAATTGCTGCGGCTCAGCCGCGGAGGCAACCACGAAATCGACTGGGAAGTCTCCCCCGCCCGGCAGGGGAGGCGGCGTCAGCGGGATCACGCGGATCCCCGGAATTCTCGACAGCGGTCCGGCGGACTCGAGCAGCAACTGTTGCGCGGTGTTCTTCCGCTCGCTCCAGGGCTTCGTTACCATGCCGCCGAAACCGCCCGTGGGAGTCGTAATCTGGAAAATGCTTTGGCTCTCCGGGAACGAATGGTAGACGTCGTAGACCTCGTTGGTGAACAGCTTCGTCTGATCAATCGTGGAATTAGGAGAGGCTTGGATGACTCCGAAGACCACGCCCTGATCCTCGGCCGGCGCCAGTTCCCGCTGAGAGAACATGTAAAAAGGAACCATTAGCAGAATGACGATGCCCCAGAGGACCAGAACCACCGGCCGGTAGCGAAGAGTGCCGGCCAGAGTATTCAGATATGTCCGGCGCACACTTTCGAAACGGCGATTGATCCAGCCTGCGAAGCCCTGTTCGGTGTCTCCGGCGCGCAGCAACTTCGATCCCATCATGGGAGAAAGCGTCAGCGCCACGATGCCGGACACAATCACGGCTCCGGCCAGAGTGAACGCGAATTCGCGGAACAGCGCGCCGGTCAAGCCGCCCTGGATACCCACGGGCGCATATACCGCGGCCAGCGTGATTGTCATCGCGATGATCGGACCGACCAATTCGCGCGCCGCATCGAGAGCCGCGCGCAGCGGCGCCTTGCCACCCTGAAGATGGCGCTCGACGTTCTCGACCATGACAATCGCGTCGTCGACTACGAGACCGACAGAGAGCACGACGGCGAGCAGCGTCAACAAATTGATGGTAAAGCCCGCGACCAGCATCAGGAACACGGCTCCCACCAGTGAAATCGGAATGGCGACGACCGGGATAAGCACAGAGCGCATCGAGCCGAGAAACAGGAAGATTACGACTACAACGATCAGAAGAGTCTCGGTCAGGGTTCTGAGCACTTCGTTGATGGCATCTTGGATGTACTCGGTCGAGTCATACGGAATGCCGACTTTCATCCCCGCGGGCAATTGAGCCCGGATTCCGGGTATGGCCTGGCGAACGTTCTTGATCACCTCCAGCGAGTTGGCGGTAGGAAGCACCCACACTCCCATGAACGTCGCCGTCTCCCCATTGAAGCGTACGTCCTGCTCGTAGTTCTGGGCGCCCAGCACGACGTCGGCGATGTCACCGAGGCGAACGACCACGCCATTTTCTTGCTTGACGACAAGCTGACGGAACTCTTCCGGCGTGCGCAGATCGGTGTTGGCGACCAGGTTCACCGAAACCATCGAACCTTTGGTACTGCCGAGCGCCGAAAGGTAGTTGTTCCTGGCCAAGGCATCTCGCACGGCGGAAGGAGAGATGCCATGCGCGGCCATCTCCTCCGGCTTAAGCCAGATTCGCATGGCAAAGGTGCGGTCGCCGAGAATGTCGGCGCGCTGAACCCCGCTGATGGCGCTAAGTTTGGGCTGTACCACCCGCGTCAGATAATCGGTGATCTGGTTCTGATCGAGATCGCTGGACGAGAAGCCCAGATACATGGCGGCAAACTGATTGTCCGCAGTCTCGAGCTCGATAACCGGCGCCTCAGCCTCAGGCGGCAGGTCATTGCGAACCTGCGCCACCTTGGCCTGGATTTGGGTGAGCGCAGCATTGGTGTCGTAGTTGAGCTTCAGGTGTACGGTTATCGTGCTCACACCCTGCGCGCTCGACGACTCCATGTAGTCGATGCCGTCGGCGCTGGCAATCACCCGCTCCAGCGGCGTGGTAATGAACCCACGCACCAAATCCGCGTTGGCGCCGACGTACGTCGTCGAGACCTGCACCACGGCAATGTCGCTGCGCGGGTACTGACGCACGCTCAGAGAGCGTATGGACTGCAGACCGGCAATCAGGATCACCAGGCTGACCACGACCGCCAGGACCGGCCGCTTAATGAACAGATCGGTGAACTTCATTTAGCTATCCTCGGGCTTGGGAGCCGGGTTGTTCCCGGGCTTAACCTTATTGTCGACTTGAACCGCCGCGCCATTGCGCAGCTTGAACACGCCCGAGGTCACCACTTCGTCGCCGGGGTTTACGCCCGAGATCACCGCGACCTGGTCGCCACGCGAGCCTTGAACTTTCACGAACTGCTGACGCACCCCGCGATAGCTTTGTCCTTTCTGGTCCTTGAGGCCGGTAACAATAAAGACCGAGTCTCCGTAAGGCGCGTAGCTGATAGCGGACGCAGGTAACGTGATTGCCGGGCGGCCTGCGCCTAACGCCAGATCCACCTGGACGAACATGCCGGGGCGCAATTTTCCCTCCGGATTCGAGAGGGTCCCCTGCACCTGAAAGTTCCGGGTTCCTTCGTCGATGACAGAATCGATAGCCGTAACTCGGCCCGTGAATGCCTGGCCAGGAAGCTGTTCTGCACTCACGCGCAGGGTGCGGCCGCTCCGTGCCTGCCCCGCGACCTGTTGCGGCACGCCAAAATTCACATAAATAGGATTGAGCGATTGCAGGGAAACAACGGGTCCGCCTCCGGGAAGATACTGTCCGAGATTGATCTTGCGAATACCCAGGATTCCTGAGAAGGGCGCACGAATCGTCTTTCGTTCGATCGTGGCGCGCACCTCCGCCACGTTGGCTTCGGTTTGCCGTTGCTCGGCCGTAGCCCGGTCGTAGTCCATCCGGGAAATGACGCCCTCGTTCGCCAGTTGCTGCATGCGGGTGAAATTGAGGCGGGCGAGGTCGCGCTGCGCCTCGAGGGCCGCCAGTTGAGCACGCTCCTGCCGAGTGTCCAGTTCTACCAGTACGTCGCCTGCATGCACCGACTTGCCCGAATCAAAATTGATGCGCGCCACCGTGCCCGGAAGATCGGCGCTTACCGTAACGCCCTGAACAGCCTCCATCGTGCCGATCACATTCATCGTTGCCGGCCACTGTTCTTGCTCCGCGACAATGGTGGTCACCGACTCGGGAGGCGGCTGAAACGACGCCGCGTGCACCGCCGACTGAATTTGCCTGAATTTTATGAAGCCCAGGGTCGTGAGGAGGATTACGATCACGGCCAGCATCAGGAGCATTCTTTTCGCCATAAGTTCCCCTTAGGTCGAAAACAACTCATCCATCTCTGTTGTGGGATACGAAACTCCAGCTTTGGAGGGCTCTGCTTCAGGGCCCTTACCCCTAAGATGTTTAATCATCTGATTTCCGAGCTGGGCGGAAGGATTCGAAGTTTTGCGTTTCTCTATCACAAAACAGCCGTCGCCTGTGTGGGCAGGGGCGAACTGCCCCGCCCGTCCCGATGCGTTTCACCTTATTACCGCCAGGGATGAAGGCAAGGGCCCAAGCCGACCTCGAAAGAGTCAGAACACCGTTCATTTGACTGCTGGAATCTCGCACTTAGCGTCGGCGTTTTTCAATTTTGATCGCAAGCTGGGCAGGGATTTGCGTTCTGAAAGAGACGGTCCCGAGTCAGCAAGGGTATTTTCGTACCAGTCCAGCGCGGAGATTGGTTCTCGCCCGCAGACGACAGACTCTAGCGATCGGGGGCGTTGCGGTTCCTTGGGTCCTGTCTGTAGGGTCCGCGGCTGGAATGATTGGAAACCCGTTTGACACAACAGAGATTCTGCTTTTACTGGTGTCTAATCTTGATGGATAATACCTGTTTCTAGAATAGGCGCCTCGCGGAAGCAAGAGCCGGTTTGTGTCCAAGCAGCGGACGTAATCGCATGCGATCATTTCGGAATGAAGTAGCCGAGCCGCTGGCAAGACCGGCGGTGTCCCCAGAGGTCGCTCCTGAGCCGATCGGCCCTCCTCTGGCAACGCCGCCCCCGCGACCGCAAAAATGGCTGGTCGCGGTCGCGATTGTGCTCGTGCTTGCCGCTGTCCTGGGCTTCGTTCTGCGCAAGACGACTGCGCCTCGAACGTATTCAAGGGTGGCCTCTCCAATCGGAAACAACATCGGCCCGGGCCTGCGGTTGAAAGGAATAACCGAGGCTATCCAGGCCCGGGCCATTCTCGCGCCCATGCTTTCAGGACAGCAAGTGGGCATTCTCACGATTACGAAACTGCTGCCGGCGGGAGCCCGCGTGAGGCGAGGCGACGTGCTGGTCGAGTTTGATCGTCAGGCACAAATCCGCGATGCCCTCGATAAGCAGGCCGAATACAACAAGCTTGTCGACCAGGTTTCGCAAGAGCAGGCCAAGGAAAACGCAGCCCACGCCAAGGACGAGACCGAACTCGAGCAAGCCGGCAGTGATTTGAGCAAGGCGCAACTGGAAATCCAGAAGGCCGATATTCTTTCCCGCATCGACGTTGAAAAGGCACAAGAGAATCTCGAACAGGCGAAGGCTGCCCTCCAGCAGCTTCGAGAGACCTTCGAGCTGAAAAGGAAGGCGGCGAGCGCGGCCATTCAGATCCTTGAGATCCAGCGTGATCGCACGCGCCAAACCATGCGTCACGCGCAGAAGAATGCGGAATTGATGCAGGTGCACTCGCCGATTGACGGAGTCGTGGTCCTGAACACGATTTGGAAGCAAGGGAAAATGGGAGAGGTGCAGGAAGGGGATCAGGTGCGTCCCGGAGTGCCTTTCATGCAGGTGGTGGATCCCTCCAGGATGGAAGTGCTCGTCCAGGTAAACCAGGAAGATTTCCTGTCCTTGAAGATTGGACGGTCTGCAACCGTGCGCCTCGATGCCTACCCGGAAATGGTATTTGCCGGCAAACTCGAGCAGATTTCGCCCATCGCCAGGAACGGAAGCTTTTCCGCCAAGGTGCGCACCTTTACTGCGATTTTTTCCATCGAAGGCAGCGACCCCCGCTTGATGCCGGACCTTTCCGCTGCCGTCGATGTGGACGGCGGGGATCACAGCCGTACTTCGAGCTGATCACAATGATTGCGAAATTACGACGGCTATGGGCGGAACGACGGAAGAGGTCCACCGTTACTTTGCTCGTACTGGCCAGTGCGGGAACGATAGGCGCTGTGCACCTGACCAGCCGTCCGCCTTCGATTGCTAGCGCCGAAGTGAAACTCGGCGAGTTTGTCGATTCGCTCCAGTTCCGAGGCGAGGTTAAGGCGCTGAGATCGCTTTCCATTACTGCTCCCGCCGAAGCCGGGGATCTCCAGATCGTCAAGATCGCAACTGACGGCGCACAAGTCAAGAAAGGCGACGTCATTGTCGAGTTCGACAAGACGAAGACCGAGCAGGATCTGGCGCAGAACCAATCTGCCCTGAAGTCCGCTCAGGCGGAGATCGAACAAGCCCGTGCGCAAGCTCGTTTGACGGAAGAAGAAAACGTAACCGCCGTCATGAAGGCTCGCTATGACGTATCGGCGGCAGAACTGGAAGCGAGCAAGCAGGAGATTGTCTCCAAGATCGAAGGAGAAGAGGCGAAGCTGAAGCTGGCAGACGCCCGGCAAAAAGTGCGGGAAGCTGAAGAGAAGCAGAAATCTGACCGAGCGGCCGCCAAGGCAACGCTTGAAAGCAAAACCGAGGCGAGCCGCAAAGCTCTCTATGACGTCGAGCGGGCTGAACGCAGCCTTGGGCAGATGACCCTGCGAGCATCCCGGGACGGCATGATTTCCCTGGTTCAGCTCTGGAGGCCGGAAGGGCAGGCCGCATTTAGGCCCGGAGACCGGGCCTGGCCGGGCTCGCTCCTGGCCGAATTGCCCGATCTCTCCTCGCTTCGCGTGTACGCCCGGGTGGATGAGACAGAGCGCAGCCGCGTGCAGGTCGGCCAGTTAGTCACTGTCCAGTTGGACGCTATTCCGGACCGGCAATTCACCGGGCATATCCACGAGATCAGCACCATCGCCACGGCCGACTTTTCAGGAGGCTGGCCCTTCCCCCGGAACTTTAAGCTGGAAATTACACTTGACCAGTCCGACAGCCGCTTGCGTCCGGGCATGACGTCGCAGTTGACCATTATTGTCGATCGTGTGCCAAATGCAGTGACCATCCCCGCACAGGCCTTATTTCAAAGATCGGGGCGTTCGGTGGCTTACGTCCTCAGCGGAACGAAATTCGAAGAACGAGTCATTCAGGTGAGCCGCCGGAGCGCCGACCGGGTGCTGGTTGCCAAGGGGCTTCGGCTGGGCGATAAGATTGCCCTGAAAGATCCAACCGTAAAGGAGTAATCAGTTTCCGTGCAGCGTTGGCCAACGATTTTAGGCGTCTCTGTCATCCTGCTCGCCATTGCCTTGCTTGGCGTGGTGATGGCATCCAGCCGGACGAAATCGGCTGGGGGTGAGGCCGACATTCCGGTTGCTACCGTGAAAGTCGGCGACCTCGACCTGAAGGTTCATACGACCGGAGAGCTACGCGCCAGCCACTCGATGATGTTAAGCGCGCCGCAAGTTGGCGGTGGTGCGCTCCAGATTACGCATCTGCTGCGTACGGGCACGCCGGTGAAGAAGGGCCAGATCGTGTTGGAGTTCGATCCCAGCGAGCAGCAGTATAAGCTCGAACAAAGCCGGTCGGAGCTCGAACAAGCCGAGCAGGAGATCACAAAAGCCAAGTCCGATGCCGCGGTGCAGGCTGCGCAGGATAAGGTTGCGCTCCTGAAAGCCCGTTTCGATGTCCGGCGCGCTGAATTGGAAGTTAACAAGAACGAACTCTTAAGCAGTATCGATGCCAAGAAAAACGACCTCGCTCTGGACGAGGCAAAAAGAGCCTTGGCGCAACTTGAGCAGGACATTAAATCTCATACGGCGTCCGGGCAGGCGACCATCGAGTTGGCGCAGGAGAAGAGTAACAAGTCGCGCTTAGAAATGAAGCAGGCACAGCAGAACATAGACAAAATGCATGTTGCCGCCCCCATGGACGGCGTCCTCGCCATTGAGAAGAATGTTGACTCCACCGGCGGCATGTTCTGGGGAGGAATGTCATTGCCGGATTATCGCGAAGGGGACCAGGTCCGCCCTGGCAATAACATCGCCAGGGTCATTGATCCGTCTGATATGGAAATGCTCGCGAAAGCCAATGAGCGTGAAAGAGGCAACATCAGAGCCGGGCAAAGCGCCGAGATTCAGTTCGACGCACTACCAGGGCAAGTTTTTCACGGTACGGTGAAAACCGTGGCGGGCATGGCTATGAAGAATTTCTGGGAAGACGCGACGGCGGGCAGCTTTGAAGTCACCATTCAACTGCCGAACTCCGATTCCCGACTGCGCGCCGGGCTTACTGCAGAGGTCGTTGTCGCGGGCGATGAAAAAAAGAAGATCGCCTACATTCCACGCCAGGCAGTTTTTCTTAAAGATGGAAAACGAGTGGCGTACGTCAAGAATGGCAGCTCGTTTGAAGCCCGCGAAGTAAAAATCCAGGCCGAAAGCGAAAGTCGCGCCGCCATCGAGGGCCTGAAGCCCGGAACCGACGTCGCTCTGCTGGATCCTGCCGCACCCAAAACACAAGCCGAGGCGGCCGCTGCCGGACCAAGCTTGGGCGGAGGCGGTAAATGAGCTCGGCTACTAGCCTGTCTGTCGGCCGGATGGTTTCGATCTCCCAGAGGTGGGTTCCAGACATTCGGCTGGGCCTGCAGAATCTCATGCTTCACCGGCTGCGCTCCCTTTTGACGATGTTGGGTATGATTTTCGGGGTGGCCGCCGTGGTTTCCATGCTTTCTATTGGAGCTGGAGCCCGCCAGAGAGTCATGGCCGTAATCGAGCAGATGGGCGTTCGCAACCTGATTGTCGAGGCCAAGGAAACCAACGATTGGCAAGCTCATCAGAAGGTGCGAAAAATTTCACCGGGCTTGACCTTTCAGGACTACCGGATCATTTTGGACAATCTGGGTGACCTGGCTGCATCCACGCCCCGCAAACGTCTCGTCCCGACCAAGACTATTCCTAAAGCGCAACAGGATGTGCCGACCATCTACGGTGTCAATCCCTGGTACGTAAACATTGCCGGACTTCATATCACCGACGGGCGATTTTTTGACCAGGGGGAGGAGGATCGCGCGGCTCCGATTTGCGTGCTGGGCGCCGGCGCCAAAACCAGCTTGCTGGGTGCGGCAAATGCCGTGGGGCAGTTCGTCAAACTCGACGAGCAGTGGTTTCGTGTGATTGGGGTCGTTGGCCCAAAATTGAGTTCCCAGACAGATATCAGCGGCATCCCCTCCCAGGACCTGAACAACATCGTCTATATACCTCTGAACTCGGCCATGTTTCGGCTCGAAAACACCTATAGCTGGTTGCGTGACGAGATTGACGGCCTGTACCTGAACCTTCGCGATAGCGCAGAAGTCGTGCGGGCTTCCCAGGTGGTACGGGCAATTCTGGACTCGACTCACCACAGCGCCGGCGATTTCAGCATCATCGTGCCGGCCGAACTCCTGGCTGAGCAAAGGCGAACCGAGCGGCTATTCAACGCCGTGATGGTGGCGATTGCCTCTATTTCACTCCTCGTGGGCGGAATCGGAATTATGAACATCATGCTGGCCAGCATCCTGGAGCGGACGCGCGAGATCGGCGTTCGCCGCGCCGTTGGTGCCCGTCAATCCGATATCGTGCGCCAGTTCGTAGTGGAAGCGGTCATGATATCCGTGGTGGGTGGGACATTCGGAATTGTCTTCGGGTTCGCAATGTCGCGCCTCATCGCGTGGCTTGCGGGATGGTCCACGATTGTGACTGCCGCCTCCATTCTGCTGGCGTTTGTCGTTTCCATTTCCGTAGGGCTGATCTTCGGTATCTACCCGGCCGTTAAAGCTGCACGTCTCGATCCCGTCGAAGCGATTCGGTACGAGTAAAAAGCCGCTGGTGAGCGTGATCCATCTTAGGCACGAGTAACTGCCTGTTCTGGAGGATACTTTATGAGGCTGCGTTTCATTCTGTGCCTGGCTCTCTTATTCACGGATGCTGGCCTCCTCGAGGCGCAATCGTTGCTCCAGAAGGAGACATTCCGTGGGTTGACGAACCGAGACGTAGTATCCGAGACGCTTCCAGGTCCGAAGTATATGCGCGATCACGTGGTCGACGGGAAACTCAGGCTTAACCTCCAGGATGCAATCGCACTGACGCTGGCCAACAACAGCAATGTCCGTCTCCAGCAGCTGAGCCTGGAGACCACGAAATATGGGATATTGCGCGCGCATCAGCCCTTTGATCCCGTGGTGCAAGCTGGGTTTAACACCTTGCGCTCGACTTCGCCGACGTTCACCAACCTTGCCGGTGCCCCGACGCTGAGCGCGTTGAATCAGGTCACACAGATCAACTATTCCCAGACATTTGAGAACGGGACGGCCTTCCAGGCAGGCTTTAGTGCGACCAAACTGTCGTCCAACAGCACTTTCAACTCTTTCAATCCATCCATTGCCTCCAGTCTCAATTTCCAATTCGCGCAGCCCTTATTACGCAATCGATGGTTGTTCGCCAACCAGGCGCCCCTGGTTATCGCTCGTCGCAACGTCCGCCAATCGCTGGCCAACTTTGAAGCCCAAGTGAGCGACGATATCTTGCGCGCAGTTTCTCAATACTGGAATGTTGTCGAGGCTAGGGGAAACCTGGAAGTCGCGCGGAAATCGCAGGACGCTGCGGATGCCAGTTACAAGCGCGACAAGAGAGCGCTGGAACTCGGCGCCTTGCCGCCACTGGATATCTATCGTTCCGAGTCCCAGGTGGCAGCGCGCCGGGTGCAGGTCATTCAGGCTGAATACGCTCTGAAGCAGGCGGAAGATACCTTCCGCTTTACCGTCGGCGCAGACCTGGACCCATACTTCCGCGCCATCGATCTGGACCTCACCGAAACTCCCGAAAGCGAGGGAGAGCTCCTAACTATCGACGCGGCGGCTGCTCTTGAGATGGCCTTGGACACCCGCCCGGAGTTCGATGCTGTACGCCAGTCGCTCGCGAACGATCACACCAACATTCGCCTCGCTCACAACAATCTCCTGCCGGACTTGCGTTTGGGCGGAACATACTCCAGCAACGGCCTGGGAGGAAACCAGATCGATTCCGTCACTCCGGCGCAGGTGACGCCGGGCGGCCTCGGCGACTCTCTGAATCAGGTCTTTGGCTTCGGATTTCCCAGCTATGGATTCTCTCTGACCCTCAATCTGCCCATTAAGAATCGCGGCGCTCAGGCTGACCTGGGAACAGGGCTGGTCGCGCGCCGCCGCGACTTGTATAACGAACGCCTGCTGCGCGAGCAGATAACGCTTGAGGTGGCAAACGCCGTACACCAGCTTGAGCAGGCCAAGCTCAGTCTTGCCGCCAGCAAGGAGTCTTTGGATCTGGCACAAAAGAATCTTGCAGCCGAGCAGCGCAAGTACGAATTGGGCTCGGAAACCATTTTCTTTGTGCTCGAAGCACAAACCGAACTCGCCCAGGCTGAGTCGGGTCTATTGCAAGCCGAGATCGGTTATCGGCTGGCAGTCGCGGCGGTTGACCACGCCACCGGCAATTTGCTTGCGCAGTACCACGTCAAGACCGCTGACTTAATGCGTTAAGAAGTCCGCTTCGGTTTTTGTGCCTGGCTGGCATGAGAGATACGAGTGACCGTTTGGCAGATTGCGCTCAGTCATTTCCTATGATAGATGTTCACAAACTAGTGCCATGAGCGACGAAAAGCAAAATCCGGAACGCAACTTCCGGGCACGAATAGCCAGCTTCATTCAGGCGGACCAGCCTTCCCGGTGCAAGCAGCTTACAGAAGAAGAGGCGCAAACCCTCAAAGCTGCGTCGGGACGACTCGACCAGTTGTTGGCCCGCATAGCGGAAGAGGAACGTGCCCGAAGCCCGCAGCTCAAGCAGGAAGAGGTCCGAGCTCTCACCGATGCCGCCGGACGGCTCGATCGCCTGCTACGGACGTCGCGACCGGAAAAAGGAAAGGATTCGTGATCTGTGGAAATCCGTGGTGGCGTTTCTCCCTAACTAAGCTCCTTGTCGTCGCGAGCGAGCGCGCCTTTTGCGCGAATCGAGGGATCTGGTGTTCCTGGCTGTCGAAAAACAAATTCCTCGCTCCCCCGGAATGACAACCATTGAGGTACCTGCCATTGTTATTGCACTGTTAACGTGACGGTGACTTGCTTCGTTATCGGAGGGGTTCCAGAAGACGTCGCCGTCGCCGTTATGGTGACTACGCTAGAACCAAGAGGCGTCCCGACAGTCGGAGTACTCCCGCCACCGCCTGGCGGGCTGGCTCCGGCCCCGCAGCCCGTCGACCAGATGGTGGACAGCGTTAATAAGCAGATCAGTCCCAAGAGACGTGCGCTGCCCGCTATCCGCTTTCCATTTCTCCTCATCAACACGATCCCCATGAAACCGGGTAGCAAGAAGGCGTAGAGCAATTCAGAACGGCCGAACAGGTGTTCCAGGCGAGCGGAAGCGGTGGTCTGAATCGTGAGCGTCGTGTTGGCCAGCGCTCCGCTCGTAGTGACGGTGGCTGGACTAAAACTGCAAGTCGCCTGCAGTGGCAGCCCCGAGCAGGCGAAGGTGACGGTTGGGCTGAAGCTGCCCGCTGGCGCGGGAGTCACCGCCAGGGTCACCTGACCGCTCTGTCCGCGCTTTACTGTGAGACTGAGTGCGCTGGGCGTGACCGTGTAATCAACCACGGTCAAGGCGACCGGTGCCGACGTAGAGCTGCCAGAATTCGTATCTCCACTGTAGGAGGCCGTGACTGTATAGGGGCCGGGACCGAGAGAACTAGTCGTTAGACTCGCGACACCGTTCGAGAGCGGTACTACACCCAAGATGGTCGAGCCATTCTTAAAGGTTACGCTGCCCGTTGGCGTCGTGCTGCCCGAAGTTGGAGAGACCCTCGCGGTGAAGGTCACAGCCGATCCTGCGATGGCTTGCGTCGAGGATACGGCGAGTTTGGTCGTAGTGGAAATGTTGGCCACCTGAAAAGTGGCGGTAACCAACTGATTAGCAGTCATGGAAAGCGAACAGGCACCAGTGCCCGGGCAGGCGGCGCCACTCCACCCTGCAAACGTCGAGCCCGCGGCGGGGGTTGCCGTCAAAGTGACGGTGGTCCCACTAGTAAAACTCGCACTGCACGTGGTCGTCGGGCAGTTGATTCCCGACGGATTGCTGGTAATCGAACCCGAGCCGCTGCCCGCCGAGGTGACTGACAACGGGAAGGTCACAAGGTTGAATGTAGCGGTAACGGACTGCGCCGCGGTCATATTTATGCTACACGTGCCCGTGCCCGAGCAGGCGGCGCCACTCCATCCTGCGAAGGTGGCTCCTGCGGCTGCCGTGGCCGTCAAAGTGACGGTGGTCCCGCTGGCGAAATTCGCGCTGCAATTAATACTCGGGCAGCTGATTCCTGCCGGGCTGCTCGTAACCGTTCCATTTCCAGCCAGAGTGACATTCAGAAGGAAGGTATTCGTGCTGCAGTTGGGAAATTTGAAACTTGCGATGCGCGTGTTCCAGTTAAAGACACCATTAGTCTTGATGTACTCCTGGGTGTACCAGAAAGTGCAGTCGTCGACCGGATCAACTTGCATGGCGCTGTAATCGCCCCAGCGGGTCAAAGTGCGGGTCTGCGAGGTCTGTGAACCGCTTCCGCTGACCACCCTGGTTTCTGCCTGCATGGTGCCGGCAGGATCCGTGGGTACTCGTCCGGTGAAAGCGACGGAGGGAAAGACCGAGCTGCTGGAAATGCTGTAACCCACGGCAATGTCGCCGACCTGGTCCATGGCTATGCTGCCCATCCAGCGATAGTTGGAATCCGGGGCAAAGGTTCCTTGTTGGGCAAGAACCGGACTGCCGCTGGGGTTCTGAATTTCATACCAGCGAACACCTCCGCTGGAACTGGTAGCTACGGAATGGTTCACCACCAGTGATTCGTGCGTCCCCAGGTTCCGATAGGCCAGGCGGTACATGAGCCGATCGTCAAGAGAGTCCAACTGGCTGGTCGTACCCGGCTGCGGAACGCAGGTGCCAGTGTTGTTGTTGCAAAGCGGCAAAAAAGCAGCCACCGGGATGACCGTCGGTCCGGTGAAGGTGGAATTTGTGGAGGTGGCGAAGTCCGCGTGGAATTTGAAAAGGTTCAGATTATTCTTGCCGTAAAACAGCATGTAGTTGGGCGAACCTGCGGGCGGGGCAGTTGTGCCGTCCAGATCGGAGGGGAGCAGCCCGCCTACCGACGAATTTTGCTGGAAGCAGACCTGCTTGGCCGCCGTGCCGTTCAACATGGCCGCACGGTCGTAGGCGCAGGCGTCCGAGCCGACGAAGTTGTTCCCGTTGAACATGTTGAAAGTCTCGTAATACCCGTCGGGCCAGACGCCCATCTTCGGGTAATCATCGAAATTGTTGTACTGGAACGAATAGCGGTTGTACGTACCTGTGGCATCGGAGCTTGTAGACACCGCGATGCACTGCAAGTAAGGCGTGGTGCTGACTGAAAACTGACTGAACACCCAGCGATTCGCCAGCTTGTCGTAGAGCACGATGGGATCGCCGTCGTTGTTGTCCTGACAACCTCCCCCGAAGCCCGACCACAAGGTGTTGCCTGCCGTCGGCCCGGAAATTAGCGCTCCCGTGGATTTGTTGAACACGGCAAAGGAAGTGTTGACCCACTGCACGTACTGGGTCGCGCCCACCGCTCCATTGGTGTCGGGAGGAGCTCCGCTAACGTTGAATTTGTACTGTCCGTTGCCCAGCCCTTCAAAGCCCAGGCCGACCACGGGAGCGAACGCGGCGATGGAAGCGGCTGTCCTCTGCCGAACCGGGTCATCCGGCAGCGCAGCCAGCCCGGCCGGCAGGGGAATGCGCCTTACCGGCTCGGCTTCGTGCATTACGAGGGCCTGTTTGGGAGCTGCCTGAATCATGTCGCGGAGAGGCCGTGATACGTCATGCTGTTCCTCGGTCCGTACGGTCATCAACGATTGTGCCGCCACAGAAAACGAAAAAAGAAGAGGCAATACGACGCCTAACAGGAGCTTGCAGGTGTACGACTTTGAACACTGCGACATTACTGATCTCCCGGTTTTATGTCCGGTGCTTGACTTGGCGGAGCACGTCGCTTGAGACCCAGGTTGATTGACACTTCCCTTTCAAGACAACGCCCGGTTTGACGAATGCCGTTGAGGTCCCAGTCGACGAAGTAGTGCTTGCTCAGAGGAAATTACGAGGCCAGTAAACGCAGAGTAGCTGGTTCCGGCGGCCACAGTCAAGACCCTTACCCAGACCCTTATCCGTATCACCCACATCCCAACGGCCTTTCGGCCCAAGACAGAAAGTGACCTTGGTAACATCGCGAGTATGGAGATCAGTTGCTAACCGGTGCGCAGGACCACCAGCGCCCGGGCAGGCGGCACCGGGAAATGCCAAAGCTGCGCCGTAAGAAATCGGCTGGAAAACCTATTGACCGTTGTGGTCGAATGTGAGCGCGCAATCTCAGGAGGAGCCTCAACGATGCGGATTACACGTGGCGAAAAAGCACTTTTCGTGATCCCAGTTATGATTGCTGCAGCATTTGCCCAGACTGGAGAGGTACGTGACAAACGAAGTCCGCGCGCAAGCGCCAATCGAGCCGCTGCTCAGAGACCCACCTCGGAGTCGCCGCTGCCGTTGCGGCCAAAGTCATTCGACCTTGCCGCCATGGACAAGAGTGTGGATCCCTGTTCCGACTTTTACGAGTATGCCTGCGGTACCTGGCGCAAGAACAACCCCATCCCGCCCGATCAGGCCCGCTGGGGCCGCTTCAACGAGCTGGCGGAATACAACCGGCAGGTCCTGCGCGAAATTCTGGAAAAAGTCTCCGCAGATGACCCGCAGCGCAGTCCGGTGCTCGAGAAGATCGGGGACTTCTACCAGTCCTGCATGGATGAGCCAGCCGTGAATGCCAGGGGCATCGCCGGGCTCAAACCCGGTTTGGATCGCATCGCCGCCGTTAAAAGCAAACCTGACCTGGTCGACACGATTGCCTATTTGCAGTCCCTGGGTGTGAATGTCCTTTTCGGGTTCAGGTCGCAGCCGGACCTGCACAATGCCAGCATGGAAATTGCGGGCGTCAGCCAGGGTGGGCTGGGCTTGCCCGATCGCGACTACTACCTCGCCCAGGACGAGAAGTCGAAGGAGACGCGCGAGAAGTACCTGGCCCACGTGACCAAAATGTTCACTCTGGCCGGAGACAGCGAAGCCGCTTCCAAAAAGGAAGCGGACGCCATAATGGCGATCGAAACCAAGCTGGCCCAGGCGTCGCTGGAACGTGTACAGCTGCGCGATCCCAGGAACCGCGATCACAAGATGAAAGTCGTGGAATTAGCCGCGCTGGCTCCGAATCTGGAGTTCCCACGCTTCTTTGCCGCGAGCGGGTCTCCGGCGTTCACCGAAGTCAATGTCGTGCCGCCCGATTTTTTTCAGCAGGTGAACACGGCGCTCGACTCGATTCCGCTCGACGATTGGAAAATCTACCTGAGATGGCACCTGCTGCGAGCGGATGCGCCGGTGCTTTCCCGGCCCTTCGTGGACGAAAATTTTAACTTTTATGGACGTTACCTCAATGGACAGCAAGTCCTGCAGGCACGTTGGAAGCGATGCGTTCAGATGACCGACAATTTGCTAGGCGAGGCCCTTGGGCAGCCCTATGTGGACGAAACCTTCGGCGCCAGCGGCAAGCAGCGAATGCTGGAAATGGTTGACGAGCTGGAAAAAGCCCTGGCTGCCGATATTGAAGGTCTGCCCTGGATGACCGCCGAGACCAAAAAGCAGGCGCAGATCAAACTCAAAGTCATGACCAACAAGATCGGCTATCCCGACAAATGGCGCGATTACAGTTCGGTGAAGATCGTGCGCGGAGATCTGTTGGGAAATGCTGAACGGGCGCGCGGGTTTGAAGTGCACCGCGTTCTGAACAAGATCGGCAGGCCGCTCGACAAGAATGAATGGGGAATGAGTCCACCTACGGTCAATGCTTATTACAATCCGGCCGAGAACGACATCAACTTTCCGGCGGGAATTTTGCAGCCGCCCTTCTTTGATCAGAAAGAAGAGGACGCCGTCAACTTTGGCGGAATTGGCGTTGTGATCGGCCACGAACTGACGCATGGATTCGACGATCAGGGCAGCAAGTTCGATGCTCAAGGCAATTTGACCAACTGGTGGACGGCCAAGGACCGGGAAGAATTCGACAAGCGCACCAGCTGCGTGGCCGATGAGTATGGTTCGTTCGTCGCAGTTGACGACGTGCACCTGAACGGCCGCCTGACCCTCGGGGAAAATACGGCCGATAACGGAGGAGTACGGATTGCTCTGATGGCCTTGAACGACCAAAGGCGCGAAACGCCTAACGCGACCTACAATCAGACGGCCGAGAGATTCACTCCAGAACAGCGATTCTTCCTTGGGTTTGCCCAAATCTGGTGCGAGAATCGCTCCCCGGAGACCTCCAGGCTGTTGGCCAAGACTGACCCGCATTCGCCCGGCCGTTACCGAGTGAACGGCTCCTTGCAGAACAATCCCGATTTCGCCAAAGCCTTCGGCTGTAAGACGGGTCAACCCATGGTTAGCCAGAACGGCTGTCGCGTCTGGTGATTGATTCGATAGATGGATATGGGGAGGCCTTCAACTCAGCCCTCCTTCTTTTCCTCCGCCCGCACCTTCCATGCGATCTGTCGAAGCATGCCGAGCCACACCTCGGCATCTCGGGCTTCCAGGTTGAGGCGGCGAACCAGCCGGCGCACCTTTTCTTCGGCGGAGGTTGCGGTGCCCGGATGTATGTAGCCGCTCGCTCGCAGCACCTCAAGCAGCACGCCGGTGAACCGCTCGAGGTCGCGCGCAGTGGCGGGCACCTCCTTCTCTGCTGTACCTACAGAATTGTGAGCGCATACAAGCTCGTACAAACAGACCGCCACTGCCTGCCCCAGGTTCATCGATCCATGCTCGGCGCGGGTGGGAATGCGCATCAGCCAATGGCAGTGGCTCAGGTCCTGGTTCGAGAGTCCAACCCTCTCCGAGCCGAACAGCAGAGCCACTCTGCCTGAGACAAGTTGCTTGCGGATAAGGCTTGCGCCATGTTCCAGCCGTTGAAGAGGCTGCCGCAACTCACGTCGGTGCCCGGCCGTCGTGCCTACCACAAGCCCGCAATCGGCCACGGCTTCCGCTACGCTCTTGCATTCTTCCGCGTCAGTGAGTAGCGCGGCGGCGCCGACCGCAGAGCGCGCCTCGCGAAATGCAATCTCGTACGGATTTACAACCCGGAGGTTGAGAAAGCCGAAATTACTCATGGCGCGCGCGGCGGCGCCGATGTTGAGGGGATTCCGCGAGGCTACCAGGACGACGCGCAAACGGCCGAATTCAGCGGGAACAGGCAACAAGGTTTATTCTCGCATGGAAGTAAAAAGCCTCCGTTGGCGGAGGCTTGTTCTACCCAACCGAGAGGCAGCTAGTAGCGCATGGAACAGTAGCCGCCCGAGGCGTTAACCCAGTTCCTCTGGATAAGGTAATTAGTCCCGCCCAGCGTAATGTTGTACTGCGACCCGTTACTGGCGGTGGAAGTGGTCCCAAAAGTCCAGGCACACTTGTCGGCATTCTCGTTGCCCGACGAATCGTACCAGGCGTTCAGGTCGGGATCCGAAATCGCTTCCTCGGATTCGTGAGCAATCACCGAGGCCATGCCGTCAGCCCCGGAATTGTTGTTCGGGCTGGTGGTCTGTGCCTCGCAGGACATCGGACACTGGTCGGGGTTGCCCACAAACGAAAACTTCAGGTCGGACCCGTGTATGGTTGCGTTGGTATGCCAGCCGCAGTACACGGTACAAAACCCCGTGACTTCCATGACATCCGACGAAGTAAGCACAAAGTAGACACCGTTGGTGTCCTTGGGCAGATCTGTGCCCGCATGCGCTGCCACGATCGCTTGAATGTCGGAGTCAAGCAGGACGGAGCCTCGCGAATATGCGTCCGAGACAGACGTCCCCAAGGCCATTAGCCCGCTTACGTTGGCGGATGTATCACCATAAGTCGTGTTGATGTGCTCATAGGCGCTGCCGCTCAGGCCCGTAATCAGGTTGTTCAGCAGGCTCTGCGTACCTGGGCTATCCGAGGTTCGGTTCGTCAGGTTGGCGCCACTGCCGTTCCACGTGCCGTACCAGATGTAATAAATGTTGGGAGTACCCGGCATGATCGGCCCGCCATGATAATTGATGCCGTTGCCGGTTGTTACCGCAGGCGACCTATGCCGCTGCGCCGGTTTCGTAACCCGTACGCCCCAGCCCTTGCCCGTCGGTCTCATTTCTGTGTCTCTCGTCGCTTGCCCTACGGACATCAGCGCGAAGATCAGGACAACCAAAAGGGTCCAGAGTCCTCGGAATATTCTCATTTTCATTTGCTTTCTCCAAGGAACGAAGTGTAGTGCTCAGTTCTGGTAAGGAAGCGAGCCCGGCCTGAGATGCTGGACAGCTACTCTGGGTTGCCGCTGGCACCCTCACCAAGCAGGGCTGCCCGATGACGGTAAGCAGAATCCAAAATTCCGAACCGGGAAGCGCTCACACGAATTCGTGACAACTGAACATCTGGATTAAAGGCGCTAGCCGTAGTGCCGATAGCCGTCTCGTATGCAGGGTCCGGGCCGCAGCCCAAGAGGCCAGGTCTGGAAGCGTAAGCAGCTGTTGAGGTTAGGGTTATCTCGCACTGAACCTGTCGGTGAGGGAGCGGAGCTGTAAGTGGTGGAATTGAGATGGTGCCAAGAGGCCGGGCTGGCGAGAGCGGTGGAGCGGAACTGAGACCGGCTCGCTGTTACCGCGATACTGGGAATCGCACTGGTATGTCCTGTATCTCTATCCGAATCAGAAAAGGATGTATCGCCGATTGGCTGGGGAATCCGAGATTAGGTTGCAGTCTTTCCTCTTTTAACGCTCGATTCGTTTTTGGCAGGATCGCCGCAAAGAATTGGATCTGCACCTGCTTCCGGGTTATGGCTTTGTGAGCACCTCGCTGAAAGAGCGGGGGCGGCTGCCACCGGTGGCGGGCGTGGTGCAGTTTGTCCCTTTCGACGGACAGCCGCGCCGGTCCCGGAATACGGGATCGAAAGCCTTGGCTGGACTTTGGGGCCGCCTGGGGTTGCAACCGCATTCCTATCTAAAGCTTGGACGACAGGTGCCCGTGCGGAGCAGACCCTTGGCTGGCCGCGAAGAGATTCTGATGTATAGGAAACGTAGCTTCGCCTTCTATTGGCTTAGGCCAGGACGTGCTGGAACCATACACGAAATCCATCGATCGCTGGCTTTGGCCCGATGTGTCTCGGAACCACCCCAGCACCTGGGGCTGGACAGGTCCGTCTCCAAAGTCAAACAAGCCGTCTCCGATTACAAGAAGGCAGTGGGTGACCCCGAAGGACTTGCCGAGCTGATGGTTTTCTATTGCGAGCAGGCGGCCGGGTTGTGTCGCGATATCTGCCAACAGGACGAAGGATATTTCGATGCGCCGGTACGCATGTTCGAGCAAGGCCTCAAGTCTGCAAACACGCTACCCACCAACGACCGGGATGGCATGATCACCCGGCTAGACCATGGTGCGGAATCAGCCATGCATTTGGCTACGGCGTCGGCGATTACATGGACTTCCTCCTGGCGAAGTATACGCGGCATTTCGGCTGATCTGTTCGCGAACTCCCGCACGAGCTTCGCGGACACGCCAAGAACACCCTTTAAAGCGTGGTGCTCGATAATCTAAGTAGCCTTTGATTGCTTGGGAAAATGCTTGTTCATGAACGGCAAGGTAATACCGAAGCTCCTACAGGCGTGAACGACTGAGGGACCATAAGCTTACAACCGGAACAAATACGAGACCTTTACGAAGAACTGCCGGCCGTCGTTTATAAAGCTGTCTCGCGTGGTCAGCAGGCCGGTTGGGGTCGGTATCAGCCGACGATCTAGGTTCTGCAGATTGCTGTTATATCCCACGTAAACCGCCGTGCCGGGGTGCACCAGGTAGGTGATGAGGAAGTCGGCATTAAAGTTCTTGGTCGGGGACAGCGAACTGATGAGAGGATCGGAGAGCACCGATGCATACTGAAGAATCACTCGGGCCGAGAGTTCCCGCGTGAACTGCCAGTTCCACTTGCTGCGAATGATGTGGTTGGTCACCGCCGTCAGGTGGTCATCGTGCTCACGAAGATGCTCGATGAGGTATGTATTGTCAATGCGCAAGCGTCCGGAAGCGTGCAACGTTAGGGTGGCGTTTCCCTGGTCTTCATGGCCGATCGCGGGAATGCGGCCTGCCGCAGGGTTATAGTTCACCCCCGCGCCGGATACAAAAAACCAGCTGAAGGCGAACTGCTTAAACCAGCTGGTCCCGCCCTCAATCCCCCAAAACGGCTGCGGATAACGAGTCACGGCTGTTAGGCCAGCGTAATCCTGCGGGCGAAGATAGACGTTGTCGTAAGCATAAGGGTGAAAGTTGATGAAGGTGGCGCGTGCCATATCGACGCGGAAGCCGGGAAAAACAAAATAATCGAGCGCTGTACCACGGTGGTCCCAGATGTTGAACTGCTGTACCGTAGGCCCCCAGGAGATCAGAAACTTGCCCTCAGGGCGGAAGTAGTAGCTCGCATTTACGCCTTGCCGTCGAATGTCGGTGCGATTGACAAAGCCAGTTTCTGTAACCAATCCGGGGCTGTAGTCGACATAGATGGATTGCAGGTTAAAGTTGCGGCCATGCCGCTCCGTATCGAGTTTGTACCCCGGACCAGCCGAGTAGGAGCGATCAGGATTAAGGGTGGAACTGGTGACTGCTGCGCCCTGCACGCGCCAGTTCTGGTTGATCTTGATGTTGGCGTCCACGCCGCCCACGCGATTGTACCCACCGCCGAACTCGCGGTCTGTGAAGATAGCGCCTGCGGTCGATTGCGCGAACAGGTCGCGATTCACCCGCGCAATGGCAAAGCTGGCGCGGTTGCCGCTGTGCAGATCGCTGGGCGGCAGAGCCTCGCCTGGTGCTCGATCGTCGCTGGCGAGAACGCCTACCGCCCAGGGACCGGATTTGCCCGTGAGCCGCAGGCCAAACTCGGGATGGCCGATCCGCCGCGTAAAAAGGAGATCGATGGGCGTCACGAAATAGTTGCTATTTTCCAGAAAGAAGGGCCGCTTTTCGGGAAAGAAGACTTCGAAGCGCTGGTTGACGGTGATTTGCGGCTCGTCCGATTCCACCTGGCTGAAGTCGGGATTGATGGTGGCGTCGAGCACGAAGCTGTCGTGCAGAATGAACTTGGAGTCAAGCCCGATATCAGGTTTGACACTGCGGCTGTCAAATAACGGATTATTGGGATCGCGTCGGTCGATATCACGAAAACTGCGAAACAGCCCGTAGGGAATGAACTGCATGTTGCGGCTGGGCGCGACGTGCTCTAGGCCGCTCGCCGTGGCTGCCTGGTTGAAGCGGCCCTGAATACGGTTAGAAACGCGCGGCCAAAACAGATTCTCGTCGGTGCGCGGGATAGTGCGGTTGAGAATGAGGCCCCATTCCTGCTGGTCGGTATCAGGGAAGCGCAGGCTCTTGAACGGAATCGACATCAGCACCAGGTAGCCCTGTTTGGTTAACCGCCCTTCCGAGCGCCAAACCGTATCGAAGGAAGGATCGAACCCGCTGTAATCGGCGGGTGCGCCAGTGCCGATCGAGCCTTCGGTCCACAGCGCATCCCACTGGATTCCGAAAGGGTTGGCGGCGAAGGCGTATCCTCGGCGGGCGTCGTGAAAGGTATCAATCATGAGCTCGGCCGCATCGTCGGAGAAGATGTCTTCGCGCCGGGTCATGCGCGCGCGGATTTTTTCCGGCTCCTTATCCCAGCACACGAAGACGGCGTACAGGTTGTGCTGGTCGTAGGCGAGATAAACGTCGGTATTCTGGGTCGGTTCAGCTCCGTCTGCGGGCTCGCGCGCGATGAACCCCGTAATTTTCGCCATCTTGCCGGCAACCCGGGCGCTGGGCTGCATTTCCGCGAAGTCGGACAGGGATGGCGGCGTGTCGATTCGTGGAATCTGAATGGTCGGAAGCGCGGCAGACAATCGCGCGGTCAGAAACAGCACCAAATAGATTCTTTGCTGCAAGAGAAATGTGCAGAGATATCGCTTGGCTGATGGGCGCACGGTCCCGGAGTTTTCCATGTTCGACTCGCGATTACAAGCGTGAACAGCCCGATCACGTTCGCCCCGCCCGGTCGACCCAGGGTGGCCAATCCCCGCGGGAATTTTTTCTGCTAACATCGCTGCCAATGCAGCTGCGCAGGATTAGGGAAGGCTTCCGAAAAAAACCTCAAAAAGCCGTTCATTCACGGGATGCCCGTGCTGGCGCCGAACTGGTCATCATGACGGGCATGAGCGGCTCGGGCAAAGCCTCCGCCCTTAAGGCCTTCGAGGATCTCGGGTTTTATTGTGTCGACAACTTACCGGTTGAACTGATCCCGCGGTTTGCCGAGTTGGCAGTGCAATCGGCGGAGATTCGCCGCACTGCTCTGGTAGTAGACGTACGGGAAGGCTCGAAGTTAGACCAGTTACCGGGCATTCTCAAATCGGTAAAGAGGCTGATCCCGACCAAGGTCGTTTACTTGGAAGCTTCGGACGCATCGCTTCTCCGACGTTTCAGCGAAACGCGCCGCCCGCATCCGCTGGGGGCAGACGCGCCGGTCAGGGCGGCTTTACAGGAAGAGCGGCGGCATCTGAAACCCATCCGTGCCATTGCCGACCTCGTGATCGACACCTCCAAATTCAACGTCCATGAACTGCGCGCCCACGTTACCGAACAGTTCAAACAGCAGGCTTCGGGCAAAAATATTCTGGTCTCCTGCGTCAGCTTTGGGTTCCGGCACGGGGTGCCGGAGGACGCCGACCTGGTATTCGATGTGCGTTTCCTGCCCAACCCCCACTTTGTGCCGGAATTCAGGCCGCTTAGTGGCCGGGACGCCCGGGTAGCCAAATACATCCGATCCTTCCCGCAAAGCCGGGAGTTCATCAAGCGGATCTCTGAGTTACTGGTGTACCTCTTGCCCCATTACATCAGCGAAGGGAAAAGCTACCTGACGATTTCCTTCGGCTGTACCGGGGGGCAGCACCGGTCGGTGATGATCGCAGAAGATGTCAGCAAGGCCCTGCGCAAGGCGGGATACCGGGTGAAAGTAGTGCATCGGGACAGCCCGAAGTAGGTTCTGTAACCCGCCAGTAAACTGCCCTAGGGAGCAAAGTTCCAGTAGAATAAAGGCTTGCGTCCATCTCCGGGCATTTCGGCGTCCTACCCGCGCGCTCTCCGCCGGGATTCTGCTTTCCGGGAAGGTCTATGCGGCAACTAAGCCGCCTGTTGCGGTACGTCGCTCCTTATTGGTGGCAAGTGTTGGCGTCCGTCGCGCTGATGGCGGCGGTCGGACTCCTGGACGCTTTCCGTGTGCTGCTGGTTGGGCCAATTTTTGACCGCGTACTGAACCCGGCGTCGCAATCGCGCAATATTCAACTGTTTAAGATCCCTGGCACCCAGCACCCCATCTACTTGCAACAATTCGTGCCCCCCCACTTCCAAAATGCCTGGACCATTGTTGCCTTTGCCCTGGTGGCGGCAACCATTTTGAAAGGAATTTTTGATTACGCCGGCACTTACCTGGTGAATTTCGCAGGCTTCGGGATGATCACCGACTTACGCGACGACCTGTATAACTCCATCCTGCGCCGTTCGGCGGCTTTTTTCCAACGCCACGCGACGGGCACATTGCTGTCGGCCATCGTGAATGATATCGAGCGCATACAGTTTGCCATGTCCAGCGTTCTGGCGGAGTTCCTGCAGCAGCTGTTTACTTTCATCTTCACGGCCGGTGTAGTCGTCCTGCTGGGCGGAAGACTGGCCTGGGTACTCGTCCTATTCGTTCCCTTCATTATTTATTCGGCAGGCAGGATCGGCCGGCGCGTGCGTAGTACGACCCGGCGCGGTCAAGATAAGCTTGCCGACATTCAGAACATTCTGCACGAGACGATTACCGGTAATCGCATTGTGAAGGCGTTCAGCATGGAATCGTGGGAAGCCGTGCGCTTCCGCAACGCTGCCCGGCGTCTGTTTCATGCGAACCTGCGGTCGGTTGCCGCGTCCGCCCTCAGTTCGCCGCTTATGGACATCTTTGGCGCGATAGCCATCGCCATGCTGGTTCTGCTCGGCCGGAATCTGATTGCCCATAACGCATTCACTCCCGGCATTTTCTTGGCATTCATCGTAGCCGTGTTCAAGCTCTACGACCCGGTCCGCAAGTTCACCCTCTTCAATAACAACTTCCAGCAGGCACTCGGGGCGTCCTCGGAAGTCTTTCGCTTTATGGATGTTGAGGACGAGGTTCGTGAGAAGCCCAGGGCTCAACCGCTGCCCCGTTTTTACAAGAACATCCGCTTCGACCACGTGTGCTTTTCGTACCACGACAAGGGAGAGGGAGCGCGCGACATTTTGAACGATATCAACCTGGAGGTGAAGGCGGGCGAGGTGCTGGCCGTCGTGGGTTCCAGCGGCGCCGGCAAAAGCACGCTCGTGCACCTGATTCCTCGCTTCTTCGATGTCACCGCCGGCCGGCTGTTGATTGATAACCAGGACATACGCGACGTCACGTTGACATCGCTACGCTCGCAGGTCGGCATCGTTACCCAGGAGACCGTGCTTTTCAATGACACGGTGCGCAACAATATCGCTTACGGGCAACCTCACGTGTCGGCTAAGGACGTAGAGGCGGCGGCCGGCATGGCGCTGGCTCACGACTTCATTACCGTGATGCCGGCCGGTTACGACACCGTCATTGGCGAGCGCGGCGTGCGGCTTTCTGGGGGCGAGCGGCAACGCATTGCCATCGCCCGCGCGATATTGAAGAACGCTCCGATCCTGATCTTGGACGAAGCGACGTCGGCGCTGGACACGGAGTCGGAGGCGCTCGTGCAATCGGCAGTGGGAAACCTGATGACCGGGCGTACGGTAGTGGTAATCGCGCACCGGCTGTCCACGGTGCGCCGCGCCGATCGCATCGTGGTCCTGGAGGGCGGAACCATCAGCGATGTCGGCGCCCACGACGACTTGATGAAGAAGTTGGGGACCTATCGGCGGCTGTATGATCTGCAGTTTGTGGATCTGGACCAGCCGAGGCCAGTGCCGGTCAGACAGTAAGATTTGCCAATTTCCAATTATCGACTGCCAATTGTGCGGAATGAGGGCTCCCAATTGGCAATCGGAATCGGCAATTGGCAATTGGTAAAGCGCAGAACTGAATCAGAATGCCCATCCGTTCCATGACTGGGTTTGCGCAGGTGAAAGGACAGGTTACCGGCGAACTCGCCTTCTCGCTGTCACTGAAGTCGGTGAATCACCGGTTCCTGGATCTGCATTTCCGCATGCCTTCCGACAGTGATGCCCTGGAGATGAAACTGCGGCGTCTGCTTAAGGAAAAGGTGGCACGCGGGCATGTGGAACTGACCCTCACGGTGGAACGTCGGGAGGGCAATGGCTTCGCCTTGAACAGGCAGCTGGTGTCTGGCTACGTCGAGGCCTTTCGTGTAGCAGCCAAAGAGTTCGGCATCTCCGGCGAGCCGGACCTGAATGTCGTCCTCCGATTACCTGGTGCTTTGGACACCGGCACCTTACCGGCCGATGGCGAACTGGAAGCCGCTGTTTTGGCGAAAGTGGAAGAGGCCCTGACCCGCCTTAATCAGATGCGCGAAGAAGAGGGACGCGGCATTGAACGCGAACTGCGATCGCGCATGGCCCATCTGGAAAAAGCCGGCTCGGGCATGGGCCAGCACCGCTCCGCGATCCTCGAGAACTATGTAGAGAAACTCCGGAGTCGCATTCAGGAGCTGATTGGAGCGCAGGTGGATTCCGATCGCATCATGCAGGAAGCCGCGCTGCTGGTGGACCGCAGCGACATCCAGGAAGAGCTGGTTCGTCTGGAAACGCACGTGAAGCATTTTCTCGGCATGCTCGATCAGGGCGGAGAGATCGGGAAAAAACTCGATTTCCTGCTGCAAGAGATGAATCGCGAGGCGAACACACTGCTCTCGAAGACCTCCGGGCTGGCCGGCGAAGCGTTGAAGATTACCGAGATGGGTTTGGCTATCAAGGCGGAGATCGAGAAGTCGCGTGAGCAGGTGCAGAACATCGAATGACCAACGTCTACATCATCTCGGCCCCCTCCGGCTCCGGCAAATCCACCCTGGTGAATGAATTGCGCAAAATCGTGCCCGGCTTGGATTTCTCGATTTCTTACACAACACGGCCGCGCCGAGGCAGCGAGCAGAATGGTAGAGAGTATTTTTTCGTTTCCCGCCAACAATTCGACGAAATGGTGCGCGAGCGCATGTTTTTGGAAAACGCCGAGGTGTTTGGCAAGTGTTACGGAACCGCCAAACGGTTCTTAGAGCAGGCGCAAAAATCCGGCAATGACCTCTTGCTGGACATCGATGTGCAAGGTGCGGCACAGATCAAGAAAAAATTCCCCCAGGCCGTCAGCATTTTTGTACTGCCCCCCAATCGCCAAACCCTGGAATGGCGCCTCCGGAACCGTGGACTGGACGCGGAAGACGTGGTGCAGCGCCGGCTGATTACGGCCAGCCGGGAGATTGAGAATTACGACAAATACGACTATATTTTGATTAACGATCGTCTGGAGGACTCCGTGGAAGCGCTCAAGGCGATCGTGCTCGCCGAAAGGTTGCAACGCTCGGGAAAGACGCTCTCGGCCGATGAAGCCAAGAATCCCCAGATCGCAGAACAATACAAACTGCGCAATGTACGGGAGCGTGTAAAACCCATTCTGGCATCGTTCGTGACTACGCCCGTTTCCGGCGGAGAGTAGATTTTCAACGCGGCCTGAACCGCGAAGTCAAGTTCAGGGGAGAGAAAACCATGAAGTTGATGGACGGTTTCGACAGCAATTACCGGTACATCCTGGTGGCGGCGCGCCGCGCTCGCCAACTCCAGGGCGGAGCCCCACCTGTAATCGACACGCACTCCCGCAAGCCTTGCCGCATTGCCCAGGACGAAATCAAGGCCGGCAAGGTGAAGTGGATCATTCCGGAAGTGCCCAAGTCACCGGCGGAAGCAGCCTCGGAGATGTTGGAGAAGGTTGTACCGAAGGAATAGCCATTTCCCGTTTTCAATTGCCAGTGGCCGATTGAACGAAAGTTGGCATCGAGGCAACACTCAATTGGCAATTGAAAATCGACAATCGGAAATTCTCCTATGAAAGTTGCTCTCGGCGTCAGCGGCGGGATCGCGGCGTATAAGGCGGCGGAAATTGTCCGCCTGCTGCAGGATCGCGGCATTCGGGTGCAGGTCATCATGACGCAGGCAGCTCAGGAATTCGTGAAGCCGCTGACCTTCGCGGCGCTTTCCGGCGAAAAGGTTATTACCGAAATGTTCTCTGCCGGAGCCGAACAGCCCAACATCGACTCCGCGGTGGAACACATCGCCGTCGCGCAGTCCCTCGACGCGCTGGTCGTAGCTCCCGCCACCGCCGACATTCTTGGCAAGTTCGCTCATGGCATAGCCACAGATTTTCTGACTACGCTTTATCTCGCCACCACTGCGCCTGTCGTCGTAGCCCCCGCCATGAATGTGAACATGTGGAACCACGAGGCGACGCAGGCGAATATTGACGTCCTTAAGAAACGTGGCGTCCGGGTTGTCGCGCCGGAGAGCGGGTACCTGGCGTGCGGTATGACAGGGCCCGGGCGACTGGCTGAGAACGAGGCTATCGTCGCGACCGTAATGGAGGCTTTGGGTGCCGCTCAGGACTTGGCGGGGGAGACAGTTCTTATCAGCGCCGGGCCGACGCGCGAGAAGATCGATCCTGTGCGCTATCTCACGAACCGTTCCAGCGGCCGCATGGGCTACGCTCTGGCGGAAGCGGCTTTGCGCCGCGGCGCCCGGGTGTTGCTTGTGACCGGACCCACGTCGTTGACTCCTCCGGGTGCAGCGGAGGTGGCACGCGTCGAATCGGCTGAAGAAATGCGTGAGGCTGCACTCAAGTTTCTGCCCGACTCTTCCATCGTGATCAAGACTGCTGCTGTTTCCGACTATCGTCCGAAAGCTCCGGCGCCCCAGAAGATCAAGCGTAGCGGGCCGGTGTCGTTGGAACTCGAGCCGACTCCTGATATTCTGGCTGAGCTGGGACGTCACAAGCAATCGCAGATCATCATTGGTTTCGCGGCCGAGACGCAAAATGCCCTGGAGAACGCCCGCAAAAAGCTCAAAGAAAAATCAGTGGACGCGATCGTAGTCAACGATGTGTCCCGGCCGGGCATCGGGTTTGACTCGGATCGCAACGCCGTAACGATCATCACCCCGGACGAGTTCTTCGAAATTGCTGAAACCACGAAGTGGGAAGTAGCGCAGCGCGTGCTCGATCATGCCGTGCGGTTGCGTAAACGGCGGGCGGTGAAAGCCTGATGCCGCCTGTGCTGGATCCGCAACTCAAGCGTGTCCTGGCCGAGCGCATCAAGTATTACAACCAGCTCGGTATTTACGATTTTTATCGTCGTCCGGTAGTTGAATCCTCCACCATCCAGCCCGAACAGCGAGAACAGATGAATGCCAAGGCGGTTATGGCGGCGGGGCCGGAAGAAAACATTTTCGAAGCCGCCGTTACCAAGCCCGAGTCCACTGCCGCCGATCCTGCCAAGGCGCTCGCAATCATTCGCGAAGATTTGGGCGACTGCACGCGCTGCAAGCTGCACAAGCTGGGGCGCAAACAGATTGTGTTTGGAGTGGGCAACCCGCGCGCCGAGCTGATGTTCGTCGGAGAAGGCCCTGGCGCCGACGAAGACGAGCAGGGCGAGCCATTCGTCGGCCGCGCCGGACAACTGCTCAACAACATGATCAAGGCGATGGGCCTGCGACGCGAAGACGTCTATATCGCCAACGTGGTGAAGTGCCGTCCTCCAGGCAACCGCATGCCAGAACGAGACGAGTGCGACACGTGCTCGCCCTTCCTCTTGCGCCAGATTGCGGCGGTCAAGCCGAAAGTGATCGTGGCACTCGGCGCGGTGGCGGCGAAGACACTGTTGGCGATTAACGCGTCTATGTCTGATCTGCGTGGCCGCTGGTACGGCTTCCGCGGCGGCACCAAGCTGGCGGTGACGTATCACCCGGCATTCCTGCTGCGCGACCCGCGTCAAAAGAAAGAAGCGTGGAAGGATCTGCAGATGGTGATGACGGAATTGGGTCTGCCATTGCCGAATCGCGCGCCGGAGTAGTCAGGACCACAACCCACCACGGAGGCACGGAGTTACCGAGACATCAGAGACGTTGGTGGTGAAAAGTGGTGAAAAGCTGCCCGGAAGCTCTTGATTTCCTCGCCTCGGTGCCTCCGCGGTGGTTTCAACTGGCGGTGGTAGAGACGGGGCTTGCCCCCTCGCTTGTGAGTCCAGACGCGGCCAGGCGCCTCTCTACCGCCGGTACCTGTGTTGCTGCATAGTTTATCCTTCCGCCTAGATGCCTGAGTTCTGCGACGTAGCCCTTCCCGTCCCCCTCGATATGGCCTTCACCTATCGTGTCGGCGACGGAATGACGCCGGTAATCGGAGGCCGCGTGCTGGTGCCCTTTCGGCAGCAGCGGCTGTCAGGCGTGGTGGTTGACCTGCACGACCGTGCTCCCAAAGTCCAAGCAAAAAATGTAATCAGCGTGCTCGACAGCGAGCCCGTGCTGGATGAGCGGCTTATGAAGCTTGGCCAGTGGATCGCCGATTACTACCTGGCGCCGCTGGGCGAAGTCTTTCGAGCCATGCTGCCGCTGGGCGCAGAGTTCAAAAGAACGATTGCCTATCGCATCACCGACCAAGGGCAATTGGCGCTGCACGCAGGGGGAGTGTTGGGGTCGTCGGCGCGCTCGCGCAAGACTGCGGAAGATCAGTTGGCAGAATTTCGCGTACTCGATTATCTCGCCGCTCGCGACACGGCGCGGGAAGCGAGCCTACGCATCGCCGCCCATGCCAGCCACACTGTGCTGGCGGGCATGGTCCGCAAGAAATGGATTGTGCGAGAAGACCAGTCCGGCGTACGCGATGCTGCTCGAACGATCAAGATCGCCGTCCTGACCGGCACGATAGACGACAACAAGCGGAACCAGAATCAAAAGACTTTGATCGACACCCTGGCTGCTGCTGGCGGACGAGTTGCAGTTGAGGCGCTCCGTGCCCTCGATATTCCTCGTAGTACGTTAGACACCCTGGTTCGACGAAAACTCGTTGAGATCGTCGAAGAGCCGGAGTCCTTCACCGTGTCCGGCGTCAAGCCGAGGCCATCACTATTCGAGTTCCAGTTCAATCAAGCGCAACGGGATGCGTTGGAGCGCATTCAGGAAAGGGCGAGCGCCCGCAAGTTCAGCGGAGTCTTGATGCACGGCGTTACCGGTTCGGGCAAGACCGCCGTGTATCTGGCGGGCATGCGGGCGGTTCTCGAAGCCGGCCGCTCAGCGATTCTGCTGGTACCTGAAATCGGGCTCACTCCCGCCGTCGCTGCCGATCTCCATCAAGTCTTTGGCGAGCAAGTGGCGATTCTGCACTCCGCATTATCCCACCAGGAACGCGCGGAGCAGTGGCATCGCATAAAACGAGGTGAGGCGCGTATTGTGGTCGGAACCCGTTCCGCAGTATTTGCTGCCGTTGCCGACTTGGCACTCATTGTCGTCGATGAAGAACAGGATTCGTCCTACAAACAGGAAGAAACGCCGCGCTACCATGCTCGCGATGTCGCGGTGATGCGGGCCAAGATGGCGAATGCAGTAGTCGTGCTGGGCTCGGCCACCCCTTCCCTGGAGTCATATTTCAATGCGACCAAAAACAAGTACGTACTGCTGGAGTTGCCAGGCCGGGTCGAGCAACGGCCGTTGCCGGAAGTTGAAATTATCGACATGCGCCAGGAATTCCAGCAGACCGGCCAGGAGCAGGTGATCTCCAGCAAGCTGGCCCGGGAAATTAGCGAAAGGCTGGAGCGCCGCGAACAGGCCATGATTTTGCTGAATCGGCGCGGTTATTCGCCGGTCGTGCTATGCCGAACCTGCGGAAAGACCCTGGAGTGCAAGAACTGCGCGATTGCGCTGACTCATCACAAGCGCGCGCGGAAAATGGAATGTCACTACTGCGGCTACACTGCACCCGTCCCGCAGCGTTGCCTCCATTGCGGCAGTGAGTACGTTTATTTCCTGGGAACAGGCTCGGAGAAGCTGGAGGAGTTGCTGCACGGCATGTTTCCCCAGGCGCGCATCGGCCGCCTCGATCGGGATACAGTGCGCGGGCGCGAAGATTTTGAGCGCGTCCTGGCCGCCCTCGATGAAGGTGAGCTTGATCTGTTGGTGGGCACGCAGATGATTGCAAAGGGACACGATATCCATGGCGTGACCTTGGTGGGAGTGGTGGGCGCCGACCTGGCGCTGGGCATGCCCGACTTCCGCGCCGCGGAGCGCACCTTCCAACTGCTGACTCAGGTCGCCGGTCGCGCCGGTCGTGGAGAGACGCCCGGCAAGGTAGTACTGCAAACCTATTTTCCGGATCACTACGCCGTGCAGTATGCCGCGCAACACGATTTTGCCGGGTTCTACGACAAGGAACTGCGCTTCCGGGCCTGGATGCATTACCCGCCGTACAGCGCGCTGGCCAACGTTCTGGTGCGCAGCGACAAGCTCGATGACGCGCTGCGCTGGTCAGGTCTGCTGGGCAAATGGTTCGAGAAGACCAGGCATGAGGGCATTCGCGTACTCGGTCCGGCGGCGGCGCCGATCCTGCGATTGAAAAATGATTACCGATACCACTTTGTTTTGAAGTCACCCAGCCGGGAGAAGCTGAATGGTATGCTCAGGGCGATGCTGAAGTATGCCGTCAGCGAGAAGATCCCGCGCACGCAGGTGATTGTGGATGTGGATGCGTTGTGGCTGATGTGAGCTCAGCTCGCTGGCTATTGCGTGTGCGTGCGATGTTGAAAGAATTGCCCCCAAACTTCCCGGCCGGAAGCATGCATGAAGGGGCTCGGAGTAAAGGTTAAGAGCAGAATCATTACCCCAAATAGAGCCATCCAATGCCGGCCACGCGTAATGCCAGGCCATTCCGGCACGATGGGATGGCGCATTCCGCTTATGCGCAACAGAACAGCCCAGACGAACCAGCCCAGCCAGCAATAAACGCCTAGGGGTATCAGGATGAAAATGGTCAGACTGGAGACGATCGCATGATGCCGAGGCGAGATGGAGAAAACGATGTGGCCACCGTCGAGCTGTCCGCCGGGCAAGAGGTTTAAAGCAGTCGCGAACATGCCGACCCAGGCCGCAATCGCAACCGGATGCAGATTAAGGTGGGAGAGGGGAGCCGCGGCCGATCCGTGCAGCAAGCGTGCCGCCACTTGAAAGATCAGCGGATAGCCCATCTCCAGGTCGAGATTGGGCACGGGAGCGGGCATCGCTTGTGAGATGCTGAGCCCGAGAACCAGAGCGATCGAGGCGAACACGAATCCCGCGATCGGTCCGGCGATACCGATATCAAACAGCGCCGAGCGCGAGCGGATTGGGCTTTTGATGCGAATGAAAGCACCCAAGGTCCCAAACAAAACATAAGGGAATGGCACGAAAAGCGGCAAGGTCGCATACACACCGTAGTAGCGGCAATAGAGGTAATGTCCCATTTCGTGCGCCAACAGGATGAGCATCAAAGTGGCGGAGAACGGAATTCCCAACAACAGGTTGGAAGGGCGCTCGAGCGCCCAGGGCAGAGGAAATACGCCAATGGTATCCTCGTTCATCGAGAGGGCCGGCATACTTTGCCGGAAGTAGTACTCCATGCGCGCCCCAACCACCAGCGTGGTAAAAACCGTCAGCAGAAAAAAAAGCACATACAGCCAGGTTCGCCGCCTGGGCGGTTGCGCGGCGAACACCTGCAGGGGTGGATAAAGTTCGCTAGGGGAAACAATTGTGGGTTCGGACATGCCTACTCTCGGGCCTTCTGTTGGATGCAACCTACAGCCGACCGGATGCGGCACGGTGCCACATCGCCAGCCGGCAGGATGCCGGCGCTACTGCGAAATTAATCGATCGATTGCAACTCCTTGCCGGGCTTGAAACGCACCGCTTTTCCCGGCGGAATGGAAACCTCCGCCCCGGTACGCGGGTTGCGTCCGATGCCGGTCTTGCGCGGGCGCACGTTAAACACGCCGAAACCGCGCAACTCGATTCGGTCGCCTTTCGACAGCGCCTTCTTCATGCTCTCGAAGACGGTTTCCACGGCCAGCTCGGCTTTGGTCTTGGTGATGCCGGTCTTGTTAACCACTTCGTTGATAATGTCCAGCTTAATCACAAGCAGCTCCAGTTTTCAGGGAGTGTGAGGACGGCACCAAGTCATTGATGCTAAGGGACATAAGAGAGATTGTCAACGGAGTGTTTTCTCCCGTAAGATGACAGCACCCGCAAGTTTAAAGCCGAGCTAAACACCCCAGCCAGAATTGAGTAATTTTGTGGTCGGGGTAGTTTCGAGCCGCATGGGTTTCAAATTACCGGATTACACAATTACCCGATTACACAATCCCAAGGAGCCTCATGCTCAAAAGTGATCGCTGGATTCGCCGGATGGCGCTCGAACACGACATGATCAACCCGTTTTCCGAAAAGCAAGTCAGCCAGGGCGTCATCTCCTTTGGGTTGTCCTCCTACGGTTACGACCTGCGAGTGGCCGATGAGTTCAAGATTTTTACCAATGTGAACTGCACGGTCGTCGACCCCAAGAATTTCGACGAGCGGTCGTTCGTGACCGTGCGCTCCGACGTCGCCATTATTCCGCCGAATTCCTTTGCCTTAGCACGCTCGGTGGAGTACTTCAAAATTCCGCGCGACGTGCTGACGGTGTGCGTTGGGAAGTCAACCTATGCGCGTTGTGGGATCATCGTGAACGTCACCCCGTTTGAGCCTGAGTGGGAAGGGTTTGTCACTCTCGAAATTTCCAATACCACCCCCCTCCCGGCGAAGATTTACGCCAACGAGGGGCTCTGCCAGATTCTGTTTTTCCAGAGCGACGAACCGTGCGAGACCAGCTACAAGGATCGCAAGGGCAAGTACCAGGCGCAGAAGGGAATCGTACTGCCGAAATTATAATCCGTCACAATTTCAGAGTTCGGCACCGCTGCTCCGCTGCGCAAGAATCGAGGGCGCATGACTTCAGCCGTGCGGGCGAGAATTCTTAGAATTTAGAATAATAATGTCTTGTCGTTCCGAGGCGGCTCCACCCCCCGAGGAATCTGGCTTTTCCTCTTTCGGTCCTTCCTCCGCGACTTGGCTCCAATGCTCAAAGCTCAGCCAGCGCTGAAATGCTGCGTATTATCAGCCGCCGCTTCGGGGCCAGACAACGGTTTCCGAAAAGCAGGTCGAATGAGTTCAGGGTGATGAGGGCTGCGAAAACTGCAAGAAAGGATTGCGGAAGCTGATAACTGCTAATTGCTCCATCTACTTTTCGTTCTCGCCTTCCTTATACATGTATTTGATCGAAGGCTTGTAGATCATCAGGTTGGGAGCCCCGTTGCGGTTCAGCTTGATGCAATTCCGGTCGTACCATTCGATCACGCCGCGGATCTCTTCCCCGTCGCGCAGCACCACTACCATCGGTGTCTTGCCCTGCATCTGCTTCTGGTAATAGAAGTTTTCCGCATTCGTGGTCTCGGGCGGCGGCATTTTCTTGCCCATCGGCGGGCGCTCGGGCCGGTCAGGGCGGTCACGACGCTCCATAGCAGCGGGAGTGTGATTATGGTTGTGCTCGGGGCGGCTCAGCGACGGCCGGATCAACCGGCGATTCGAGAATCCCTCTTGTTCACTACTACGCTCTATCGGGATGGCATTGGTTGCATCTTTCATGGCGACACCGCCTATGACGCTGGAGAGCGGATTACCACAATCCCTGGGCTGCATGATCGTGGGTACAAAGGGGTGAACTTTGGCATCAACCGTAACACAGCGCATGTAGAGATGACAATCACCCATTAGTGGGGTATGGCAAAATCCCCCAGATGCCGGATTTTGAACGAGTTCAGTTTCGTTCCAAGGTGGTGGCGAACGCGTCCAGAGACAGCGACCGCAGCAGATTCCGCCGCATTCCCCGTTCCACTTCGGACAGACGCTCTGCAGCCGTGGTGATCCAAGCAAAATCGGCGGCTGCCGCCAGTTGCTTCAGCTCCCCCTGGATATCCGTATTGCGCACCAGTTCGGGCGTGCCAGAGTTCAGAAACAGTAAATCCTGCAGCAGGGAGTAGAGCGTGTGCACCAGTTGCTCGGTCTTCTCGCGGCCTTCAGCCCCGGCCCGGTAGGTCTCCGTCACTTTAAACAGTTCCGAGTGATCGCCTGCAGGCTGGACTGAATTCAGAATGATCAAAGCATGACTACGGGCGGCAGTGTAGTCGGCCAGGTCAAAGCTGCGGGCGCTCCCCACGGCCCCTCCGCATAGACGCGCCACCAAGGCGCGCTGCTGGGCGTTCCAGTCTGGCCGTTGCCGGGCCAGATAGCTCTCGATTTCTTCACTCGGCAGGGTTCCCAGCGTGAACATCATCGAGCGCGACCTGATCGTCGGCAAGAACTCCCCGGGGTTCTCCCCAAGCAGGAAGATGGTCGCGAATTCCGGTGGCTCCTCCAGAACCTTGAGCAGCGAATTTGCCGCCTCTTTCATGAAGGCCGAGTCTGTGAATAGGTAGACTCGCTCCTTGGCTTCGGCCGGGCGGTAATAGATACCCTCAATCACCTGCCGAACCTGGTCCACCTTGATCATCATCTGCGGCGGGTCGGGTGGAATGACCAGCACATCAGGATGGGTCTGGATTAGAATACGGGTTTCTTTCTTGTCAGTCTCGCGCAGCCCTTCGCGAGCTTCCAGCGCTTCGGCAAATCGGGAGCCAAAGTCCTCAGCCTGTCCGATACGAAGACAGTTCGAGCATTTTCCGCAAAAATCAGGAAGTCCTTCAGTAGTAGTCGGCTCAAGGCAGTTTATTGTCCGCGCCAGCATCAGCGCCAGCGTGTACTTGCCGGAGCCGGCCGGGCCGGCGAGGATGATGGCCTGCGGTAAGCGCTGGCGTGCCACCATCTCCCGCAGGCAGCGTACAGTTCCCGAATTGCCGTGAAAATCAGAGAAGCCCATGAATTCGATTCGAAAAAAAGCACTCAGCACTTGGCATTTAGCACTTAGCCCGCGGTCCTCCTGTCAGGATTCAGGGGCAAATGCTAATTTGCTAAGCGCCCAGCCCTGCCTCATGCTGTTTTCGCGGCCAATTTGAGCTTACGTCGCACGAGAGCCAGAATCTGTCCGTGCGTTTCATCAGCGCCCCCCCGGGCATCTACAAGGGCAACCCGCTGTGGCTCACGCTGCGCGATTTCCAGATAAGCGCTCCGGACACGGCCGAAAAAGGCCCGGCTCTCCTGCTCAAACCGGTTCTCGTCGCTTTCCCCGCGCTTGCCCTGGGAAGTGCGCGCACAATTACGGCGCCGCGCCCGCTCGACGCTGGCGGCCACATCAGAATCCATCAAGATCGTCAGATCGGGTTGCAGGTTCCCGCACAAAATCTTATGGAGCGCGCGAACTGGCTCGCTGCCCAGCTTGCGCCCAGCACCCTGGTACGCCTCGCTGGAGTCGGTAAAGCGGTCGCAAAGGACGAGCTTACCTTCGGCCAAGGCCGGCTGAATAACTTCTTTAATATGTTGAGCCCGCGAAGCAAACATCAGGGCAAGTTCAGCAAAAGGCGAGAGGTTGGACGTGCCCGTATCCAGGAGCAGGTTGCGAATCTTCTCTCCGGTCACGCTACCGCCAGGTTCTCGGGTTACGACAACTTGCAATCCGTCGGCCCGCAGGGCGCCTGCCAGCTTCTCCACTTGTGTGCTCTTGCCGCACCCGTCAAGGCCTTCGATGGTAACAAATCTGCCGCGCTGAGGCACGAGGGAATCATAACAAAGCCGTCAGCTCTCAGCTTTCAGCGATCGGTAAACCAATTAAGGCCGAGAGGAAGAAAATTATGATTAATCAAGACTTGTCGTCCCTGAGCCCCGCGCAGGATTTCCGCATTTGGAAGCCGGTGTGACGCATACTGGCGCAGTGTTATATTGATGAGCTTTCTCGCGGTGAAATCTTCGTGTGACTGGAGCCAAGGCATGACTTGTTCCCGACTCCGCGTTGTCGGCGGCATTCTGACTGCTGTCTTCGCGGTGCTGCCTGCTTTAATGGCCAAGACCGGTCCAACGATCCAACTGTCCGTGGATGCCAGCGAGGCGGCCCGCAAGATTTTCCACGCGCGTCTGAAGATACCTGCCACCCCGGGCACACTCACCCTGTATTACCCGAAGTGGATTCCCGGAGAACACGCGCCCGACGGCCCGGTGACAAACCTAGCCGGGCTAAGATTCTCTGCCAACGGACAGGAACTCAAGTGGCGGCGCGACACGCTGGACGGTTGGACGATTAACGTCCAGGTTCCTCCCGGCCAGAAGCAGGTGGAAGCGACGCTGGACTTCCTCTCGCCGGCGCAATTCGAAGGCGGCTTTTCCGCCGGCTCATCCGCCACCGCTCAAATGGCTGTAGTGAGCTGGAACCAGGTGCTGCTTTATCCCAAGGGATGGGCATCGGATGACCTGACTTACGTGGCCAGCCTGCGCCTCCCTTCGGGATGGAAATTTGGCACGCCGCTTCCAATCAAAACCCGGAGCGCCGAACAAATTCAGTTCGCGCCCGCTTCGCTGACCATGCTGGTGGATTCTCCCGTAATCGCAGGCCAATATCTCAAGGTAGTGCCGCTGCAGGCGGAAGCTCCGCCCGCGGAGATGGATATTGCCGCCGACAGCGCTGCTGCTCTCGATGCCCCTCCTGAAGTTTGGGATCACTATCGAAACCTGGTGGCGCAGGCAGCCCGTCTTTTTGGAGCGCAACACTATCGCGACTATCACTTCCTCTACAGCCTGAGTGACCACGTTGCACATTTTGGATTGGAGCACCACGAATCGGATGACAGCCGCGTGGACGAGCGAAGTCTGGTGGATCCAACCAAGCGCATTCTGCATTCCGGGCTCTTGCCCCACGAATATGTGCACAGTTGGAATGGAAAGTACCGCCGGCCAGCGGACTTGGCTACTCCCGATTATCAGCAGCCCATGCAGGATGATCTCCTCTGGGTTTATGAGGGATTGACTTCTTACCTGGGAGACATCCTCACTGCCCGCAGTAGTCTTTGGAATCCAGACCAGTTCCGGGATTCACTGGCTCTCACTGCCGCCGCGCTGGATCACGAACCTGGGCGCAGCTGGCGCAACCTTCAGGACACCGCCGATGCAGCGCCGCAACTCTATTTTTCACCCCGCGAATGGTACTCCTGGCGCCGCGGCACTGATTTTTATGCGGAAGATGTTTTGAACTGGCTGTGGGTAGACGTCATCATCCGGCAGAAGACACAAGGCAACAAGTCCATCGACGATTTTTGCCATCTCTTTCACGGCCCACCGGCTGGACCTCCCATGGTGAAACCCTACAATTTCGATGATGTCGTCAATACGCTGAACCAAATCGTAGCGTATGACTGGCGGGACTTCTGGACCGAACGATTGAGCGATCATGGACCGGGTGCCCCGCTGGGAGGCATCGAGGGCAGTGGGTGGCGCGTGGTCTATGACGAGAACCGCTCTGAGATCTTGAAGGCCACCGAATCAGAATACAAGATCGTGAGCGCAGAGTACTCAATCGGTTTGGCGCTGAACGATGAAGGCGTTGTGAGCGACGCGGTTGAGGGAATGCCTGCCGCTAAAGCCGGAATCGGACCCGGAATGAAAATAATCGCTGTCAACGGTCGCCACTTTTCGGGCAATGTTCTGCGCGATGCGCTCAGGACCGGGAAGAGCAGCTCGGAACCGCTAGAACTGCTAGTCGAAAATGCTGAGTACTACCAAACTTACAAGCTCGACTACAGCGGAGGGGAGAAGTATCCGCACCTTGTGCGGGACAGCTCAAAACCAGACCTATTGAGCGAAATCATCAGGCCGCGATAAGAACTACCGCCAGGCACGCCGAGGAAAATCGCGGTCGGCGCGCTCGGCAGTGAATTAGTCTTCCTGGATTCCGTCGAAGAGGTCAGTTTCCTGACGGATTGACCCCGGGCTGCTGACCGCCGCCAAGTGAAACATCTCGTTGGGTCCCCGCTGCCGAATTGTGTTCTCAAAAATCGGAAACAGCGGCGCCTGGCTGGCGTGGGCGTGGAAAGCGGCAATTTTGGTCTCAAGATATTGGCTGATGTCAATGACAGCGGTGATGGGCGAAGGCGAGATCGGCTGTCGCTCTAGCAAAGTGAAATTGGCAGTTCCGTAATAAAGTTTTTGGACACGATACGGTGCCAGGCCATCGTTGAAGTGATCGGGATACCGATTGCTCCGGCCCGCCCACTGGACCGCCAGGGTCGTGAAAACCGATGCCATGGAGTGGTCGGGATGCGCGGTGACAGCGCCTTCCGGCCCAAATGTCAATACGACCTGCGGGCGGAGCTCGCGCACATAGCGCGTGACCTCGCGCACCACGTTGTACACATCAAGCCGATGCAGCTGGCCGTCCGCATAGTCGAGGATGATCCCGCGTGAGACCTGCAGCACTTCGCAGGAAGCGGCAAACTCCTTCCGTCGCAAGGCCGCAAGCTCCTGGTCAGTTCGAGCCGCACCGCGGTAAGTGGCTGCCTGTCCCGGGGTGAGACACAGTACACAGGTTTCCACGCCACGATCACGGTATAGGCGGAGCGATCCGCCGAAACCGCCGGCTTCGTCATCGGGATGGGCGGTAACGCACATCAAGCGGCGCATGGCCTGATTGTATCGTGACAGGATCGAGGGCGTGCGGGTGTGGGACGCGGAGACCACAACTTGAGTAAACTGAAGGGATGCATTTGATTTACGGGATCAACTCCGTAGCCGAGGCGCTCAAAGCTCGAGGCGGCAGCTTCGAATACATCAGTGTGGCCAAGGAACGGCACGATCTGCGGCTGCGGCGAGTGATTGAAGAATGCCGGCGAATTGGCTTGCCGGTGCGCTTCATATCACGGGCAGAGCTAGACCGAATGGCTGGGAACGTTGCCCATCAGGGCGTGGTCGCGGTGAGTTCAGCGAAGCAATACAGCGACCTGGATGACGTGATCACGGCCAAGCGCGGAGCCTATTCGCTGCTGCTGGTGCTCGATGGCGTCGAAGACCCGCACAACTTGGGTGCGATTATCCGGACGGCGGACGCGGCCGGAGTAGACGGGCTCATCATTCCGGAGCGCCGGGCCGCTGGTGTTACCGGCACGGTCACGAAAGTTTCCGCAGGAGCGACGGCGCATCTACCTATCGCCAAGGTGACCAACATTGCGCGCACCTTGGAAGACTTAAAGGCCCAGAATATCTGGACCGTCGGACTGGATGAACGCGCTCCCACCACCTACGAGGCGATCGATTACAAGATGAATTGTGCTGTCGTGCTGGGGACCGAAGGCAAGGGATTGCACGACCTGGTCAAGAAGAAATGTGATTTCCTGGTTTCCATCCCCATGCTGGGCAAAGTGTCATCGTTAAACGTCTCGGTTGCGGCGGGAGTGGTGCTCTATGAAATCGTGAGGCAGAGGCGCAGCAAAGGAGCCGTGCAGGTAACGAAATGAAGGTCTTGCGCTGGCTCTGGCCGCTCTGCGTCTTTGGTGTCGCGGTCGCAAGTTCCGCAGCCTTGGACCGGAACGCTTTCACGTTCACGGATTACAAATTAAACGTACGCATCGAGCCGGAGCAGCAGCGCCTCGCGGCGCGCGGAAAGATTGCGCTGCGCAACGATTCTAGCCTGCCTCAAAGAAATGTGGTACTCCAAATTTCTTCCTCGCTGGGCTGGCGGTCCATTCAAGTTGGCGGTAAGCCAGTGCAGTTTGTCTCGCAGACCTACACCTCTGATGTCGACCACACCGGGAGCTTGTCAGAAGCAATTGTCAGCCTGCCTGAGCAAGTTCCACCCAAGGCAGCAGTGGACCTGGACGTCGGCTTCGAAGGCACGATTTCACTCGATGCAACTCGACTGAAACGAATTGGCGTTCCCGACGATGCTGCCCGGCACAGCGACTGGGACCAGATCAGCCCCCGATTCTCGGCGGTGCGCGGAGTCGGATATGTGACCTGGTACCCGATTGCGACCGAGGCCGCGAACCTGTCAGAAGGGAACGGCCTTTTCGAGGTTCTGGCAAAATGGAAGACGCGAGAAAAAGATGCGGGGATGGACCTGGACCTCTGTGTCCAGCAAGAATCGGGCTCCGCGCCGACAATTATGGCAAATGCCGCCGCTCTGGGCCTGAGCGGCGAGGCCTGCATCGAGTACCGGTTCTCGCCCCTGGGCGTAACGGTTCCGACTTTTGTGACGGGTGCCTACGCCAAGCTGGGCAACAAAATGGCAGAAATCCATTACCTCGGCGACCACAGGGCCGCGGCCGAATCCTACGTGAGAGCAGCCGAAACCGCCCTGCCGTTCGTTGCCACATGGTTTGGCGAACCCCGCAGCGCAGCCGAAGTCTTGGAACTACCGGATCCCGGCGCAGCGCCCTTCGAAGCTGGCAGGCTGCTGCTCACCCCTTTTTCCACCGATCAGAAATTTGCAGAGTTGTCTCTCGTGCATGAGCTCACCCACGCGGCTTTTCCTTCGTCGCGGCCATGGATCTACGAAGGCGTGGCTCACCTCGCGCAGGCGCTGTGGAGTGAGCAGCAGACCGGTCGCCAGGGCGCGCTCGATTACATGGGCCTGCATCGGTCCTCTATCGCCGACGCGGAACGGGTGCAGAGATCGCAGGCAAGTCAGCCCCTAGTCACCGCTACCGATGAGGAGTTCTACCGCAGCAAGGCCATGTTTGTCTGGTGGATGCTGCGCGACATGGTGGGCGACTCTGCCTTGAAGCAGGCGCTCAAGGCGTACCGACCTGAAGACGACAAAGATCTTTCCTATACGCAAAAGCTCCTCGAGACCGCGGCGAAACGTGATCTGGGTTGGTTCTTCGATGATTGGGTGTACCAGGATAAGGGGCTGCCCGATTTTCGGATGGTGTCGGTTTATCCTCGAGCTCTAGCGGCGGGCGGGCAGGTGGTGACAGTCGCGGTCGAGAATCTCGGTGCGGCAGGTGCCGAGACGCCCATAACGGTGCGCATGCAGACGGGCGAGGTGACAAAACGGCTGGAAGTACGCGGAAAATCAAAGACCGCGATTCGCATCGAAGTCCCGTCGAAGCCGGAAGAAGTTTTAATAAATGACGGCAGCGTGCCGGAAAGCGATATGAGCAACCACACTTTGAAGATTGAACCCACAAAGTGATTGCCGATTTCCAATTGACGATTTTTACTTTCAAACCGGATACCTCAAGCTAGTGTAGTGTCGCATAAATAGCTGGAGTTATTAATGGAAATGGAATACCCTGGGGTGCATGCCGCGCCAAGCTCAGCCCATTGCCCTGAGGCAGGCAGATCGAGTGGAATTGCAGCGCTGGGTTGCGGCGCATGGCACGCCGCAACAAGTGGCGCAGCGCTGTCAAATCATCTTGTCGGCGGCCGAAGGCCAACCGGACAAAACGATTGCTGCAGGCTTGCAGATCAACTTTAAAACCGTGGCATTGTGGCGGGCCCGTTTTCGCAGCCAAGGCACCGATTGTTTGTGGGAGGTGGCAGCGGGACGGGGACGTAAGCCGCACTATTCGGACGAAAAGATCAAAGCGATTATTAACGCCACACTACAAACTCGCCCCGCAGGAGCCACGCACTGGAGTTGCCGAACCTTGGCCGAGCAACAAGGCGTCAGCAAGGACACGATTAATCGGGTGTGGCAGAGTCATCAGCTCAAACCCCACCTTCAGAAAACTTTCAAACTGTCTCGTGATGCAAAGTTTCTGGAGAAGCTGACCGATGTAGTGGGGCTGTACCTTAATCCGCCCGAAAAAGCCCTGGTGTTGTGCGTGGATGAAAAGAGCCAGATTCAAGCTCTGGATCGAACCCAGCCAGGATTGCCGCTAAAAAAAGGCCGCTGCGGAACGATGACGCATGATTACAAACGCAATGGGACTACGACGCTATTGGCCGCGTTGGAAGTGGCCCAAGGCAAAGTGGTCGGTCAGTGCTTCGCCCGGCATCGCAATCGGGAGTTTTTGAAATTTCTGCGACGTTTGGATCAAGAGTTTCCCGGCGATATACCGCTGCATCTGGTGATGGACAATTACGGTACTCACAAACATCCCAAGGTTCAGGCCTGGTTGAAGAAGCATCCGCGTTTCCTACCACATTATGTTCCGACCAGCTCCAGTTGGTTAAATCTGGTGGAGCGGTGGTTTAGCGAACTGACGAGCAAGCGCCTACGACGTGGAACGTTTCTCAGTGTGCCTGAACTCATCACGGCTATTGAAGAGTTTATGGACACCTGGAATCGGAATCC
>Ga0209154_1000158_pt1 | contig 48974 bp, 39 predicted proteins | sample GraSoiAngelo_121_FD_185878 | JGI IMG/M metagenome (GOLD analysis project Ga0209154, IMG submission 185878) | Grasslands soil microbial communities from the Angelo Coastal Reserve, California, USA - 14_0919_12_20cm (SPAdes) (version 2) | ecosystem: Environmental > Terrestrial > Soil > Grasslands ... | reverse complement strand
AACGACGCTGTTTAGTTAGGAAACAGGAGAAGCCTTTCCTTCTCCGGCGACCACGCGCGTCAGATCGGCGAAGGGCCGCATCAACCGGACGACGCGGGACAGCAGCGCCAGGCGGTTCCTGCGGACCATGTCGTCCTCGGCCATCACCAGGACGTCGGTGAAGAATCGGTCGACGGGGTCGGCGAGCGCGGCGAGGCGCTGCAGCGCCTGTTCGTAGCGGCCGGCATCCCCGGGACCCCGATCGGCGGACGGGCGGGCCGCCCCTCCCCCAGACCCTGCCGGACCCAGGGGTTCCACCCGGTCGAGCGCCGCCAGCAGCGCGCGCTCGGCCTCGTGTTCAAGCCCTTCCGGCCGCACCTCGCCGTGGAAGTTCGCCGGCACGATCCGGGCGGCGCGGTCGAAGGCGGTGTACAGGCGCGAGAACTCGGGCCGCCGCCGGAACGCCCACAGGGCGTGCGCGCGGTCCGCGGCGTCGGCGAGATCGTCCGCGCCGGCCTCCAGGACGGCGTCGACGGTGTCGTAGCTGACGCCGGCCTCGATCAGCGTCGTTCGCAGGCGCTGCCGGAGGAGATCCAGGGTCCCGTCGATCGCCGCGCTGCGTCTCGCCGGGTCGAGCGCCGGATGGGTCTCGGTGAGCGCCGCCCCCGCGAACGCGCGCAGGTTGATCCGCAGGTGGCGGTCGAGCACGATCGCCACGATCCCGCCGGCGGCCCGCCTGAGCCCGTACGGATCCTGCGATCCGCTCACGGCGAACCCGGCGGCCAGCGCGCTCAGCAGCAGATCGAGCTTGTCCAGGATCGCCAGATACGCGCCGACATCCGACCGCGGCAGCAGGGCCCCGCGGGGCAGGTATTGTTCGCGGAGGGCGCCGGCGACCGGGGCGGGCTCCCCGTCGAGCCGGGCGTAGACGCCGCCGATCACCCCCTGGAGCTCGGGAAGCTCCCGCACCATCTGCGTCACCAGATCGGCCTTGCTGAGCCGCGCGGCCCGCTCCAGGTGCCCGGTCTGTGCCACATCGAGGGCCAGCGCGCTTCCCAGCAGATTGGCCAGCCGGGTGAGGCGCTCGGTCTTCTGGGCCATCGTCCCCAACCGCTCGTGGACGACCAGGCCGGCCAGCTCCGGGATCCGGGCCTCCAGGGGGCGCTTCCGGTCCTCTTCGAAGAAGAACCGCGCATCGGCGAGGCGCGCGCGGAGCACCCATTCGTTTCCCTCGCGCACCGTCTCGAGGCCGCGGGATCCCCCGTTCCGCACCGCCACGAACACCGGAAGCAGCTCGGCGCCGGCATCTTCGACGGCAAAGTACTTCTGGTGGTGCTGCATGACGGTGATGAGGACCTCACGGGGAAGCGACAGAAACTCCGGCGCGAACCGGCCGGAGAAGGCTTCGGGCCACTCCACCAGCTGGACGGTTTCCTCGAGGAGGTCGGGGTCCAGGATCGGGTGCCCGCCCGCGCGGCGCGCCGCCCGAATGGCCGACTCGGTGATCCGCCGGCGCCGCGCCTCCGGGTCGAGGAGGACGTATCCGCGGCGGAGCGCCGCCTCGAAGCCTTGGGCGTTTTGGACCGTGATCGGGCGAGGGCTCAGGACGCGGTGGCCGTAGGTGCGCCTGCCCGCCTCGACGTCCGCGAAGCGACAGGAGACGATCTCGCGCCCGAGGAGCGCCACCAGCCACCGCACCGGCCGCGCGAAGCGGACGGACTCGGGACCCCAGCGCATCGCCTTGGGAAACGCCAGCCCCGCGGCCAGCGCGGGCAGCACCTCGCCGAGCGCCTTGATGGTGGGGCCGCCCGGAGAGCGCAGGACGGCAAACACGTACTCGCCCTGTGGGGTCGACCGGCGCTCCAGGCCGGCCACGGGCACTCCCTGCGCGCGCGCGAACCCCTCGGCGGCCTGGGTGGGCCGGCCGTCCGCCGCGTACGCCACGCGCGCGGCGGGACCGCGTACCTCACGGACGGCGTCCTCCTGCCGGAGCGCCATCTCCTCGACGGCAAGGACGATCCGCCGGGGTGTCGACCACGCGGCGACCGCTCCGCAGGGGATCCGGGCGGCGCGCAGCGCCTCGGGCGCCATCTCCCGGATCTGCCGGGCCGCGGCCCATGCGGCGGCCGCGGGCAATTCTTCGGTGCCGATCTCGAAGACGAGCCGCGGCCGTTTGTGCCGGGCCGGTTTAGGCGGCATGCACGCGGTCCCGAAGCAGCGGCCAGCCCATCTCCTCTCGGCGGGCGAGGTACAGGTCCGCGCTGCGCCGCGCCAGGGCGCGGCACCGGCCCATCAGCGCCGCCCGCTCCGCGACCCCCACCGCGCCCCGCGCATCCAGCAGATTGAAAACGTGGGAGCACTTCAGCGTGTACTCGTAGGCCGGAAACGCCAGCCGGGCGTCGAGCAGCCGCCGGGCTTCGCGCTCGTAGGCCTCGAAGAGCTGCCCCAGCGCGGCGACATCCGCCGTCTCGAGCGCATACATCGACTGCTCGAACTCCTCCTGCTGGCGGATCTCGCCGTAGGTGACCCCGGGCGCCCAGACGAGGTCGAAGACGCTGTCCTTCCGTTGAACAGACTGGGCGATCCGCTCCAGGCCGTAGGTCAGTTCAGCGGAGATGAGCGGAACGTCCATGCCGCCGACCTGCTGCATGTAGGTGAACTGGCTGATTTCCTGCCCGTCCAGGAACACCTGCCAGCCCAGACCCCAGGCCCCCAGCGTCGGAGCCTCCCAGTCGTCCTCGAGGAAGCGGAGGTCGTGATCGGGCATCTTGATGCCCAGCCCCGCGATGCTCCGGAGGTACAGGTCCTGCACGTCGGCGGGGGCGGGCTTGAGGAGGACCTGATATTGCAGATGGGTGTACAGCCGGTTGGGGTTCTTGCCGTACCGCCCGTCGGTCGGCCGCCGGCTCGGCTGAGTGTACGCGACCTTCCACGGCTCGGGACCCAGCGCGCGTAGAAAGGTGGCCGGGTGCATCGTCCCGGCCCCCACTTCACCATCGTACGGCTGCGCGATCACGCAGCCGTACGCGGCCCAGTAACGCTCCAGCGAGAGGATGAGGTCTTGAAAATGCATTCGTCCTCCTTCTCAAGCGTCCGCTGCTTGTTCGGGGGGACGAAAAGCCGATCCCGTCCGGCCGTCACCCGATGCCGAGCGGCTCTTCTTCGCGCTTCCGCCGCAGGGGCACGGACGTCAGGACGGTGGCGACGGCGAGGGCGGCAAACGCCGCCGCCGCCCAGGTCAGGGGCAGCTCGATGACCCGGTCCTCATCGTTGACCCGCAGCATCCCGGGGCGGCCCTGACGCACCGCTCGCCTGGCCTCGTCTATCGCGCCCCCAAATTGGGCAATCGCGCGCTTCGCCCGCTCCAGGTCGATCTCCATGCGACCACCTCCCGCACGCTTATCTTAACACGCGCACGATCGCGCCGTCACCCCCGCCGTGATCCTTGAGTGGCGTCCGCGAGGCGGGCTACACGAACTCGTCCCTCTGCGATCGCGCCGTCACCCCCGCCGTGATCCTTCAGTGGCGTCCGCGAGGCGGGCTACACGAACTCGTCCCTCTGCGATCGCGCCGTCACCCCCGCCGTGATCCTTCAGCGGCGTCCGCACAGGCTCTCTGAGGCGTTTGATCACCAGGGGCGCGCGCAGCCTGGCTTCCCACCGGTGCTCCAGGTGGAGCTGGACCAGCCGGGCCAGGTCCCCACGCTGGACGGGCGTCATCCGAAGCCGGGACGACTCGGGCCCGGACGTCCGGATGAGGTGGTCGAACGCCGCCAGCAGCCCGGGGGCCACGGGGACCGCCTCCGCATCCTCCCTCCGGCACGCCGGGCAGAGGGCGCCTCCTCTTGCGGGACTGAAGGCCCACGCCTCCGCCGCGCCGCGGGCGCGGGGAAGGCGCCGCCCGCATTCCACGCACGCGGCCGTCTCGGGCTGATAGCCGAGACATCCGGCGAGGCGCAGCGCGAAATGCAGGACCGCGACATCCGCGTCGTCCTCGCGCGAGCGCCCCAGCGCCTCGAGCGCGTCGAGGGTCAGGGCGAAGACCTCCTGATGCGGATCGCGATCGGCCAGCCCGCGGTCGACGAGTTCCGCCACGTAGGCCGCGTACGCGGACCGGATCAGGTCCGCCCGCACGCCCGCGAACGCCTCGACGATCTCGGCCTGAGCGATCACGTCCAGGGTCCGCCCGCGGGCCAGCAGCAGCCGCGCATGGGTAAACGGCTCGAGCCGGCCGGCCAGCCGGCTGGCCGGCCGACGAATGCCCTTGGCGGCCGCCCGCAGCTTTCCGTACTCTCGGGTGAAGAGCGTGACGATGCGATCCGCTTCGCCCAGCGCCTGCTGCCGGAGGACGATCGCCTCCGTCTTATAGACCGGCATGCCGGCCCCGCGCCGCGACCTGGGGAAACGGGCTGGGCAGCAGCGCCGGGAACGCGACCAGGGTGGGCGCTCCTCGCGGGGAGGCGAGGATCACGTTCTGCACACCGAACTCTTCCATCACCTGGCGGCAGGCCCCGCACGGGGTGAGGGTGATCCCGGCCGGCCCCACCACCGCGACCGCGGTCAGCCGCCGCCGGCCGTTCGCCACCGCCGTATGAATCGCCACGCGCTCCGCGCAGAGCGCCAGCCCGTAGGACGCGTTCTCGACGTTGCACCCGGCGTAGACGGTGCCGTCGCTGGCCAGCACTGCCGCGCCGACCGGGAACTGCGAATAGGGCGCGTACGCCCGGCGACGCGCCCGCGCCGCGACGCGGACCAGCCGCGCGTGCTCCTTGGAGAGATGGGGCCGCCGGAGGGCGGGGAGCGGACGCCGGGGACGCCGAGCGCGCTTTGCGCTCCTGCCGGATGCGCGCCTCATGCGAGCCACCGGCCGAACCAGGCGAGCGCGCGGGCCCAGGCGTCTTTCGCCGCGGCGGCGGCGTACTTGTCCCCCGTGTCGTTGAAGAACGCGTGGCCGGCCCCGTCGTAGATCTTCATCTCGTACGTCACGCCGGCCCGATCGAGGGCCTCGCGCATCGCGGCGATGCCGGGATTGACGAACGAATCGTTGGCGCCGTAGAACGCCAGCACCGCGGCGCGGATCTTCGACACGTCCTCCAGCGGCGGGTTGGGACCGTAGAACGGCACGGCGGCCCGCAGATCCGGGTTCTGCGTCGCCAGCCGCCAGACCATGCCGCCCCCGAAGCAGAATCCCATCGTCCCCACCCGGTCGGCGCGCACGGAGGGCAATCCCTGAAGGTAGCCCACGCCGGCGTTGAGCAGGGCGACGTGCTGGGCCGGCGGCGTCTGGGAGAGCACCGTGGCCGCCTGCGCGGAGTCGGTGAACTTGCCGGTGCCTCCCTGCGGGGAGAGGAGGTCTGGGACCAGCGCGGCGTATCCGGCCTTGGCAAGCCGCCGCGCGACATCCTTGAAGTGCTCGAGGAGGCCGCGATTCTCATGCACGATGATCACGCCGGGCGCCTTGGGCTTCTGCTTCGGCAGGGCGAGATAGGCCTGGATCGCCATCGCGCCGAGCGAGAACGAGACCGCCCGCGCCTCGATCGCGGGATCATCGGCGGGCACGGTCACCGCGGCGGTCTGGGCCCGCAGGGGAACGGGCGCTCGTGCGGCCGCGGCCACCTCTTCGGCGGAGGCCGGGATCCCCAGCCTCGCCAGCGTCGAGACGCCCGCGGCGGCCCCACCCGAGAACACCGCGACGCGCCTGAGGAACTCCCGGCGGGGGACATGACCTTCGCGGTAGTCCTCCGTCCACTCGTCCAGGATGTACCGCTCCAGATCAGTCATCGGTCCCCCCTGCTCGGTGTGACGTCCCGCGGAGCGGATGGAACATCCCGGTCCGCATCATTCTAGCACAGCGGCAACATTGCGCCGGGCCTCACCGGCGCGGCGGCGATCCCTCCCGACTCTGCGATTCCTCCCGGCTCAGTGATCCCTCCCGGCTCAGCGATCCCTCCCGGGACTGCGACCCGTCCCGGCTCTGCGGCGCCACCTTTCGCGGCAGCGCGGGGATGGCCATGCCGCCCGAGACCAGGAGCTTCAGACCATCCTGGACGCTGATCCGGAGGGGCTGCACGTCGCGTTCGGGCAGCATGATCAGGTATCCCGACATGGGATTCGGGGTCGTCGGCATGAAGACATTGAGCACGCGCTCGCCCGCCCTCGCCGCCAGCTCATCCTGCAGCGGCCCCTCGATCACCCCGGTGACGAACCCGATCTGGTACAGCCCCCGGCGCGGATACTCCACCAGCACCACCTGCTGGAAATTCACGTGGCGCTGGAGGAGGCTGTCGCTCATCTGCTTCGCGATCGTGTAGATGCTGCGAACGAGGGGGATGCGCTGGAGCGCGCCGTCGACCGCGGCCATCACGCGCCGGCCCACGATGTTCGTCGTCACGAGCCCGATCAGGAAGACCAGCAGCACCGTCGCGGCCAGGCCCAGCCCGGGGACGGGATGGCCGAGGTAGTCGTAGATGTGCGGGCCGAGAAACCCGTCCAGGAGATTGAACAGCCAGGAGAGGATCCCGACGGTCACCCCGAGGGGAATCAACACGAGGAGGCCGGCGAGGAAGTAGGTCCGCAGCCGGAGCCTCACAGGGGGGCCGCTTCCTCCTGGGGCGCCGGCGTCGTGCGCGTGATCCGGACCCGGGTGATCCGCTGCCCGAGGGTCTTCTCCACCCGCAATTCAATCCCCGGCAGCGCGAACGTCTCCCCCGGGGCGGGGACGCGGCCGAAGAGCGAGTAGACGAGGCCCGCCACCGTGTCCACCTCATCCTGCGGGAGCCGGACTCCCAACAGCTCGTTGACCTCGTCGAGGTGGACGCGGGCATTGACCACCGCGGTGCGGTCGCCCACGAGCTGGATCGGCTTCTCCTCGAGATCGTACTCGTCCTGAATCTCTCCCACGATCTCCTCGAGCAGGTCCTCGACCGTCACCAGGCCGGCGGTGCCCCCGTATTCGTCGAGCACGATCGCCACGGAGACCTTCCTCTGCTGCATCTCTTTGAACAACTCATCGACCTTCTTCGACTCCGGGACGAAGAAGGGGGGGCGCTTGAGCTCGGACACCGGCTGGTCCAGCCGGCCGTGCCGCAGCGCGGGAATGAGATCCCGGATGTACACCACGCCCAGGACGTGGTCGATGGTGCCCTCGTACACGGGGAGGCGCGAGTGCCCCCGCTCGGTCATCAGCGCCAGCGCGCGGTTGAGCGTCGCATCGGCCGGAACCGCGGAGATATCCACCCGGGGGCGCATCACTTCCCGCACCACCGTGTCGCCGAATTCGAAGACCGAGTGAATCATCTCCCGCTCCTCCTGCTCGATGACCCCTTCCTCCTCACCGAGCTGGACGAGGAAGCGGAGCTGCTCTTCGGTCACGAGCGGGGCCCGCGGCGTGATATGACCGCCGAACGGCCGGATCAGCGCGGTCGCCACGAGCGAGAGCACGCGGATCAGCGGGGTGAAGATCCGCATCAACGTGCCGATCGGCCCCGCGACGACCAGCACGAAGCGGTCGGCATAGCGGGCGGCGAGGGTCTTCGGAGCGATCTCCGCGATGATCAACAGCACGAGGGCGGTGGCCAGGAAGGCGGCCCACTCACCGCCGCGGCCCATCAGGGAGAACGCGATCGAGGTCGCGACGACAGACACGCCGACGTTGGACAGCGTGTTGCCGGCCAGGAGAGTCGTGAGCAGGTCGCCGGCCTGGCTCAACAGCGCGTTCGCGATGGCGGCCCGACGATCGCCCTGGGCGCGGCGCTGGCGGAGGACGACCCGGTTGGCGGCAAAGAGCGCGGTTTCCGAGGCACTAAAGAACGCGGAGAACACGATCAGGACAAGCAGCAACACGACCCGAAGGCCAATACTGGAATCCTCCAAGCAGCGTCAACCTGTCCTTTCCCTGGCGCGGGACGCGGATGCGCGGAAGCTGCGACAGCTAGCGCTCCAATTATAACATACCTCGAATACCCCATTATTTATACCCAGATTTGACCGCCGCCGGCCGTCAGGAAAGGTCGACAGCCTCCATCCGCCGCACAGCGGTTGACCTTCGCTCTAGTCCTCGCGTCGATCGGCCTTCCGCCGCCGCAGAACTCCTGCGGACAGGATGGCGAGGCAGAGCAGGCTGAGGATGAGCGGGATGCCCCGCGCGGCCAAGGACGACAACCTGCTGAGCCGAGGGAGGAACAACAACACACCCACGGTGAGCGCCAGCGCCGCCGCCGTCATCGCCGCCGCGGCCGACACGTCCTTCACCACGGCGGCGGCGGGATCCAGGTCCGGATGAACGAGGTCGGTCAGCGTTTCGATTGCACTGTTGAGGAGTTCGGCGCCCAGGACGATCGCCGTGGTGACGGCGACCACGGCGACCTCGAGCGCTTCCAGTCCGGCCCAGGCCGCGGCGAGGAGGGCGACGGCGCCGATCACGAGCTGCGCCCGGAAGTGACGCTGGGTCCTCGCCGCGTGGCGAAGGCCGCGGAGGGCACAGGCCAGCGCCTTTGGAAACGAGCGGACGGGCGGGGGGGCGGCGGGCACCTACCGGCTGTCTCGGAATGCGGCGCCCAGGATCTTGTCGAGCAGCAGCTTCTGCTTGGACCACATCAGCGAGGCGCCGGCCTCGGTGTCGTCCTCGTACCCCATCAGGTGCAGCAGACCGTGTACGGCCAGCAGGGCGACCTCGCGGCGAATCGGGTGCTTGAACTCACGGGCCTGGGCTCGAGCCCGCTCCAGCGAGATCACGATGTCTCCGAGCGCCGGCTCGCTCCGCACACCCTCGACCGTCTCCATCGGGAACGCCAGGACATCGGTCGGCTGGTCCACTCCCCGATACTCGCGATTGAGGACCTGGATGTACGCGTCGTCGACCAGCGCGACGCTGACCTCTGGAGGCTGCGCATATCCTTCGAGTCGCAGCGCAGAGGCGACGACCTCACGGATAAAGCCCGTCTCGATAGAGACCTTGTGCTGTAAGTTGGTGACCCAGACTTCCATGCGCGGGTCCTCGCCGGCGCGGCGCTCACAGCCTCGTGGGGGTTCGTTCGGCTCATCCCTGCCGGACCCCTGCTGCGGGCGGACGGAACATCCCGACTCGCGCCGCAGGCATGCGACCGGACGTTCCGGTGGCGCGCCGCCGGGACGGGACCGGCATCGAATGGACGCCCGGCGCGCGGATCAGCGACGATGATCGCCGAGCCCGCCCTCGATGAGCGCGCGGAGCCGTCCGAGCACGCGGGCGCGGGCGGCACGGCGCCGGGGGACGACCAGGATCGTGTTGTCGCCGGCGACGGTCCCGACGACGTCCTCCCACGCCATCGCATCGACCGCCTCCGCCACGGCGTTCGCGCAGCCGGTGAGGGTGTGGATCACCACCAGGTCCTCTCCCGCATCGATCGAGAGGACATACTCGTCGATCGCCAGCCGAAGCCGCCGCAGCACATCGACCGGCGAGGGGCGCTCGGGGAGCACGTAGCGGGGCCGCCCATCTCCCGACGGCGCCTTCACGAGGCCGAGGCGTTTGATGTCTCTGGAGACCGTGGCCTGGGTCACCGCCAGCCCCTGCCGGCGCAAGGTGGCGGCCAGTTCCTCCTGCGTCCCCACGGGGTGCCGCGCGATGATCTCGCGGATGCGGTGCTCGCGGTCGGATCGGCCGGCGTCGCGCGGCGGCGTGCGGCCCGCAGACCTCCCCGCCACCGGTCAGCGCCCCGGGGCGCGCCCGCCCGGCTGGACGCCCGGCGCGGCCGCCTCCCGCTCCACGGGAACGGCGGGGAGCGACGCGAGCCAGGAAAGGTTCTCCGTCAGCGCGCCGCGGACGGCCTGGACCTGCTCCTGGACGCGCTCGGGGGCCGTGCCCCCGTGGGAGCGCTTGCGGGCGACCGCGCCCGCCGGGGTCGTCGCCTCCACCACCGACGCATCGAGCAGCGGACTGAACTCCCGGTACTCGTCGGGCGTGAGCTCCCACAGCTCCCGGCCCTGCTCCTGCGCGTACAGCACGATCCGGCCCACCAGCTCGTGGGCATCCCGGAACGGCATGCCGCGGCGGGCCAGGTCGTCGGCGATCTCGGTCGCGCCCATGAACCCTCCGCGCAATCGGGCGGCGATCGCCTCCGTGTTGATCCGGATGCCGTGGAGGATCAGGCCCATCGCCTGCAGGCTCGCGTTTGTCGAGTCCACCGCGTCGAAGACCGCTTCCTTGTCCTCCTGCAGGTCGCTGTTGTAGGCCAGCGGGAGCCCCCGGAGAATGGACAGCAGGGTCACGAGATCCCCCATCACCCGCCCGGCTTTGCCGCGCACGAGTTCGGCCGCATCCGGGTTCTTTTTCTGCGGCATGATGCTGCTGCCGGCGGCGACCGCGTCGAGGAGCTCCACAAACCCGAACTCCGCGGTGGCCCACAGGACGATTTCCCCCGCGAGCCGGGACAGGTGGACCATCAGCGTGGCCGCGGCCGACACGAACTCGACGGCGAAATCCCGGTCTGCGGTCGCGTCCAGGCTGTTCTCGCACAGCGAGGAGAACCCCAACAGGTCGGCCACCAGTTGGGGGTCGATCGGGTAGGACGTCCCGGCGAGCGCGGCGGCGCCGAGCGGCAGCGCATCGGTCCGGGCGAATGCGTCGCGGAACCGGCCGACGTCGCGGTGGAGCATCCAGACGTAGGCGAGCAGGTGATGGCTGAGCAGGACCGGCTGCGCCCGCTGGAGATGGGTATATCCGGGGATGATCACCGAGGAATGGGCCTCGGCCAGCGCCAGCAGCACCTGCTGCAGCGCCAGCGTGCGCCCCACGATCTTGACGATCTCCCCCTTCAAGTAGAAGCGCAGATCGGTCGCCACCTGGTCGTTCCGGGACCGCGCGGTGTGCAGCCGGCGGGCGGCGTCGCCGATCCGCGTGCGCAGGGCGGACTCCACAAACGTGTGGATGTCCTCGGCTCCCTCGATCTTGAGCAGGCCGGCATCCACCTCGCCCAGGATCTCCCGGAGCCCCTGGACGATCCGGCCGGCCTCGTCGGGGGCGATGATGCCCGAGCGTCCCAGCATCGTGGCGTGCGCGATGCTGCCGAGGATGTCGGCCCGGTACAGCCGCTGGTCGAACGGCAGCGACGTCGTGAACGCGGCGATCTGCGGGTCCGGCTCGCCCCGGAACCGGCCGCCCCACAGCCGGGCGGTGACCGAATCCTCTTTGCGGGGCCCTCGGGCGTCCGGCACGCTACGGCCTCGGGCCGGAGCGGCGTCCGGGAGCCTGCACCGCCGGCCGCGGTCCGTCCTCGCCTACCGTTGCTCCACTCTCCGGCGTGAGATCCCGGACGAGTTCCGGGTTGATCTCGGCGAAGACTTTGGCCGGGAGGCCGAACAGGCGGATGAAGCCGGCGGCGTCGCCCTGATCGTAGCCCGTGCTCCGGCCGAAGGTCGCCAGGTCATGGCTGTACAGTGACCGCGGCGCCCTGCGGCCGACGACCGTGGCCGCGCCCTTGAAGAGTTTGACCCTGACGGTCCCCGTCACCGTTTCCTGCGTGGCCGTCACAAACGCGTCCAGCGCCCGCCGCAGCGGCGAGTACCAGAGCCCGTTGTACACGAGCTCCGCGTACTTGGGGGCCACCAGCGCCTTGTAGTGCTGGGTGTCTCGATCGAGGGTGATCGTCTCGAGGTGGTGGTGCGCCTCCGCCAGCACGGTCCCGGCGGGCGTCTCATAGACGCCGCGGCTCTTCATCCCGACGAGCCGGTTCTCGACGATATCCACCCGCCCCACCCCGTGCGCGCCGGCGAGGCGATTGAGGGCGGAGACCAGCGCGACGGGATCCAGGGAGCGCCCGTCCACGCTCGCCGGCGCCCCGCGCTCGAACCCGATCTCGACGTAGGCGCCCGCCGCCGGCGCGTCCTCGGGATCCACGGTGAGCCGGTGCATCCCCCTCGGCGGCTCCGCCCAGGGATCCTCGAGGATCCCGCTCTCGAAGCTGAGGTGCCAGAGGTTCTGGTCCATGCTGTAGGGCGTTTCTTTGGTGACCGGCACCGGGACGCCGCGGGCGCGCGCGTACTCGATCTCTTCCTCCCGCGAGCCGAGGGTCCACTCCCGCCACGGCGCGATCACCATGAGGTGGGGCGCCAGCGCCTGGTACGCCAGTTCGAACCGGACCTGGTCGTTCCCCTTGCCGGTGCAGCCGTGGGCCAGCGCGTCACACCCTTCCGCCAGCGCGACCTCCACCTGGACCCGGGCGATCAGCGGGCGCGCCAGCGACGTCCCGAGCAGGTACCGCCCCTCGTAGATCGCGTCGGCGCGCAGCGCCGGGAAGATGTAGTCTGTGACGAACTCGCGCCGGACGTCCATGACCTCGACCGCGTCGGCGCCGCTGCGCCGGGCCTTCGTCCGCACCGCGTCGAAGTCGTCGCCCTGCCCGACGTCGGCGACGACGGCGACGACCTGACACCCGTACTGTTCCTTGAGCCAGGGGATGATCACCGAGGTATCCAGGCCGCCGCTGTACGCCAGGGCGACCCGCGTGGGCTGCGTCATCGCGCTCACCTCACCGTCCCGCCGCGGGTCCCGCCGCGGCCTTGCCGGCCTCGGCGCCGACCGCCGCGAGCGCCTGACCGAGGATCGTCACCGCCTCGTCGATGTCATCGCGCTCGACGATCAGCGGGGGCACGAACCGGATCGCCTTGGGCTGCACGTTGTTCACCAGGAGTCCTCGGGCGAGACACGCGGCGACCACCGGCTCCGACGGGATGCTGAGGCCGATGGCGATCATGAGGCCGCGCCCGCGCACGTCCGTGATGACCGCATGGGTCTTCGCCAGCTCCCGCAGACGCTCCATCAGGTACCCGCCCATCTGCGCCGCGCGCTCGACGAGGTTCTCGTCCCGGATCGCCCCGAGCGCCGCCAGCGCCGCCGTGCAGATCAGCGGCCCCCCGGCGAAGGTCGACCCGTGGCTGCCCGGCTGAAAGGCCTGCGCCAGCTCTCCGCGCGCCACGATCGCGCCGATCGGCACCCCGCCCCCCATGCCCTTCGCCAGCGTCACGATGTCGGGCGTGATCCCGGCGTGCTGGTAGGCGAACCATCGGCCGGTGCGGCCGAACCCGGTCTGCACCTCGTCGAGGATCAGCCACACCCCGGCCTGATCGCACAGCGTTCTCAGACCGCGGAGATACTCGTCGTCGGCGGGGTTGATCCCCCCTTCGCCCTGGACCGGCTCCATGAACACCGCCGCCGTCTTCGCCGTGAGGGCGCGGTCGACGGCGGCGAGATCGTTGAACGGCACTTCGATGAACCCCGGGACGAGCGGCTGGAACCCCTCGTGATACCTGGCCACCATGGTCGCGGACAGCGCCCCCATCGTCCGCCCGTGAAACCCGTGGCTGGCGACGATGATCTCGAACGCGTCGCGGCCGCGCACCTGACGGGCGGACTTCCGCGCCAGCTTGATCGCCGCCTCCGAGGCCTCCGCCCCGCTGTTGCAGAAAAACACCCGTCCCTCGGGGATCCCGGTCAGCTCGACCAGGAGGCGGCCGAGCTCGGCCTGCTGCGGGATCTGGTAGAGGTTGGAGACATGGATGAGCCGCGTGGCCTGCTGCTGAATCGCCCGGACGTGGCTGGGGTGACAGTGCCCCAGGACATCGACCGCGATGCCGGCCACGAAGTCGAGGTACTCCTTTCCATCGAGATCCCAGAGCCTGACCCCCTGCCCTTCCACGAACGCCACCGGCCACCGCCGGTAATTCGGCATCAGCACCCGGCCTGCCAGATCGATCGTCTCTTGTGTCGTCATCTCCCACCCCGCGCCTGTTTTCCCTTGCCTTTCAGGGGACGAGCATCGTCCCGATGCCCCGTTCCGTGAACAATTCGACGAGCAGCGCGTGCGGCAGCCCCCCGCCGATGATGTGGGCGCTGGGCACGCCGCCGCGGATGGCCGCGAGACAGGCGTTGAGCTTTGGGAGCATTCCGCGGCTGACCGTCCCGTCTTCGATCAGCGCCGGCACGTCGGCCGCCCGCAGCTCCGAGATCAGTTCCCGGGTCCCGTCGTAATCCCGGTACACGCCGGGGACGTCGGTGAGCAGGACGAATTTCCCGGCGCCGACGGCCACCGCGAGGGCGCCCGCCGCCGTGTCGGCGTTGAGATTGTAACTCATCCCGTCCTCCCCGATCCCCAGCGACGCGATCACGGGGATGTACCCCTGCGCGCTGAGCTGGACCACGAGCTCCGGATGCACCTCGTGCACCTCGCCCACCTGGCCGAGATCGACATCGCCGCGGTGCTTGCGGGCGACCAGCATCCGCCCATCCTTGCCGCTGAGCCCCACCGCCTGCCCGCCCGCGCGGATGATCATCGACACGATCGCCTTGTTCGTCCGGCCCGCCAGGACCATCTCCACGACGTCCATCGTCTCCGCGTCGGTCACCCGGAGTCCCCCGACGAATGTCGACTCTTTCCCGAGGCGCTCCAGGACGCGGGTGATCTCCGGTCCGCCGCCGTGGACCAGCACGGGATGAATGCCGGCGCCCTTGAGGAGGACGAGATCCTGCACCAGCGTGCCGCCGCCGTTGTCATCGAGCACGCTCCCCCCGAACTTGACGACGACCGTCTTCCCCTTCCAGGCATTCACGTACCGGAGGCCCTGCGCGATCACCGCGCCCTGCTCGGCGACGGCCCCGGTGACCATCTCAGGAAAGCTCCCCGGCATTTTCCTTGACATACTCCTCCGAGAGATCGCAGGTCCAGACGGTCGCTTCCCCGCGCCCCACGCCGAGATCCACCGTCACCTGCACGTTCTCCCCCGCCAGATGCTCGCCGGCCTCCTCGAGGCGCTCCGGCCCGCCCACGCCGGCGCCGCGCTCCGCGACCACGACCGGGCCGATTTTCACCGCGATTCGGTCCGGCTCCACGTCCACGCCGGAGTAGCCGACCGCGGCCATGATCCGCCCCCAGTGGGCTCCGGCGCCGTGAATCGAGGTCTTCACCAGCAGCGAGTTCGCCACCGCCCGGGCGGCGCGCTCGGCGTCCTCCTCGGTCTGCGCGCCGGCCACCGTGATCTCGACCAGCTTGGTCGCCCCTTCCCCATCGCGGGCGATGGCCCTGGCCAGCCCACCGGTCAGGACGCTCAGCGCGGCCTGAAACGCGTCCAGCGCGTCCCCCGGGCCGGTGATCTCCGGCGCGCCCGCCTCGCCGTTGGCGAAGATGAGGATCGTGTCGTTCGTGCTCCGGTCGCCGTCCACCGTGATCCGGTTGAACGACCCGTCGGCCGCCCGGCGCAGCGCGCTGTTCAGCACCGCGGGCGCCACGGAGGCATCGGTGGTGAGGACGCTGAGGGTGGTCGCCATCTGAGGGTGGATCATGCCGGCCCCCTTGCTCATCCCGCCCACGGTGACGACCTGGGACCCGACCGTCACCTGGACGGCGCCGGTCTTCGAGACGGTGTCGGTCGTGAGGATCGCCTCGGCGGCCGCGGTCCCATCCGCGCCGAGGTGGCGGACCGCCTCGGGGATGCCCCGCCGGACGGCGTCCATGGGCAGCGGCACGCCGATCGGCCCGGTGCTGCAGATGTAGACGAGATCTTCGACCATCTGAAGATGTTCGCCCGCGAGGCGGGCCATCTCCCGCGCGTCGCGCATCCCCTGCTCGCCGGTGCAGGCGTTGGCGTTGCCGCTGTTCAGCAGGACGGCCTGCCCCTGCCCGGAGCGCACCCGCTCCATATCCAGGAGGACCGGCGCCGCCTTGACTTTGTTGGTGGTGAACACCCCGGCGGCCGCGGCAGGGACGCGGGACACGACCAGGGCCAGGTCCTTCTTCTGCGCCTTGATCCCGCAGTGCACGCCCGCGGCGGCGAAGCCCTGCGCCGACGTCACCCCACCCTGGATCAAGCGTGTTACGCCTTCGGCCATCGCCCGCCTCCTTTACGGCATCACCGGTGTCTAGGGGTAGAGGGCGGGGACGCGGAGCCCGGCGGCCTCCGGCAGCCCCAGCATGAGGTTCAGGTTCTGCACGGCCTGCCCGGCGGCCCCCTTGCCGAGGTTGTCGATCGCGGCAATCGCGATCGCCATCTCCGCGCGCGCGTCCACCCGCACCGCCACGTCACAGTAGTTGCTCCCCAGCGTCGCCTTCGTCTGGGGAAGGGCGCCGTCCGGCAGGACCCGCACAAACGGCTCGGCTGCGTAGGCCTCGCGGTAGAGCCCCAGCGCCTCCGGCGTGGTCAGCCGGCGCGCCAGCGGGGCGTACGCGGTCACGAGAATGCCTCTCGTCATCGGGACGAGATGCGGGGCGAAGGTCACGCGGACATCCCCCGCCGCCCCGGCGCCGCCGGCCTGGCCCGACAGTTCCTGCTCGATCTCCGCCGTGTGCGCGTGCCCCGGGATGGCGTAGGCGCGCACATCCTCGTTGGCCTCCGAGAACCCGTGGCCGCCCGCGGCCCCCCCGCGCCCGGCCCCGGACACGCCCGACTTCGCGTCGATGACAATGCCCGTCCGCCGCACGACCCCCGCGCGCACCAGCGGGGTCAGGGCCAGGAGCGCCGCGGCCGGGTAGCATCCGGGGTTGGCGACCAGGCGGGCCGGGCGGATGGCGGCGCGGTGCAGCTCCGGCAGCCCGTAGACCGCCTCGGCCAGGTACCGGGGCGCCGTGTGCGTGAACGAGTACCAGGCCGGATACAGCGACGGGTCGCGCAGGCGAAAGTCCGCGGCCACGTCGATCACCCTGGCGCCGCGCTCGAGCAGTTCGGGCACGATCTCCATCGCCTTCCCGCTCGGCAGCGACACGATCACGAGGTCGGAATCCCCGCCGATCGCCGCGGCGTCGAGGGGCTCGGTGACGAGGTCGACGAATCCCCGGAGGTTCGGGTACAGATCCGCGATCGGCCGGCCCTTCTGGGCCTCCGCGGTGACGTGCGCGAGGCGGACCTCGGGATGCGTCGCCAGGAGGCGCACCGCCTCCGCGCCGCCGTACCCCGATGCCCCGATGACGCTGACCCGAACCGCCATGCCGCACCCCGAATCGGCCGCCGAGGCCGGGCCCTGCCGCGTGCGTGGTCCAGCCCCCGCCGCCGCCCCGGCGCCCGGTCGCATAATTATACTTCAGGATGAATAAACTTGCAAGCGGGCGGCTACAGGGGCGAGATCTCCGCGGCCGCCTGCGGGGAGAGGATCTGCCCCTGGTGCAGGGCGGTGATGACGTCAAGGAAGGCCCCCGCCGTATCGAGGGACGTGAAGCACGGCAGGTGCCGCTCGAACGCGGCCCGGCGCAGCGCGAACCCCGCCCGGCCGGGAATCTTCCCGCGCGTCGGCGTGTTGATGACCACGCTCACCGCCTGCTCGTGGATGAGGCGGAGCGCGGTCTGCTCCCCCCCGTCCTTGCTCACGCGGGTCGCCGCGACCCCCTGGCCCGTCAGGAACCGCGCCGTCGCGTCGGTGGCGTAGACCGCATACCCCAGCTCCGCAAAGCGGCGCAGCAACAGAGCGGCGCTGGGCTTGTCCCGGTCGGCGATGCTGGCGAGCACGGCCCGGTGCGCCGGCACGGTCACGCCCGCGGCGATGAGCGCCCGGTACAGCGCTCCGGGAAGAGTGGTGTCCTGCCCCATCACCTCGCCGGTGGAGGTCATCTCCGGCCCGAGCAGCACGTCCACCTGCCCGAGCTTTTCCATGCTGAACACCGGCGCCTTCACCGCGATCCGGGGGGGCGGCGGCAGCAGCGTCACCCCCGGGTAGCCGAGATCGGCCAGCGAGGCCCCCAGCATGACCCGGACGGCGATCGGCACGAGCGGCGAGCCGGCCGCCTTGCTGACAAACGGCACCGTCCGGCTGCTCCGCAAGTTGGCCTCCAGGACGTACACGGTGCCGTCCTTGATCACGAACTGGATGTTCACGAAGCCGCGCACCCGGAGCGCGCGCGAGACCGCGAGCGTGTGGGCCACGATCTGATCGCGCTCGTCTGCCGTGATGTGGGGAGCCGGAAACAGCGCCAGGCTGTCGCCGGAGTGCACCCCGGCCCGCTCGATGTGCTCCATCACCCCGGGCAGGTAGAGCCCCACGCCGTCGCCGACCGCGTCCACCTCGACCTCCCGCCCCTCGAGGTAGGTGTCGATGAGCACGGGATGGTCCTCGTTGAGCGCCTGCGCGCGCTCGAGGTAGTGGACGAGCTCCTCCCGGCCGGCGACGATCTGCATCCCCCGGCCGCCCAGGACGTACGATGGGCGCACGACGAGCGGATACCCCAGCCGCTCCGCGATCGCCGCCCCTTCCTCGACCGAGCGCGCCGCCCCGCCCGGGGGGTGCGGAATCTCCAGGGTATGGAGGAGCGCGTAGAATTTTTCGCGGTCCTCGGAAATGTCGATGTGCTCGACCGCGGTGCCCAAGAGGCGCACCCCGGCCCGGGCCAGCGGCCCGGCGAGGTTGAGCGCGGTCTGGCCGCCGACCTGCACGAGGACGCCCTCGACCGCTTCGCGCTCTGCGACGTGCAGGACGTCCTCAAGCGTCAGGGGTTCGACGTAGAGGCGGTTGGCCACGTCGAAGTCGGTGCTCACCGTCTCCGGGTTGTTGTTGATGAGGATGGCGTCCCGGCCCTCGGCCCGGAGCGCCTTCACGGCGTGCACGCTCGAGTAGTCGAACTCGATCCCCTGGCCGATCCGGATCGGGCCGGACCCCAGGACGAGGACGCGGGCCCCTCGGCGCTCGGGGACCTCGTCCTCCACCGCGTACGTCGAGTAATAGTAGGGCGTGACCGCCGGAAACTCGCCGGCGCAGGTGTCGACCACCTTGTAGACCGGGCGGATCCCGGCTCCGCGGCGGGTCTCCCGGACCGCGTCCGCGGTCGTCCCCCAGAGGGCGGCGATCGCCGGATCGGAAAACCCCAGGCGCTTGGCCTCGCGGAGGATCTCGGCGTCCCGCCGGCCGCGCAGGTGCTCTTCCATCGCCGCGAGGCCCGCGATCTTGTGCACGAAGAACAGGTCGATCCCCGAGAGGTCGGCGATCTCCTGGGGGAGCATCCCGCGGCGCAGGCCCTCCGCGATCGCGAAGAGGCGCTCGTCGCAGGCGACCGCGATCCGCCGGCGGACGTCGTCCACGGACCACCCCGGGGCGGGCGGGTAGCGGAGCCCGTCGATCCCGAGGTCCAGGGACCGCAGCGCTTTGAGCAGGGCCTCCTCCACCGAGCGCCCGATGGCCATCGCCTCGCCGGTGGCCTTCATCTGGGTGCCCAGCCGGCGGTCGACGCCGGCAAATTTGTCGAAGGGCCAGCGCGGAATCTTCAGCACCACATAGTCCAGCGCCGGCTCGAAGCTGGCGCAGGTCTTCCCGGTCACCGCGTTCGGAATCTCGTCGAGGGTCCGCCCCAGGGCGATCTTCGCCGCCACCCGCGCGATCGGGTACCCGGTGGCCTTGCTGGCCAGCGCGCTGGACCGGCTCACCCGCGGGTTGACCTCGATGACATGGTAGCGCTCGCTGTGGGGGTCGAGGGCGAATTGGATGTTGCATCCGCCCTCGATGCCGAGCCCGCGGATGATCCGCAGGCCGGCGGTGCGGAGCATCTGGTACTCCCGGTCGCTCAGCGTCTGGCTCGGCGCGATGACGATGCTGTCCCCGGTGTGCACCCCCATCGGGTCCAGGTTCTCCATGTTGCAGACGGTGATGCAGGTGTCCAGGCGGTCGCGCATGACCTCGTACTCGATCTCTTTCCACCCGGCCAGCGATCGCTCCACCAGCACCTGCCCGATCCGGCTGGCGGCCAGCCCCCGCGATGCGATCTGCTCGAGCGCCTCGCGGTCGGGCGCGATCCCGCCGCCGGTGCCGCCCAGGGTGTAGGCGGGCCGGACGACCACCGGGTACCCGACCGACTCGGCGAAGGCGCGGGCCTCCGCCACGGAGCGCGCGATCGCGCTCTCCGGAACGGGCTCCCCGAACGCGACCATGGCATCCCGGAACAGCTCGCGGTCCTCCGCCCGCCGGATCGCGTCGAGCGGCGTCCCGAGCAGGCGGACCTCCAGCCGGTCGAGCACGCCGGCCTCCGCCAGCCCCACGGCGAGGTTGAGGCCGGTCTGGCCCCCGAGGGTGGCGAGCAGGCCCTGAGGGCGTTCCCGCTCCAGAATCCTCGTGAGGAAGTCGACCGTCAGCGGCTCGATGTAGACGCGGTCGGCGGTGTCCACGTCGGTCATGATCGTGGCGGGGTTGCTGTTGACCAGCACGACCTCCACGCCCTCTTCCGAGAGCGACCGGCACGCCTGGCTGCCGGAGTAGTCGAACTCCGCGGCCTGCCCGATGATGATCGGCCCGGAGCCGATCACCAGCACCTTGCGGATCTCAGCGGGCATTCAGCGCGGCGCCGCTGTGCGCGGCCTCGGGACGGGCGGGGGGCGCGATCATCGACATCCACTGCTCGAAGAGGTACGCGGAATCGAGCGGCCCCGGCCGGCCCTCGGGATGATACTGCACCGACATGATCGGCAGGCGGCGGTGGCGGAGCCCTTCGACGGTGCCGTCGTTGAGGTTGCGGTGGGTCACGATCACGTCGGGATCGAGCGCGGCCTCGTCCACCGCGTAGCCGTGGTTCTGCGTCGTCACGCAGACGCGGCCCCGCTCCAGATCCTTGACGGGCTGATTGCTCCCCCGGTGCCCGTAGGGCAGCTTGAACGTCTCCGCGCCCGCCGCGCGGCCGATGAGTTGATGGCCGAGGCAGATCCCGAAGACCGGCAGCCGCTCCCACAGGCGCCGCACCTGGGCGACCTGGGGCGAGAGCATCTTGGGATCGCCCGGGCCGGGGGAGAGCACGAGCCCGGCCGGCCGGAGGTCGAGGATCTCCTCGGCCGAGGTCCGGTGCGGGAGCACCCAGGTGTCGCACCCCCGGCGGCGCAGGTTCTCGACGATCCCCCACTTCACTCCGCAGTCGAGGACCGCCACCCGGGGGCCCGAGCCGGCATAGCGCCGGACGCGCGGCGTGGACACCCGCCCGACGAGATCCAGCGTGCCGATGTCCGGGAGCGCCCGGGCGCGGGCCACCAGGTCCGCGTCCGGGGCGTCGTCCGTCGAGACGACCCCGCGCTGGAGACCATGGGTCCGCAGGTGCCGCACGAGGCACCGCGTATCCACGCCCGTGACCCCCACCACCTCGCAGCGGGCCAGCCACGCCGTGAGGCTGCCTTCCGAGCGCCAGTGGTTGGGTCGCCCGGCGGCCTCGCCCACCACGAACCCCGCCACGTGGGGCCGCGATGACTCCCAGGCCTCCCCAGACACCCCGTAGTTGCCGATCAGCGGGTAGGCCATCGTGACGACCTGCCCCTCGTAGGACGGATCGGAGAGGACCTCCTGATAGCCCGTCATCGCCGTCGTGAAGACGACCTCTCCCCCGGCCCATCCCGCCGCGCCGATGGCCCGGCCGGCGAGCACCAACCCGTCCTCTAATGCAATTCTGGCGCGCACGCCGCCCTCCCCCGGGCGCGGTGGTGGGGCGCCCGGCGCCGGTGTGTATAATTATACATATTTCCTTCATAAAAATGCAAGCGCGCCGCGCCGCCGGAACGGCCCGGCTCCCGCCGAGGACGGGCCGGCCCGGGCGACGGGCGGCGGGGAGGCGCTGACGGACATGCAAAAGGGAGCCCGGCGGGCTCCCCGAGGTCACACGCGAGTTCCGCGCGTCCCATCGATCCCTCCCGGAGATCGTTAATGGTCCGCTTCGATGTTCTATTGTAGCGGGTCCGCGGGGAATTGCAAGAGGCCGATCGGGTGGGTCGGATGCGCAGCGCACGCCGCCGGCGACCGCGGCGGCTTCGGGGTAGGAGGCGCCGGGGACGCGGGCGAATCAGCAGCGGAGCGTCCCGGCTTGCCTGTGCACTCCTCTTCGGTACGATCGGCCTGCGATCGGCGTTGCGCGGCGGGCGGGCCGGGACGTCGGGCGCGCGCCGTGAAGGCCGGCGCGGAGACCAGACGGAGGGAAGCGCGATGGTGAAGTGGGAGATCCAGGGGATGGAGTTTGCCAACTGCAACTGCGCCTACGGGTGTCCGTGCCAGTTCAATGCCCTGCCGACCCACGGCGACTGCAAGGCGATCGTGTTCCTCAAGATCGAAAAAGGCTACTTCGGCCCCACGCGCCTCGACGGGCTGAGCCTGGCGTTCGCCGCCGCGTGGCCCGGCGCCGTCCACCAGGGAAAGGGGACCATGCAGCCCATCATCGACAGGCGGGCGAACGACGCGCAGCGAAAGGCGCTCCTCAGCATCATGACCGGGAAGGAAACCGACGGCATGGTCACTCACTTTGCCGTCTACGCGGCCATGTGCGAGAAAATCCACGACCCGGTGTACACGGACATCACAATCGATCTGGACATGAGCGCCCGTACGGCGACCTGCAAGGCCGGAAGCGCCGCCTCAGGACGCGGCCAGCCGATCCTCAACCCGGTGACCGGCAAGGAGCACCGGGCGGGGATCATCCTGCCGAACGGATTCGAGTACGGGCAAAACGAGTGCGGGCGGGGATGGTCCTCTTCCTCAGGGAACGTGGCGATGGAGCTCAAGGACAGCTACGCGCACTGGTGTGACATCCACCTGAGCCAGAGCGGGCGAATCCACTAGTCCACGGCGGCGCCCTGGTGCGGCGGAATGATCCGCTGGTAGGGCTCGCGCATCAGCGGAGACGAAATCATGAAATCGGCGGAGGCGCGATTGCAGGCGACCGGGACGTTCCAGACGACCGCCACCCTCAACAGCGCGCGCACGTCGGGATCGTGGGGGTGCGACTGCAGCGGGTCCCAGAAGAAGACGAGGAAATCGATCTCTCCCGTCGCGATCTTCGCGCCGATCTGCTGATCCCCGCCCAACGGCCCGCTGTTCAGCTTCGTGACGTCGATGCCGAGCTCGCGTTCCAGCAGCCGGCCCGTGGAGTCCGTGGCGTACAGCTCGTGCTGCTGGAGGAGGAGCCTGTTGAACCGGGCCCATTCCAGAAGATCGTTCTTCTTCTCGTCGTGCGCCACCAGGGCGATCCGTTTGCGGGGCGCCGGGGTTTCGTGATGGCTGTTCCCCTCCACGCCCGCATGTGAGCTACTCTTCGCTTCGACCGGTCTTCGATCGGCCGCGTCTGTGCTCTGCGTTCCGATTTGACTCGCTTCCATGCGCCTGCTCCTTCCAGAAAATGATGAAGCCCCCGGCAGGACTGTCCGCCCCCCGAAGGCTTTGTGGCCGGCACTCCCCGGCGGCCCTCACCGCGACCGCCTCCGTCATTATGTTAACACGCTCGGCCTCGAACCTCAAGGCGGTCTGAATCGCGGGCGGCAAGGACCACGGCGCGCCACTCCCCGGAGGCGAGGACCTCCACCCTCCGGAACCCGCAGGCGCCGGCGGCGGCGAGGACCTCATCCAACCGGTCCGCGACGATGCCGGAGCCGATGAAGAGGCCTCCGGGCGCCAGCCGCGCGCGGGCCTCGGGCAGCATCGGAATGATCGTATCGGCGACGATGTTGGCCACGATGAGGGCGGCGGGGACCGGCGGATTGCCCACGCCGGAGCCGCGGACCACCGACACCCTGCCGGCGACGCCGTTCGCCCGCACGTTCGCGCGGGCGATCGCCACGGCCTCCGGATCGATGTCCCGCGCCCGCACTTGGGCGGCTCCGAGACGCGCGGCGGCGATGGCCAGGACGCCCGAACCGGTGCCGACGTCGGCGACCGTCCCGCGCGCGCGGTCTGCGGGACGAAGGTAGCGGAGGAGGGCGCGGAGACACAGCCGCGTGCTGGGATGAGCCCCGCTGCCGAACGCCATCCCCGGATCGATCCGGACGACGATCCGGCCGGGGCGCGGGGGGACGCGCGCCCAGGTGGGGGCAATGATCAGCCGGCCGAGGTGCACGGGCCGCACGGCCTTCCGCCACGCGCGGGCCCATCGGCCGATCTCGACCGTCCGGCACGCTACCGACGATCGGCCGGAATCGAGGCCGTACCGGGCGAGTCCCCGGACCCGGGCGCGCAGCAGGCGCAGCGTGACCGCCCGCGCCCGCGAAGGCGGGAGGTAGCACCGCAGGCGGACCGCCGACGGCGACAGCCGGTCCTCGGCGACGCCCCCGACGCGGAGGTCCCACAGCATCGCCGCGACCGCGTCCGCGGCGCCGGGCGAGGTCATGACGCGGAGTTCCGCCCAGCGCGAACCGCCGGCGCGGGGGCGCCGGCGCGGGGCCGCGCGCCGCCGCTGCGCGGCCCCGCGAACCCTCAAGAGAGACGGGAGCGGAACTTTCCGAGCAGCGTCTTCTTCTGCGGCTTGATGTCTTCCCCGCGCAGTTGGCCGAACTGCAGCAGCAGCCGCTCCTGTTCCTTCGTCAGCTCATCGGGAATCGCAACCTGAAAGTGCACGATGAGGTCGCCCTTCCCGTCCCGGAGGCTCGGCATCCCCTTGCCCCGGAGCGTGGTCGTGGCTCCGGGCTGGAGCCCCGGCGGAATCGCGAGCGGGACCGGACCCTCGAGGGTGGGCACATCGATCTCATCGCCCAGCGCGGCCTGCGTCATCGAGACGGACACCTCGCAGTGCAGGTCGCGCCCGCGGCGGGAGAAGACGGCATGGGGCGTGATGGCCAGATCGACATACAGGTCCCCGCGTTCCCCGCCGCGCATCCCCGCTTCCCCTTCCCCCGGGAGCCGCAGACGGGTTCCCTCCTCGACCCCGGCGGGGACCTTCACCGTGATCTCTCGCTTCGCCCGCGCCCGCCCGCTCCCCCGGCACTCCACACAGGGATGCGGGATCACCTTGGCGGCTCCCCCGCACTGCGGGCAGGTGGAAACCTGGGAGAACGAGCCGAACGCGGTGCGCCGGCTGTAGCGGACCTGACCGGCCCCGCGGCAGGTGGGGCACGTTTCGGGAGCGCTGCCCTTCTCCGCTCCGGTGCCGAAGCAGACCGGGCACGTCTCCTCCCGGGTAATCGCGATGCGTCTCTCCACCCCGGCCGCCGCCTCCGCCAGCGTCACCTCGAGCGCCACCCGAAGGTCGCTGCCGCGCTCGGGCCCGGGCTCGCCCCCCTGCGGACGCTCCCGGCCGAAGAACATGTCGAAGATATCCTCGAACGGGCTGCCCCCGAACGGATTGCCTCCCCCGTGGTCCCGCAGGGCGCCCACCTGGCCGGTGCGGTCGTAGAGGGCCCGCCGCTCGGGATCGCCCAGGACCTGGTAGGCCTCGTTGATCTCCTTGAAGCGCTCGTCGGCGTGGGGGTCTCGGTTGACGTCGGGATGGTGTTCCCGCGCGAGCTGCCGGAACGCCCGCTTGATGTCCTCCGGCGTGGCGGAGCGGGGAAGGCCGAGCACCTCGTAGTAATCGCGGCGGGGCATCGTGCGCGCGCGTTACGCCTGACCGAGGGCCTCGGCGAGGCTGTCGGCCAGGAACGAGAGGAGGCTGATCACCTTTCCGTACCGCATGCGGGTGGGGCCCACGATCCCGACCACGCCCGCCGGGCGGTCCTCCACGAAATAGGTCACCGTGATCACGCTGCACTCCCTCATCTCTTCCCGTTTGTTCTCCCTGCCGATGGTGATCCGGACGCGGTCCTCTTCGGATCCGGGGCGGAGCAATTCCACCACGACGTCCCTCTGCTCCAACGCAGAGAGCACCGGCTGCGCCCGCCGGACATCCTGGAACTCGGGCTGCTTGAGGATGTTGGCCTTCCCTTCCGAGTAGACCGGGCCCGGGGTCTGGGAGAGGTGCTCCCGGAGCAGCCGGGCGACCTCGTCCACCACCCGCTGGTAGCGGGCCGCGTCCCCGATCACGGCGTCGAGCGTGCGCGGGGTGAGATCGTGCAGCGGCATCCCGGCGATCCGGCGGCTGATCTCATGGGAGAGGCGGTCGAGATCGTCGGGCGGGATTGGCGTCTCGAACTCCGCCGTGGTCCCCTCGAACACGCCCTCGTCGGTCACCGCGATCAGGAGCGCGCGCCGCGGCGTGAGGGGGACCAGCTGAAGATGCCGAAGCCGGGTTTCCCCGGTCGTCACCGAGGCCGCGACCGCGGCGAAGTTGGTCACGGACGCCAGCGCGTGCGCCGCCTGCTCGACGGTCCGGTCAGGCTGGACGCCGAAGAGCGTTCGGCGCAGGCGGGCGCGCTCCCACGCCGGGAGGTGCTCCTCCCCGAGCATCGAGTCCACGTACACCCGGTAGGCCTGCTCGGTCGGGACCCGGCCCGCCGACGTGTGCGGCTGGCGGAGGTAGCCCAGCTCCTCGAGGCCGGCCATCTCGTTGCGCACCGTCGCCGGGCTGACCCCCAGCCGGTGGCGGGCGGACACCGTCTCGCTGCCGATCGGCTCGGCCGTGAGGACGTAGTCGTCGATGATGAGCCTGAGGATCTCGCGCTTTCGCGTGTCGAGCTCGGCCACCCCGGTACCCTCGTTTAGCACTCGAGGACGTAGAGTGCTAGCCTCGCTTTGGTTCAATCTACCATCCACCTCTTTGCACTGTCAAGGCAAGCCTGCGGGGGGACGTCCGGCCCGGCTGCGACGGAGAAACGCGCCGAGGAGCGCCAGTTCCCGCACGCCGAGCAGGGCGCAGGCGCCGAGGTACGCGACCGCGCCCGCGGCGAGCGCGGCCGCCAGTTGGAGCGCCGCTCCGGAAAACCGGGCCGGGTTCACCACCCGCCCCGCTGCCTGTAATGTACCCAGGGAGACCAGCGCCAGGACCGCCCCCGCCAGCGCGGTCCGGATCCCGGTGCCGAGGATCGCCGCGCCGTCCAGCCGCCCCAGGCGGCGGCGCAGAATGGCCAGCAGCCACCCGACGTTGGCGAACGCCACGAGCGAGGTGGCCAGGGCGATCCCGGTATGGCCGAGCCACTGCATCAGCACCAGATCGGCGGCCGCGTTCAGCAGGATCATATAGACGCCGACGCGCACGGGCGTCCGGGTATCGTGCAGGGCGTAGAAGGTCCGGGTGACGACGTAGTAGGCGGCATACGGCACGCTGCCCACGGCAAACCCGGCGAGGCCGAGCGCGACCGCGTGGGTGGCCGCCGGGGCGAACGCGCCCCGCTGAAAGATGACCCGGACGAGAGGGCCGCTCAGCGCCAGCATCACCGCCATCATCGGCACCATGGTGAAGAGGATGCCGCGCAGCCCCAGCGACGTCGTCTCGCGGAGCAGTCCGGGCCCCTCGACGGCGCGGCGCGACATCGTGGGAAAGAGCGCGGTGGCCAGCGAGAGCGCAAAGATGCCCACGGGGGCCTGGTTGATCGTGAACGCGTAGTCGAGCACCGCGACATAATCGACGGCCGGCTGCGGGGGCAGGAACGAGGCAAAGAAGCGGGCCACGTTCGAGTTGATCTCGATGATGGCGAGCCCGAGCATCGCCGGGATGGCGAGGCGGCCCATCTCCCGGATCCCGGGGTGCCGGAGGTTCAGCGTCGTGCCCCAGCGCAGCCCTTCCCGGCGGGCCGCCGGGATCTGCACCGCGAACTGCGCCGCCCACCCGAGAAGAAAGCTGAGGGCCACCCCGCGGATGCCCTGCGCCCGGCTCAGCGTCAGCACGCCGCCGATGATGACGACGTTGAAGATGACCGGGGCGAGCGCCGGCACGGCAAAGCGGTGGTGGGCGTTGAGGAATCCGGTGAGGAACCCTGAGAGCGCGAGGAAGACCATGGACACGAACATCACACGGCTGAGGTCGACCGCCGTGGTCAGCACCGTGGGGTTCGTCTGCAGATACCCCGGCGCGGCCAACGGCACGAGGATCGGAGCGGCGAGGACGCCGGCCAGCACCAGGCCCAGGCCGACGAGCAGCACCAGATTCAGGGTGCTGGTGACGACCTGCCGGGTCTCCTCCGGATCGCCTTTGAGGAGGACCTCGCTGAGCACGGGGATGAAGACGATGCTGAGGATGCCCCCCACCAGCAGGCGCTGGAGGAAAAACGGGACGTAGTACGCGATGACGAACGCGGACTTCGCGGACGTGGCGCCGAAGAGCGCCGCGATCAGGATGTCCCGGATCAACCCAAGGCCGCGGCTGGCCAAGGTGCTTGCGGCGATCACGCCGGCCGCCCGGGCCAGCCCGCCGGCGGCGAACGGCCGGTGACTCGAAGGCGGCTCGGATCCGGTCGACATCTGTCCGCCATTATAACATGGCGGGCCGCGCGCCCCGCCGCGCGTCACGCGTGGACGAGGTGACACCTTCACCGGCCGTATGCTACAATGGGCGACGCCTGCTCCGGCCGGGTGATGCGCCGATACCGCGGACCGGAGAGGCTGCCATGGGGGTGCTTGGTTGGCGAAGCGCTCGAAATCCGGCCTGAAGCGGAAGCGTCAGACGGTCAGGCGGACCGCCCGGAACCAGGCGGTTCGGTCCATGCTCAAGACCCTTGTGAAAAACGCCCGGCAGGCGGCCGCGCCGGGCGCGCCCGAGGTCCTGGCGGCGATCAAGCAGCTGGACTCGGCGGCGCGCAAGGGGATCATCCATCCGAACGCCGCGGCCAGGAGCAAGTCCCGCCTGGTCCGGCGCGTCGCCCGGCCCGCGCCGGGGAGCGTCCCGCACGCCGCCTCCCCCGCTTGAGCGTCACGCCTGATCCGGCATTCCTTTAGACACAGAGCCCCACGATGAGGGTTTCGAGCGCCAGCCGGGGCGGCTTCTGGCCTGTCTTGATTTCCGTGTCCGTTTCCATGAGCAGCCCAAGGACCCTCGACACGTCCAGCCGGCCGAACGCCTCGACCTGGGCCTTGTAGCGTTCGAACAGAAACGCCCGCGTTCCGAGCGCCTCTCGGATCGCGGCCTGAGGCGGCCGCCGCCCGGGAGCGGCGTGCCGCTCCAGGAGGGTCTTCGTCTTCAGCAGCATGCGGATCTGGTCCCCCAGCATGAAGAGCACCTTGACCGGCGCCTCCTCGGCCAGCACCGTCTGGAGCAGCCTGAGCGCCAGATCGGCCTGCCGGCGCCCCAGGGCGTCCATCAATTCGAACACGGTGGCCTCGGCGACATGGCTGGCCACGGCGCGCACGTCTTCGCTTGTGATGGCCCGTCGATCGCCGGCGTAGGAGACCAATTTTCCGATCTCCGACGCCAGTTCTCGCAGCGAGCCACCCGCCAGCACCACGAGCGTCTGCGCCGCATCGGCGGGAATCGTCTTCCCCGACTCCTCCACCCTGGCCCGGATCCAGCCGGGCAGCGCTCCGGCGTCCGGCGGCTCGCAGGGAATGATCCGGCCGGTGCGCTGCAGGACCGCGAAGAGCTGGCGGCGGCGATCCATCTTTTCGGCGACGATGATCACCACCGAGGGCGGCGCGCCGCGCTCGAGGTAGGCGGCGAGCGCGTCCTGGTCGGCGGCGTTGAGGTCCTCGCCCCGCCGGACCACGACGGCGCGGCGGCTCCCAAAGAACGGCAGCGTCTCGCACCGCATCACGATATCCTGGACCGGGGTCTCGCCGGCGTCCACGACGTCCAGGTTGAGGTCGCGCTCTTCGAGAGGCAGGAGGTCGTCCAGGAGCGTTCGCAGGGCCGCCTCCGCCAGCCACTCCTCCTCGCCGACGATCAGATAGACGGCGGGCGCGGGTTTCGATGAGGCCCCCGCGGTGGGCGGGGCCGGCCGGCGCCGGCCGGGCGGCGTCACCGGGGGCAGCGTCCCCCCTGCCGTGATCGTGGCGACACACTCATCGGGTACGGTCCATTGAAGAACCGGGGAGAGGAGGCCGCGATGCGCCGCGGCGCGATGCTCATCGGGGGGCTGGCCGTCCTGACGGCGCTGTGGGCTCCGTCCATGGTGGAGGGGCTGGTGCTCCTCCCCACCGGCACCTTCGAGATCGTGCCGGGGGACTCCTCGGTGGTCTTCCGCGTCCCGGACAACCGCGGCGGATTCTCCGGCCGGACCACCCAGGTCACCGGCCGCGTTGCGGTGGAGGCGCGGGGCGAGGGGGAGGAGTACGTCGCCCGGGTCGACGCCGGGATCGCCTCCGGCGCGATCACGACCGGCGGCGGGATCCGGGACGCCGCCATGCGGTCGACCTTTCTCGAGACCGGCCGGTACCCCAGGATCTCGTTCACGGGGGAAGTGACCGCGCGCCCCGGGCTCGGCATCCACCCGTTTCCGGCGACGGTGCGGGGGAGCCTGACGATCCGCGACGTGACGCGCGCAATCGAATTCCCCGCCGTGGTCACCGCGCTCGCCCGCGACTACCTGGCCGACGGCACGGCGACCGTCCGGATGGCCGACTACGGAATCCCGTACCCGCGGGCTTTCATCTTCGTCGCCCGGGACCCGGTGACGGTCACCCTCCACCTGCGGGCGCACCAGCCCTGAGCCGCCCGGCGCCGCGCGCGGGCGCGTCGGTGCCGGACCGGCCGGTCCCCCGGCGCCCCGCTAGCGCCGCGACGCGATCTCCCGGACGAGCCGGTCGGTGAACGCCGCCAGCGGCGCCGCCCCCTCGTCGCCTGCGCCGCGGCTCCGCACCGCGACCGTCTCCTGCTCCTCCTCCCGGTTGCCGACCACGAGCATGTAGGGCACCTTCATCAACTGCGCCTCGCGGATCTTGTGCCCGGTCCGCTCGCTGCCGGCGTCCACCCCCGCGCGGATGCCGGCGCCCCGGAGCGTTTCCTGGACGCGGCGCGCGTAGGCCAGATGCCGGTCGGCGATCGGCAGCACCCGGACCTGCTCGGGGGCGAGCCACAGCGGGAACGCCCCCGCGTAGAGCTCGATCAGAAACGCCATCATCCGCTCCAGGGTGCTGATCACGCCGCGGTGGATCATCACGGGGCGGTGGGGCTGCGAGTCTTCCCCGATATACTCCAGCCCGAAGCGCTCCGGGAGATAGAAATCGATCTGCACCGTCGAGATCGTTTCATCCTTGCCCATGACGTTGGGGACCTGCACGTCCAGCTTCGGCCCATAGAACGACGCCTCTCCCCTGGCTTCGACGAACCGCAGGCCGAGCGCGGTCATGGCTTCGCGCAGCTTGTGCTCCGCGAGGTCCCACATGGCGTCGTTGTGCACGAACTTCGCGCGGTCGGCCGGGTCCCGGAGCGACACGCGGTACCAGTAGTCCCGGAATCCCAGATCCTCGTAGACGCGCTGGATGAGGCGGACGACGGACATGAACTCGTCGGTGAGCTGGTCGGGGCGGCAGAAGATATGGGCATCGTTGAGCGTCATCCCGCGCACGCGGGCCAGCCCGGACAGCACCCCCGACCGCTCGTAACGGTACATGTTGCCCAGCTCCGCAATCCGGACCGGCAGGTCGCGGTAGCTGTGCTGCCGGTTCTTGTAGATCATGATGTGGTGCGGACAGTTCATCGGGCGCAGGACCAGTTCTTCGTTGTCGACCTTCATGGGAGGATACATGTTCTCCCGATAGTGATCCCAATGGCCGCTGATCTTATAGAGCTGGGTGTTCGCCAGATCGGGGGTGTGCACGTGGTGGTAGCCGAGCCCCTCTTCCAGGTCGATGATGTACCGCTCCAGGACCCGCCGCACCGTCGCGCCCCGCGGCAGCCACAGGGGCAGCCCCTGGCCGACCTCCTCCACCGAGGCGAAGAGCTGCAGCTCCCGCCCCAGCTTGCGGTGATCCCGCCGTTTGGCCTCCTCCAGGCGGGCCAGATACGCGTCGAGCGCTTCCTGGGTGGGAAACGAGATCCCGTAGATGCGCTGGAGCATCTCCCGGTGCTCGTCCCCCCGCCAGTACGCGCCGGAGGTGCTGAGCAGCTTGACCGCCTTGATCCAGCCGGTGGACGGCAGATGGGGACCCCGGCACATGTCCTGGAACCCGTCCTGGCGGTAGAAGCTCACCGGATCGTCGGAAATCCCCTCGAGCAGTTCGGCCTTGTATGTTTCCCCGCCGCTCTGGAACGCCCGAACCGCGTCGTTCCGCCTGACGGCGATCCGCTCGATCGGCTCGTCGCGCTTCGCCAGCTCGCGCATCCGCGCCTCGATCGCCTCCAGATCCTCGGGCGTAAACGGCCGGCCGATGTCGAAGTCATAGTAGAACCCGTCCTCGATCGGAGGACCGATCGCCAGTTTGGCCTGCGGGAACAGCTCCCGCACGGCCTGCGCAAGCAGGTGCGCGGTGCTGTGCCAGTAGATCTCCCGCCCGGCCGGGTCGCCAAACGTCAGCCACTCCACCGCGGCATCGCGCTCGAGCGGGGCGGCGAGATCGCGCGGCGCCCCATCGACCCGAGCGGCCAGGATGTCGCGGCGGCCCGTCTCCGCCGCGAGCGCCGCGAGCGTCGTCCCGCGCGGATACCGCCGCGCCGATCCATCCGCGAACTTCACCGCCACCTGTTCCATCCCGGCCCTCCAGCCCCTAGAGAAATACAAACGCCCCCGCCCGCATGGGACGGAGGCCGCCGCGGTTCCACCCATCTTCCCCCCTCCCCGGGGGGCACTCGCCGCGCGCTCTCGGGCGCACCCGGCAGGCATGGTCATCGCCTGCGGCTCAGGGGTGGTCTTCGGCCGGGCACCCGGGCAGGGCTCTCAGCCTAAGGCCCCGCCTCTCTTCCGGCTGCTGCCGGCGTACTTGTCCCCGTCACAGCCAGACTGATGAAGCACGTGCGCTGCAACTTCCATAGATTATTATAGCACAGCCGCGGAACGCGCCGCAGAGCACGGAGCGGCTCCGGGAAGACCGGGCGACGTGCCCGACCCCCCGCCCGGGGTTTTGCATTCAAAGGACCGGGCGGGCGCCCGCCCGAATACAAGGATGCGTTCGAGACGCAGGCCAGAGCGGAGGGAGAGATCATGGTGACACAGGCAAGGCTCTCGAGAGGCGCGGTCCTGGCCCTCGCGACGATCGGCTGCCTCGCGGCCGGGCTCCTCTTTTCGCCGGCCGCCCGCGTGGGGTGGGCCGCTCAAATGAACGACACGTTTGTCTGGGGAAAATCGGGAGACGCGGACACGCTCGACAACCAGGTGAGCTCGAATGGCGAGACATCGGAGGTGACCACCCAGGTCTACAACCTCCTCGTCCGGGCCAAGCAGGGCCAGACCGACATCGAGCCCGACCTGGCGGAGAGCTGGTCGGTCTCACCCGACGGCCTCGTCTGGACGTTCAAGCTGCGCAAGGGCGTGACGTTCCACGACGGCACCCCGTGGAACGCGGAGGCCGCCAAGTTCAACTTCGACCGGATGGCCGACCCCAAGAACCCGTATCACGCCGTGAAGGGCTTCGATTTCGAGTACTGGAACGACTTCATGGCGGACTCCTTCAAGGAAGCCCGGGTGGTCGACCCGTACACGCTGCAGGTCGTCCTGAACAAACCGAACGCCCCCCTGGTCTACAACCTCTCCATCATCTCCTTTGACATGGCCAGCCCCGCCTCGTTCCAGAAGTACGGCGGCGAGGGCGTGGGCCAGCATCCGGTCGGCACCGGCCCGTACAAGTTCGTGGAGTGGATCCGGGACGACCATATCACCCTGGAGGCCAACCCCAGCTTCTTCCGCAAAGGGCTTCCCAAGACCCGGCGGATCGTGATGCGGGTGATCAAGGACAACGCCGCCCGGTTCCTCGCCCTCAGGGCCAATGAGGTCCATGCGATGGAGCTGCCGAACACGGATGACGTGAAGGTGGCGCAGAACGATCCCACCCTCAAGGTGGGGTTCCGGCCGCCGTTCAACACCGGCTGGGTCCGGTTCAACATGAACAACGACCTCTTCAAGGACAAGCGGATCCGCCAGGCCGTGGCCATCGCGATCAACCGGCCGGCGATCGTCCAGGGTCTGTATGCCGGATTCGGCGAGGTGGCCCAGCAGCACATGCCGCCGTTAATGTGGGGCCGGGCGCAAACCGGGATGGGGTACGACTATAATCCCGCAAAAGCCAGGCAACTCCTGGCCGAGGCGAAGTACCCCAACGGGTTCTCGCTCGACTTCTGGTACATCCCGGTGAGCCGCCCCTACTTCCCGGCGGGCAAAGAGATCGGCACGGCGATCGCCAGCGACCTCGGCAGGATCGGCATCCGGGTCCACCTGATGACCGAGGACTGGGCCGCGTACCTCAAGGACCGCAAGACCAACAAGTTTCCCATCTTCATGATCGGGTGGATCGGCGACAACGGCGATCCCGACGACTGGATGGGGTTCTTCTTCCCGAAGTACGACCCCGGCAACGCCTACCTCTCGTACAACAACCCGGCGGTGTTCGACGCGATCAATAAAGGCAAGGTCGCCGTGAGCCAGGCCGAACGGGCGAAGCTGTACGCGCAGGCGGAGCAGATGATCCTCAGCGACTACCGGGACATCCCGATCGCGCACGCGAAAGTCCCGCTCCTGATGCGCAAGAACGTCGAGGGGCTCGTGGGGCAGCCGGACGCCAACGAGTACATGGAGACCGTCGAACTCAAGTAACCGCTCCGGCGGGCAACCCGGCCGGGGGCCACGAGGGTGAGCGCCTTCGCGGCCCCCGCCTGGTATTTACGATGAGCCGCTACATCCTGCGCCGCGGGATCACCCTCATGCCGATCCTCCTGGGGGTGTCGGCGGCCGCCTTTTTGATGATCCACCTCATTCCGGGGGATCCGGCCACCGTCTACCTGGGAGAGCACGCCAGCCCCGAGTCCATCAAACGCGTGCAGCACGAGTTCGGTCTGGACCGGCCCCTGCCCATCCAGTACGGGATCTACCTGTGGCGCGCGATCCAGGGGGACCTGGGGGATTCCCTGGAGACCCACCGCAAGGTCATCGTGGAGTTCCTGCCGCGGTTCCCGGCGACGATCGAGCTCTCGCTGGGCGCGATCACGGTCGCCCTCCTGGTGGGCGTCCCCATCGGCCTCCTCTCGGCCGCGCGGCCCAACTCCCTCCTCGATCGCGCCGGCATGTTTGTGGCCCTCACCGGCGTGTCCCTGCCGGTGTTCTGGCTCGGGTTGATGCTCGTCTACGTGTTCAGCGTCTACTTTCACACGCTGCCGACGGCGGGACAGCTCGGCATCAACTACTCTCTCACCCCCGTCACCCGCATCGATATCCTCGACGGGCTGCTCACCGGGAACTTCCCGGCCGCGCTCGACGCGCTCCGGCACCTCATCCTCCCGAGCGTCACGCTCTCCAGCTACTCCACGGCGATCATCGCCCGGATGACGCGCGCGTCCATGCTGGACGCCCTGCACCAGGACTACATCCGCACCGCCCGCGCCAAGGGATTGGCCGGGCGCCCCGTGATCATCGGTCACGGGCTGCGCAATGCCCTGCTCCCGATCGTCACCGTGATCGGCCTCCAGGTCGGGTTCCTCTTGACCGGGGCGATCCTGACCGAGACGATCTTCTCGTGGCCGGGCGTCGGGCGGTTCATGTACGACTCGATCCTCTTCCGCGACTACCCGGTGATCCTGGGCGGGATCCTCCTGTTCTCGCTGGTGTTCGTGCTCGTCAACCTGTGCGTGGACGTCCTGTATGCTTTCCTCGACCCCCGGATCCGCTACGCCTAGCCTGGCCGCGCACCCGGCGATGCGCCGCGCCGAGCGCTCGGCGCTGCGGATGGCCGTCAAGCGGTTCTGGCGGAACGGCAACGCCCGGATCGGCTTCGGCCTGATCGCGCTCTTTACGCTGATCGCCCTCCTCGCCCCGAAGATCGCCCCGGCGGGATACGATGACGAGAACCTCCTCGGCCGCCTCAAATCGCCGTCGGGGCTGCATTGGATCGGGACCGACGAGTTGGGACGCGACGTCTTCAGCCGCGTGATCTACGGGGCGCGGATCTCCATGACGGTCGGGCTCGCCGCCGTCTCCGGGGCGCTCGTCACGGGAGCGCTGCTCGGCATCGCGGCGGGGTACGTGGGCGGGCGGATGGACGGCGTCATCATGCGGATGATGGACGTCATGCTCGCCTTTCCTTCCGTGATCCTGGCCATCGGCATCGTGGCGATGCGCGGCCCTGGCCTCAACAACACGATCCTCGCCGTGAGCATCGTGAACATCCCGGTGTACGCGCGCGTCGCGCGGGCCTCCACCCTCGCGATCAAGGAACACGAATACGTCACGGCGGCGCGGGCGATGGGCGCGCGGGCGTGGCGTGTGCTCCTGCGGGCGATTCTGCCGAACGCGGCGTCCCCGCTGGTCGTCCAGGCGACCCTCGGGGTCGCCGGCGCCATCCTCGACGCCGCGGCCCTCGGCTTCCTCGGCCTGGGCGCCCAACCCCCCACCCCCGAGTGGGGCGCGATGCTCTCCGACAGCTACAAATATCTCCTCACGGCCTTCTGGGCGGCGCTCGCCCCGGGGGTGGCGATCGCCCTGGTGGTCCTCGGCTTCAACCTCGCCGGGGACGGGCTCCACGACGCCCTCGACCCCCGCCTGTCTCAAGGGTGAGCGCGGCCGTGGGACCTTCCCCCTGCGCGCTCCCGGCCGGATGAGCGGCAGGTACGTCGGCGCCGCCGTCCGCAGGCACGAAGACCCGCGGCTGCTCGCGGGCCGCGGCCGGTTCGTGGATGATCTCTCCGCCGCCGGGTGCCTGCACGCCGCCGTGGTCCGCAGCGCCCGCGCCCACGCCCGGCTCGTCGCGGTCCGGCTCGACCGTGCGCGGGCCCATCCATCGGTCGCGGCGTGCCTGGCCCAGGACGACCTCGCGGGCGCGCTCCGCCCGCTGCCGTCGGTCGGCCTGCCGACGCCCCCGCTGGCGGCGCGGGTGAGCTTCCGCGTGCGCGCGGCGCCCGGGGTCCCGCTGGCGGCGAGGACGGTCCGCTATGCCGGCGAGCCGATCGCCGTCGTGCTGGCGGAGGACCGGGCGGCGGCCGAAGACGCCCTCGGGCTCGTCGAGATCGACTACGACCCCCTCCCCGCCGTCACCGACGTGGAGCAGGGACTCGATCCTGCCGCTCCCCGGCTCCACGAGGGGTGGGACGATAATGTCGCCGTCCACTTTGCGCTCAGCGTGGGCGATCCCGACCGGGCGTTCGCCGCGGCGCCGGTTCGGCTGCGGGAGCGCCTCAGGATTTCACGGTCCGCGGGGATGCCCATCGAGCCGCGGGGAATCCTGGCGGTCCCCGATCTCCGGGACGGAGGCATCACCGTCTGGACGTCGACGCAGGTGCCGCACCTCGTGCAGCGCGCGCTCACGGACTGCCTCGGCCTGCCGGCCCACCGGGTGCGGGTCGTCGCCCCCGATGTCGGCGGAGGGTTTGGCACCAAGTGCTCGGTGTACCCCGAGGATATCCTGATCCCGGCCGCCGCCGCCCGGCTGCGCCGGCCGGTGAAATGGATCGAAACCCGCCGCGAGCACCTCGAGAGCGCCACCCACTCGCGGGAGCAGCTTCACGACGCCGAGATCGCGGCCGCCGCGGACGGCACGATCCTCGGGTTCCGGGACCGGTTCCTGCTCGATCAAGGCGCCTACAATCCCTGGGGGATCGTGCAGCCGTACAACACGGTCGCGCACATGCTGGGACCCTACCGCATCAAGCACGCCGCGTTCGACGCCCGGTCGGTCCTGACGAATAAGACGCCGCACGCTCCCTACCGGGGCGCGGGCCGCCCTGAGGCGGTGTTCGTCATGGAACGGATGCTGGACCGCCTGGCGCGCCAACTCGGCCTGGACCCCGCCGACGTTCGCCGGCGCAACCTCATCGGGCTCGAGGAGATGCCGTACGACGTCGGCCTGCTCTACCGCGATGGGAACCCGCTCGTGTACGATACCGGGGACTTCCCGGAGGCGCTCGAGCGCGCCCTCGACGCGGTCGGGTACGCCGCCCTCCGGCGGGAGCAGCAGGCGCTGCGCCTCCGGGGGGTGTACCGCGGCGTGGGGATCGCGGCGTACGTCGAAGGGACCGGCATCGGCCCCTTCGAGAGCGCGACCGTCCGCGTGGATGCGTCGGGGAAGGTCGTGGTGGCGACGGGCGCGTGCTCGCAGGGCCAGGGACATGAAACCACGTTTGCCCAGATCGCCGCCGACGCCCTCGGCGTCGGCCTGGCCGACGTCACCGTGATCGGGGGCGACACGGGCGAGGTCGGCGCCGGGATCGGCACGTTTGCCAGCCGCAGCCTCGTCCTCGCCGGCAACGCCGTCGCCCGCGCGGCGGGCGAGGTGCGGCAGAAGCTGGTGCGGGCCGCCGCCGCGCTGCTGGAGGCGGGCGAGGCCGATCTCGACGTGGCGGATGGGCAAGTGTTCGTCAAGGGGACCCCAGGCCGCGGGCTGCCGCTGGCCGGGATCGTGCAGTCCAGCCTGCCCACGTTTCAGGGCCGGCGCGTGGCCGATCCGATCTTCGAGACGTCGGTGGTCGAGACGGTGCCGACGGTGACGTTTGCGAGCGCCGTCCACGTGGCGGTGCTCGACGTCGACCCGGAGACGGGCCTGGTCACCATCCTCAGATACGTGGTCGCGCACGACTGCGGCCGCGTCGTCAACCCCAAGATCGTCGACGGGCAGATCCACGGCGGGGTCGCCCAAGGCGTCGGGGGCGGCCTCTGGGAGACCCTCGTCTACGACGCCGCCGGACAGCTCCTCACGGCGTCCCTGATGGACTACGCGCTCCCCAAGGCCCGCGACGTGCCGCGGATCGAGACGATCCACCTCGAGCATCCCTCGCCCAGAAACCCGCTCGGCGTGAAAGGCGTGGGCGAAGGCGGGGCGATCGCGCCCCCCGCCGCGCTCGCCAACGCGATCGAGGACGCCCTCGCGCCCTTCGGGGCGCGCATCACGGAGGGCCCCGTGTCCCCCGAGCGCATCGTCGCCCTCATCGCCGCGGCCGCGCCAACGCCCCGGGAATAGACGCGCCCGCCACCCCCTCGAGCACGCGCTCGGCGGCCTCCTCACCGGAGCGAACGCAGTCGGGGATCCCGACCCCGCCGTAGGCGGCGCCGGCCAGGGCCAGGCCGGCGTGGCGCGAGGCCTGCGCCGCGATGGCCCTGACGCGCTCCTGATGGCCGACGAGGTATTGCGGCATCGCCGCGGGGTGCCGGTGCACCCGGACCAGGAGCGGACGCGCGCGAATGTCGAGCACGTCGCCGAGGTCCTGCTCGGCGGCGGCCGCGAGCGCGTCGTCGTCCCGATCGAGCAGCCCGTGAACGAGGGCGCCGCCGAGAAACGCGCGGAGGAGCGCCTGGCCGTCGGGGGCGCGGCCCGGAAACTTCACGCTCGAGAACGTGGCCGCCAGGATCGACCGGCCCGCGGACCGGGGGACGACGACCCCGAACCCGTCCAGCGCGTGCCCGACATCGGCGCGCCGGTAGGCCAGCGTGACGGCCGCGGACGAGGCGTACGGAATCGCCTCGCACAGGCGGCCGAGGTCGGGATCCAGTCCCGCCACCAGGCGGGCGGTCTGGTGCGCGGGCGTGGCAAGGATCACGCCGTCGGCCGCGATGGCAGTCCCGTCGGCGAGGTCGACCCGCCACATCCGGGCGCCGTTCGGGCGGACCACCGCGGCGACACCCTGCCGCAGCCGCACCGCGGAGGGGGGCAGCCGGCGGGCGACGGACTCGACCAGGTCCTGCATTCCGCCGGATGGGGTGACGAACAGGCTCCAGCGCGGCCCGCTCCCCTCCGCGTCCCGGCGGCGGGGCGCGGATCGCGCGAGCGCCCACGCGATGCTGCGGTGGCGGCGCTCCATTTCCCGAAACCTCGGCATCGTGGCGGCCAGGCTGATCGCCGAGGGATCGGCCGTGTAGACCGCGCTGACGAGGGGCTGCACCACGCGGTCGAGGACTTCGCGCCCGAAGCGGCGGGCGACGAACGCGCCCACGCTCTCGTCTCCGTCGACCCGCCCTCGGGGGAGGACGAGGTCCATCGCCAGGCGCAGCTTCCCCCGCCAGGACAGGAGCGGGGTCCGCAGGACCGGCCCGAGGCGGCTCGGCCCCAGCAGCGCGAACCCGTCCGGAAGCGGCTCGAGCCGCCCGCGGTGGAGCACGAACGTTCGCCGGGGGGCCTCCCGGGTCGGGATCAGCCGGTCGGCCAGCCCCAGCCGCTCACACAGGGCCACGGCCCACGGCTTCTCCGTGAGAAACGCGTCCGGCCCGCCTTCGATGATGCAGCCGCCGGTCCGCTCTGTCGCGATGATCCCCCCCAGCCGGTCCCGGGACTCGAACAGGAAGGGCTCCACGGGAATCTGCCCGGCCGCGCCCACCTCGATGAGGCGATGCGCCGCCGCCAGGCCCGCGATCCCGCCTCCCACGACCACGATCCGGACGGCTCCCGCTTCCGACGCGCCCCCCCGGTTCGCCATCGGGACCGCCCGCCGGGAATCAGCCGGCGGCGCCGGCGCGGACGAGGTCACCCAGCATCCGGATGAAGGCGGGATGGTCCATGACGGTGCCGGCGCGATGAAAGGCCACCCCCACCTCGCGGGCCGCCGCGCGGGCCTCGGTGTCGAGATCGTAGAGCACCTCGATGTGGTCGCAGACAAAGCCGATTGGGACGGCGACCACGGCGGCCGCGGCCTGCCGGGCCAGCCCGCGGATCATCGCGGTCACGTCCGGTTCCAGCCAGGGCGTCCCGGGATCGCCGCTCCGGCTCTGATACGCCACGGACCACCGGGCATGGGTGAGGCGGGCGGCCACCAGCCCGGCGGACGTCGTCAGCTGCACCACGTAGGGGGATCGCGCCGCCATCGCCGCCGGGATGCTGTGCGCGGTGAAGATCAGCGGCGTGTCCCATCGTTGCGCGGCCGGCACGGCCTCGAGCGCGGCCGCGACCCGGTCCGCCTGCGCTTCGATGAATCCCGGATGATCGAACCAGGGGGGCAGAAAATCAACGGTGGGCGCCTCCGCCCCGACCCGCTCGCGGGCCTCGGCCACGTTGTCGAGATACTGATCCCAACTCGAGTAACTCCGGTGCGGGGCCAGGACGATGCCGAGCGCCCGCCGGACGCCCTCTCCCCGCATGCGGGCGAGGGTCTCGTGGAGGTAGGGCGTCCAGTTCCGCATGCCGATGTAGACGGGCAGCGGCGAGCCGCGCGCGGCCAGGTCGGCGCGCAGCGCCTCTGCCTGCCGGCCGGTGAGCTCGGCGAGCGGAGAATGCCCGTCGAACACCTCGTAGTGCCGCACGACCTCTTCGATCCGCTCCGGGGGGACCCGCCGGCCGCGGAGCACGTTGGCCAGGAACGGCCGGACGTCCGACATCCGGTCCGGGCCGCCGAACGCGATGAGCAGCACGGCGTCGTAGGGCGCGGGCATCTAGCGCCGGCTCTCCTCGTGCACCATCTCGACCATCGCCTTCGCGTGCGCCCACGGCGTGGCGGGCAGCACCCCGTGGCCCAGGTTGAAGATATGGCCCGGCCGCCCGGCGGCGCTCTGCAGCACCGCCCGCACCCCCTGCCGGATCCCGGCCGGATCGGCCAGCAAAAGCGCAGGATCGAGATTGCCCTGCACGCCCACCCCCGCGCCCAGGCGGCGCCACGCCTGGCCGAGATCGACGCGCCAGTCCAGGCCGATCACCGTGCCCCCGGCCTCCCGCATCAGCTCGAGCAGCCCCGCCGTGCCCGTCCCGAAATGGATCACCGGTACCCCCGGCGCGAGACCGGCGATGACGCGGCGCACGTGCGGCAGGACTCCACGCCGGTAGTCCTCGGGGGCCAGGCAGCCGATCCAGCTGTCGAAGAGCTGCACGGCGTCCGCGCCGGCGGCGATCTGGCCGTTGAGATACGCGATCGTGAGCGCGGCGAGCTTCTCCATCAGCGCGCGCCACGCGGCCGGCTCGCGGTGCATGAACGCCTTCGTCTGGAGGAAGTCCTGCGAGGCATGCCCTTCGATCAGATAGGACGCGACCGTAAAGGGCCCGCCGGCGAAGCCGATCAGGGGCACCCGGCCGGCCAGCGCCTGCCGGGCCAGCCGCACGGCCTCGAAGACGAACGGGACGCGCGCCAGCGGGTCGACCACCGGCAACCGGTCCACGTCCGCCGGCCCGCGCACCGGGCGGCGGATCACCGGCCCTTCGCCCTCGACGAACTCCAACCCCACGCCCAGCGGCTCTGCGGGAAGCAGGATGTCGGCGAAAATGATCGCCGCGTCGACCCCGAGGCGGTCCACCGCCAGCACCGTCACCTCGGCCGCGGCCTCGGGCGTCTTGCAGAGATCGAGGAGGCTGAGCCGCTCGCGGACCGCCCGGTATTCGGGGAGGTAGCGGCCGGCCTGCCGCATCAGCCACACCGGCGTGGACTCGGTCGGCTCGCCCCGGCAGGCACGGAGAAAGATGTGGCCGGCCCGGGCGCGGGGCACGGGAGGGCCGGAGGAGCGCGCGGGGTCGCCCCCAACGCGCACGCCCCTCTTCGGCGGCTGATCGGGGGCCGTGTCCACGATTTCTATTTAATCACACCGTTCCTCATTGCGCGGACATTTGGGACATGTCTTGTCCGCAACGGGCGGCCCGCAAATGGGAAGGGCCGGGATTCCCGGCCCCTCCCGCCACTTTGGGTTGCGCCCTCGAGGACCGGCGTCAGTGCACCGTCACGGTGACCTGATCGCTCGACGCGCCCCGGACGGGCGAGTGATCGTTGTTGCGAAGGCTCACGCCCAACACGTGCCTGCCGCGGGTCATCTGAACATCGGCGACGCTCGACGTCGAGATCCCGGCCATCCTGCCGTCGACATAGAGGCGCCAGTATCCCTCTCCCGACTTCGCCGGTGTTCCCACCGCCCTCGCCTCTTCCTTGAAGCCTTTGATCTTGACCCACACGATCAGGTACGGGCTCACCGACGCGTGGTTGTGGGGCACCATGATCTTGATCCCGGGCTGCCCCGAGGCCGGGGTGTAGCGCATGGCGCTCTTGGGCGGGATCGTGATCGAGATCTCGGAGCTCTCCGCGCCGGCCACGGAGGAGTGGTCGTTGTTGCGCAGCTCCGCTTTGATCGTGTGCCTGCCGGGCTCGAGCGCGGGGAAGGCGTCGTTGGGGAACGAGGCCACCTCGTCGGCCGAGAGCCCGGCGTACTTCCCATCGACGGAGACCTCCCAGTAGCCTTCGCCCGGCCGGGCGGCCTTCCCGATCGAGAGCGGATTGAGGTAGAAGTTCTGCACCCTGACCTCGACGACCACCTGGGTGCCGGAGATTGTGGCATTGTTCCTCGGCGACACAATCTGGATCGAGGAGCTGATCTGGGCACCGGCCGGCGGCATGACCAGCGTGACCATGACGGTCACGAGTACGAATGCCAGTATCCTGTGCACTTGGGACCACCTCCAGTAGGGTTGTGTGCCCATCCCCACGATGTTACAGACACGGACGGAGAACTCGGGCGCGTACGGTTCGCGGTGCAGGCTTCGGCCGCAGTGTCACTCCTGAGGTTCACGTCGGGTCCATAATTCTTGATGGACCAGGCAAATCCCTCGGGGGGGGGCCGCCTCGAACGTCACCGCTCAAGGAGTTCACCGCACGTCCTGCGAATCCGATGCCAGCGGGGCGGCCGCTCCCCTGCGGGGACTCCAAACCGGAGTGGAGCACACGGCACGCAGAGGTTGCCCCCTGCGCGGTTGAGCCGATGAGCGCACACCCGGACGACGCCGAACGCGGGCAGGCCATGCTGGCGCTGCTGATCGGAACCGTGCTCGTGACGGTGATCAGCGTCGCCCTGGTCGGCCTGATGAACACCGATATGAGCCATGCCGCGGTGCAGTACGCGGTCTCTCGCAGCTTCTATATTGCCCAGGCCGGTCTGGGGGAGGCCATGGCCGACATGGTCGCGGCAGCCGACCCGGCGGCCGAGGCCACCCCTGAGGCAGGCGTCACGGCGCCGTACGGCGGCGGGCAGTTCACGTACTGGGTGGATGCGGGGCCGGCCGCCGGGTGCGGGGCCGGGCTCAAGACGCTCGAGGCCCTGGGGCGCGTCGCGTCGTTGGGCAGGATGATCCCCGCGCGGGTGCGGGCCTGTGCGATGCCCGGCGCGCCCTTCCTGGCGGCCCTCTTTGGAGTGTCCCGGGTGGAGTTCCAGGGCGCCTCGCGGATTTACCTGGCCCCGTATGACGTCGGCTCTCCGGGCGGCGGTGGGAATGTGGGCTCGTTTGCGGAGGTCAATTTCTCCGACCAGAGCGTGCGCCTGAATGCCCTCAGCGAAGAGGGGGGCGACACGGTGACGCTCCGGGGGACGACGGTCCTTGATTACACGCTGTTCGGGTTCCCCACACGACCGGTCTACAATCCCTCTCCGACGAGCGAGCCGGCGCCCTGGATCCTCACGGCCTTTGGGGACCTGATCAAGGCCCAACCGGCCGCGGGGCCAATCCCCAACCGGTGCGGCACACGATTCGCGTGCGTGACCGTGGCCGATCGCCTGACCGACGTCCAGAACGTCGGCGACCTCCGCGAGGGGGCCTACATGCGGCACGTCTACGTGAAGAGCTTTCGAGAGGAGGTCCTACCGCCGCTCGCGCTCGATCCGGCGCCGTTCCGGGCCCGCGCCGCCCAGAACCCGGCGAACGCCGCGCTCAACCGGAGCGCGGGCCTGGCGGACAAGGCTGATGCGCTGTACACCACCATGCAGTTCTATAAAATCGTGTTCTATCTGGCGTCGCATCCTGAGCAATCCCTGCACGGGACCGTCTATATCGACGGATCGTTTGATTTTTCCCAAAGCGTGAGCCTGGGGGGGACCTCCGGCGATGTCACGCTGGCCGTGGGGGGCGACCTGACCATACGCAAGAACGTGACGGTGGCCAACCGGCACGACCTCTCGACGGTGGCCGGCCGCCGGACCCCTGCGATCGTGGTGCTCGGCGCCCGCATCCCGGTCGATCTCCCGGTCGAGACCTGCGGGCCCCGCGTCAACTGGTCGGGGGCGTTCGTGATGTGCGCGGGAAGCACGCTCGTCGTCGACGGCCTGATCTACACGCAGGACGGCATGGCCGTTCTGCCGGGGGCGTCCCTGGATCAGGTGGGGGCGATGTACCACAGTACTCGGGGGACGGGCAATCCCGGCTTCACGATCCGGGATGCGACCCTGATTCTGCGATTCGACCCGCTCGCCCTGAGCGCATTTGGGAAGGGCGCCGCGATGCTCTCCTGGCAGCAGCTGCATTAACGGGACAGGAGGCGGCGCGGGCCGCCTCCTGTCCCCGTCGGAGCCGCCGCTACTTTCGGCAGATCTTCCAGATCACCCCGGTCCCCGGAATCTGAACGAGCGGACCGTCGCCGTCGACCTTGAACTTGGCGTCCGGATCGGACTGCCCGAAATCCCGCACGACCCCGTAATCCACGACGTAGGCGCACCCGTCGGGGCCGAACCTGACGTTCGTGGGACGATTGAACCCGTGGATCTTCCCATCGGTTCTCACGAACACCTGCTCATTGGTGTCGTTGTGGGCGAACCGCGTGATCTTGAGTTCGAGCGGCTGGCCCGGCGCACTGAAGTTGACCAGCTTAACCTCGTGCCCCACCTCGTTTGGGCCCGACGAGTTCGCCGCCGAGAATCCGAAGTCTCCCTCGAGCGTGTACAGGGCAGCGCCCGGCAGGACCGGCCCGCCGGCGAAGGAGCCGGGGACGAAATCGATCCCGGTGAACGAGGAGTCCGCCGCCTCAACGGCTAGGGGCGCCGTGATCTGCTGGGGCGGAAACGCGAGCACGTCACCGATCGGAATGTCGTGGTGCGCCGTCAGACACGCAATCTCGGCGGGGGTCCCCGTCGTCGTGGTCGGGCAGGCGTCATCGCCCGGCCCTCCGATGGGATTGAACACCGCCTGGCTCGCCGGCAGAAAGCCGTAGCGGTCCGGCCAGCCGTGGTAGTCCGGGGTGCCGTCGGGATTCATCTGAGCGAGGTCCAGCATATCCGGACCGTTGTTCGACGGCCGGGCGCCCCGCTCGTCCGCGCCGTCCTCGCCCACGAGCAGCCCGCCCTGCAGGGCATGATTGAGAGGCGCAAACCGGATGGCGTATCCGTTCCGGTACCCCCACGAGAACGGCTGAATCGTGTCCTCCGGATTCCCGGCGTCGAGCCTCGCGCGCAGAATGGCGCCGTCGCACACGCCCGGGTGCGTCGCGTCCTGGAACGCCTTGACGGTTGCGCGCCGCGTGCCGAAGGGGGCGTACCCGCTCGTCATCACGCCGCCGCCCGAATCGAAGGCGTTGCCGCTGAGCGTGATGTCCTGACATGGGATATCCCACTGGTTGAGGCCGTTGTTGTTGTCCCGGCCGACCACGCCGGAGTTGGTCGTCGAGCCCTGGGACCAGTAAATATACCCGTCCTTGAAGGCGAGCTGCTCGGTCGGGTGGTCACCCGTCGGCAGCCCGGTGATGAAGGGGGTGACGTGCCCGGAGCCGGGATTGACGATCACGATGCGGGAACTGTTGTTCTGCCCGCCGCCGTGCGTGGCCTGGTTCGAGTCCGTGGCGAACAGCCGCGCGCCCTCGCCCCCCTCCCAGTCCCCCTTGCCCCCGGCCGCCGTGGGCTCGAACGCGATGTCGATCGCCGGACCGTGCGGCTGAAACCCGTCCCCATCCGCCGTCGGCTTCGCCAGCGGCCCCGCGACCTTGTCTCCGTGCCTGTCGAATACCAGGATGTCGGGGGTGAAGGGGTTGTCGGGGGCAAACTCGCCGCCCGGCCACGCGGTCTCGTCGTTGCACTTGCTGGGCAGGCCGTGGCCCGATTCCAAGACGTAGACTCTGAAGTGCTCCCCGGTGCCGCGGAACGCGATCCCGGTCGGGAAGTTCAGGTCCCTGGCGAAGACCGACACCGTGTAGCCCGGTGGGACGACAATGTTCTCGCCGTTGCCCGGATCGTATTGCGCGGTCTCTCCGGTGCACAGGGGGTTGATCGCCGGACTCGAATGCGCGGAGCCCGAGGCCGGCAGCGTCAGCAGCACCAATCCCAGCAGCACGGCAGTACGCTGGCGAATACGCACCTTCCCGCACCTCCCCTTCCGCTCAGAATTTGCGGTTTGGCATTTGTCGTGCCTGCGCCGGTGGGTCCTCAGGGTGGCAACAACACGTGGCGGCCCGCGCGCAGCGCGCGGGCCCGGCCCGTTTCTCGGGACGACGGTGCGCCTCCCTGAACTCCGCGGGCCCCTATCCATCCCGGGATTGACTCACGGACCTGTCAGATTCCGAGCCCGAGAACGAAGAAAGACGACGAAGAAGGCCCCGTCTGTTGGCATCAGCTGCAGTGCTTACTGGCTCCTTGACGAGTGAGCCGGACTCCTCTTTATCACCGCGGAAATGACTGGTTGGGTCACCGCACGGCGCCATTGGCTATGCGCAACGATCAAACAACGGCAGGGGTCTCCCTGACGCAAATCCCGTCGGCGAACCCGTGCACGCGCAAAGTCCGTGCGACGGTTTGTGTGACGGTGTGTGAGACGTTCGGGTGCCGTCCTGCGCGGATGGGTGGAGGACGCGATGCGTCTGCGAGAGCCGTCGGACGGCCCCTGGACGGCCTCCTCCAAAAGGAGGAGATCCCACGATCATATGAAGGAGTCGGGCGCCTTGCCCATTTGACTGGATGCGCGACAACTACCTCTCAAAGAGGCCCCTCAACGGAAGGTGTTCACGAGTCCATGGTGGAAGTCGGAGATCAGGATGGCGGGAACAGAGACCCTGCCCGTCCTGAAGAGTTTGACAATCGGCAGGGTCTCCCCGTGGGGGGATCAGACATGCTGTGGTTCGTTGCGCAGGAGGACCATCTCACCCCCGTTCCCGTGAGTTGACCGTGCGAAAAATTCTTGTACCCGCTCTGGCCTTTCTCCTGGGGATCACGATCACCTTCATCATCCGGGGGTCCGCCGTCAAAGAACGCGCGGTGGCCCCCGCGGCGCCCAGGGAAACCACCGCCCCGGCCCCTCTGCCACCCCCCGGGACCCCGGGAACGACGCTGCCGGCCCAAAATGTCGAGGCCTGGCAGTTGCTGCATGAGGGCCGGGCCCACGAGGCCCAAGACGTCTTCCTGGGAATCCTGTCGACCGACCCGGAGGAGCAGGATGCCATGCGGGGGTTGGTGGCCGCACGAAGGGCGATGGCCGGCGACGAACCGGGCGAACTGCGCCGGCAGGTGGCGGTCTACGAGGATGCCATCAGGCGGGGAACTGACACCAAGGAGCACTATACGCGATTGGCCATGATCATGCTGGTCGCCGCCAGCCAGCGGGCGGCTCAGGAGATCGAGGCTCCCAGCGAGGCACCCGCTCCTCCGATCCGGAAGCCCATCGAAGCGATTGCGCCGCCGGCGGTCCCCCAACCGGCAGATGTGGCTCTTCCCAGCGTGAAACTGCTCCCGCCCGCGGCGCGCCCGGTCAGACCCAGCGGGTCCCAGATGCTTCCGCCATCTCCGGCATCAAAACGCCAGACCGCGCCGCCGAGCGTAAAGCGCCAGGCTGCGCCACCGCGCCCGGCACCGGCCCCACAGGCCACGCCGCCGGCGGCCCCGGCACGCCAGACCGCGCCACCGCCGCCTGCGCCAGCCCCACAGGCCGCGCCGGCCCCACCGGCTCCAACCCAGGCCGCGCCGCCCCCGCCCGCCTCGGCTCCGCAGGCTTTACCGCCGACGGCCCCGGCGCGCCCGACCACGCCAGCGCCCGCCCCGGCCCCGCAGGCCGCGCCGCCCCCGCCCGCCAGACCCGCCCCCGGCGCCGTGAACCCTCTCTACTCCGTTCGGATCGGCCCGGTCTCCGATCGCGATCGCGCATCGGCCATCGCCAAGCAGCTCGCGGCCGGGGGATTCTCGCCGACGATCAGCACGCAGACGGGCCCGATCTTCCGGGTGGTGTCCGAACCCCTGCCGCGGAACGTCGCCGAGGATCTCGCCGCCGCCCTGGCCGGCCGCGGCTTCCGCAGCCAGACCGAGCCGCTCGCCGGCGGCACCGCCCAGTTGCTCTTTGGCACCTTCACCTCACAGAAGGACGCGGAAGCCCTCTCGCAGCGCATCACGGCTTTGGGATACGATGTGTGGGTCGCCCGGGGAGGGCCCGCCTACACGCTCCAGCTCGGGCCGTATCCTCAATCCTCCGTCGAGGCGATTACCGGCATCCTCAAGACCAGCGCCCCGGATGCGACCGTGACCGTGGACGCTGCTTCAGGCTCGCAGGCCGCGCCGCCCCCGACGGCTCCAGCCCCGCAGGCCGCCCTCCCGCCGACGGCCCCGGCGCGCCCGATCACGCCGCTGCCCGCCCCGGCCCCGCAGGCCGCGCCGCCCCCGCCCGCCAGACCCGCCCCCGGCGCCGTGAACCCTCTCTACTCCGTTCGGATCGGCCCGGTCTCCGATCGCGATCGCGCATCGGCCATCGCCAAG
>Ga0209154_1000157_pt1 | contig 49126 bp, 42 predicted proteins | sample GraSoiAngelo_121_FD_185878 | JGI IMG/M metagenome (GOLD analysis project Ga0209154, IMG submission 185878) | Grasslands soil microbial communities from the Angelo Coastal Reserve, California, USA - 14_0919_12_20cm (SPAdes) (version 2) | ecosystem: Environmental > Terrestrial > Soil > Grasslands ... | reverse complement strand
GTCCCGCTCGTCCCGCTGATGGTGAAGTCGAACCCGTTGGGATACCCCGCCTCGCGCAGCAGCGCGCGGGCCCGGTCGGGATCGTACGGGAACGGCGGGATGGACGCATCGCAGGCCTCCATCACCTCGGAACAGAACGTCGCCACCGGGGTGCCGACCTTGTGCATCACGCTGGCCAGAATCGCCTGGCGGTTGACCGCGTAGTTGAGCGACTGCCGCACCCGCGGGTCGGCCAGCGGCTTGTCCTTCGGGATGCTGACCAGGTTGTAGATGACGAAGAACACGCTGAGGCTCTTGCCGATCACGAGTTTGGTCTTCGAGGAGATCTGCAGGGGACTGAACAGTTCGGGCGGCAAGAGGTTGGCCAGCTGCACCGACCCGGCCAGCAGTTCGGCGACCCGCGGCGCGTCCGTGGGAATGACGCGGAAGACCACGCGGCTGATTCTGGGCCTGCCGCCCCAGTAGTCCGGATTGGCCTCCACCTCCACGCGGTCGTCTTTCACCCAGCGGACGAAGCGGTACGGCCCCGTCCCGACGGCGTGGCGGATGAGCGCCTCCTCGCCGTTGTGCTTGAGGTACCCCGGCGGCACGATCATCCCGTAGTACCCGAGGAATCGCGGCATCTCCGGCCACGGCTGCGACGTGGCAAATCGCACCGTGCTGTCGTCGACCACGGTCACCGCTTTGATCAGCTGCAGCGCGCCGGCGCCCGGCCAGTGCGTCTTGGGGTCGAGCATCCGGTCGAACGAGAACTTGACGGCGTCGGCATTGAAGGGCTCGCCGTCGTGAAACTTCACCCCTGTGCGCAGTGTGAACTCCCAGGTGGTGGGGTCGACGGCCCGCCACGACAGCGCCAGGCCCGGCTTGAGATTCAGGGCGGCGTCGCGGTGAACCAGCGTGTCGTAGATATTGGCCAGGACGGCAATCGTCGCGAGGCCGGTGTTCTTGGCCGGGTCGCCCGTGGCAATGTCGGCGCTTTGAGCCACGACCAGGGTGCGGGGCGTCTGCGCCTGCGTCGCCGCCCCCGGACCCACCGCGAGCACGAGCGCCGCGCCGGCGCAGACCGCACCGATCTTCCGCACGCTCCCGGCGATCATTGCGACCCCTCCCCCTTGACTTCGCCTCCCGCGGTTCGCGTCGACATGATGCGCCGCCTCCCTCTACCAGCCGGCGGCGGAACTCTCGCGGCGGGGGTCGGCTCCGCCTTCGAGCACGCCGCCGTCGCGGCGGCGGATCGCGCAGACCGCGGCCACCGAGGGCGCGACGTCGGGGAGCACCTCGACGGCATGGCCGAGGGCGGCGAGCCGGTCCCGTACGTCCGGGGCAATCCGGCCCTCGACGCGCAGCACCCCCGGTTCGTATGGGTGGGGGTGAAAGGACGACGGAAAACTCGCCGAGACGACCCGCGGCGCTTCGATGGCGGCCTGCACGTTCATCCCAAAGTCCAACACATTGCACACCACCTGGACCATCGCCTGGACCTGGGCATCGCCGCCGGGACAGCCGAAGGGCATCAGCGCCCGCCCCGATTGCATGAGCATGGCGGGATTCGGCGTCAGCCGCGGCCGCTTGCCGGGCGCGATCGCGGAGGGATGCCCCGGGGTGGTCCACAGCTGCGCCCCGCGCGTCGAGATGATCATTCCCAGGCCGTCGGCGAGCGGCGCGCTCAGGCCGGGGTCGGACGGCGTCGCGCAAAAGGCGTTGCCGTCGGCGTCCATCGCGCACACGAAGGCCGTATCGGCCTGCGCCGCGCCGGCGGCGGGAGCCGGAACGTACCCCGGAGGCCCCGAGCGCCCTTCATACCGCCACGGATTTCCGGGGAGCGGCAGTCCCGGACACGCCCGCGCCGGATCGATCAGGCGGCGCCGCTCGTCCGCGTACTCGGGATCGAGCAAACCCGTCATGGGCACGTCGACCTGATCCGGATCCCCGAAGAACGCTTCCCGGTCGGCGCACGCGACCTTGATCGCCTCGATGAGATAGTGCAGGTGCGCGGCGCTTCCCTGCCCCAGCTGCCGCAGGTGCTGGCCCTGGAGCACATTCAGGACCATGGGCAGGAGCGGTCCCTGCGACCACGGCCCGCAGGCATGCACCTCCACATCGCGGTACCGCGAGGAGACCGGCGGCCCGACCGCGACACGGTACGCCGCCAGATCCTCCGCATCCAACTCGCTTCCGGTCCGCTCGGCGTGCGCGGCGAGCTCGCGGGCGATCTCGCCTCGGTAGATCTCGTCCCGGGCCGCCCCGATGGCCGCCTCGCGTCCACGCTGCCTGGCGCCGTGTTCGACGTCGATGAGCCGCCTGAACAGGCCGCCCAGCTCCGGCTGCACCAGGACCTCGCCCGCCTGCGGCGGCCGGCCGTTGGGCAGGAACACCCGCGCGCTGGCGGGCCATTCACGCAGCCGCGGGGCCAGGTTGGCGATCGTACGGGCGAGGCGGTCGTAGACCGGGAATCCGTCGCACAACTCGCACGCCGGCGCCAGCACGTCGCGAAGTGAAAGGCGCCCGTACCGCGCCAGCGCGGTCAACCACGCATCCGGCGCCGCCGGCGTGACGTAGCGCGGCGCGCCGAGCGGCATGTCCCCACCGTACCGCTCGAGAAATCGTTCGAGGGTCAGCCGCCGCGGCCAGCATCCGACGCCGGCGATCGTCTCGGGCCGCGGCATCCCGGGCCGGAAAAACATGATCGGCGCGACGCCGCCAAAATCCGTCAGATGGCGTTCGAGGACGTTGAGCGCGATCCCGGCGGCCACCCCCGCGTCCGCAGCATTGCCGCCGAGCGCGAACATGCGCAGTCCGGCCATCGTGGCCAGGTAGTGCGTCGAGCTGACCACGTGTTTCGTGCCCAGGAATGCGGGCCTGCCTTGCGTGACGGAGAGCACCGGACCGGAGGCCCCGGTCATCAAGTCAAGCATCCCACACCTCGTCGAGGGGCTCGTGTATAGTACTTTTCGCACGGCAGCCTGCGAATCCCGCCATGCGTCGGCCTCCACTCGTCTCGCGCCGACGAGGAGAAGGAAAGCGGGCCACAGAAGAGCGCACCCCCAGATGACCCAGCCCCCCCTGGCCGTGGAGATGCGGGGGATCACGAAGCGGTTCCCCGGGTTGGTCGCCAACGACGCCGTCGATTTCCCCCTCGCCCGTGGGGAAATCCACGCCCTGCTCGGCGAGAACGGCGCCGGCAAATCGACGCTGATGAAGGTCCTCTACGGCTTCTACCGGCCCGATGCGGGGGAGATCCGCGTCCACGGCGCGCCGGTCCGGTTCCGGTCTCCGCGCGATGCCCTCGACGCCGGCCTCGGGATGGTGTTCCAGCAGTTCATGCTCGTCCCGTCGCTGTCCGTCACCGAGAACGTCCTCCTCAGCCTGCCGCCGGGCGGGATCCGCCTCGACGCCGGGCGCGCCGCCGTGGAAATCGGCGCCCTGGCCGTCCGGTACGGCATGGCGGTCGAGCCCGCGGCCCGCGTGTGGCAGCTGAGCGTGGGCGAGCAGCAGCGGGTCGAGATCCTCAAGCTCCTGGCGCGCGGGGCGGAGATCCTGATCCTCGACGAGCCGACCTCGGTGCTCACGCCTCAGGAAACCCGCGACCTCTTCGCCGCGCTCCGCCGCCTGGCCTCGGAAGGCCGGGCGGTGGTCATCATCACCCATAAGCTTCAGGAAGTCATGGCCGTCTCCGACCGCGTCACCGTGCTGCGGGGCGGCCGGCGCATCGCCACCGTCGCCACCGCGGACACGACGCCGCGGGCGCTGGCGCGCATGATGGTGGGGCGAGAGACGTTCGACCAGGTGCGCCGCGAGCCCGTTCCACCCGGGCCCGCGGTCTTAGAGGTGGAGAACCTCCGCGGTCTCAACGACCGCGGGCAGGCGGCTCTTCGCGGCGTGTCCTTGTCGGTCCGAGCGGGGGAGATCCTCGGCATCGCCGGGGTCGCGGGGAATGGGCAGCGCGAGCTCGGCGAGACGGTGGCCGGGCTCCGCCGTCCGACCGGGGGGCGCATCCGCATCGATGGGCGGGACCGCACACAGGCGTCGCCGCTCGCGGTCCTCACGAGCGGCGTGGGGCATGTCCCCGAAGACCGCCTGGGGACCGGGGTGGCGCCCAACCTCAGCGTTGCGGACAACCTGCTGCTCAAGGCGTACCGGGCGCCCCGGTTTGGCCGGGGCCCGTTCCTCGATCGCCGCGCGATTCTCGATCACGCGGAAGGGCTCATCGCCGAGTTCGGCATCCGCGCCTCCGGTCCCGACGCCCCGGCCCGGACGCTCTCCGGCGGCAACCTGCAGCGGCTGATCCTGGCCCGCGAGATCGGCAGCCGGCCGCGGCTGATCCTGGCGTTTCATCCCACCCGCGGGCTCGACGTCGGCGCAACCGAGACCGTCCATCGGATGATGCTGGCCCAGCGCCGCGCGGGAGTCGCCATCCTGCTGATCTCCGAGGACCTCGATGAGATCCTCGCGTTGAGCGACCGCATCGCGGTGATCTCCGCCGGCGAACTCGTCGACACGGTCGGGACCGCCGACGTCACCGTCGAGACCCTGGGCCTGATGATGGCCGGGGTGCGGCCGGCGGACGCCTCCGGCGCCCGTGACCGGCGGACGCCGTGATCGCGGTCGAGCCGCGCGCCGCCGCGGCGCGGTGGACCTCGTGGGCGGTCCCCGCGGCGTCGATCCTGGCGGCGTTCATCGTCGGGGCGGCGGTGCTCGGCCTCGCCGGGGTCGACCCCCGTGCCGCATACGGGGAGCTCCTCAGCGATCCCTTCGGCAGCGGCTTCGGGGTGACGGAAACGCTCGTCAAGGCGACGCCGCTGATCCTGACCGGCCTCGCGGTCCTGGTGCCGGCGCGGATGAGGCTGTGGAACATCGGGGCGGAGGGTCAGTTCCAGTTCGGCGCCATCGGCGCGGCCGCGGTGGCGCTGTTCACGCCGCTGGGGCGCTCGCCGGGAGCCGTGCCCGCCGTACTCCTCGCCGGCATGGCGGCCGGGGCGGCCTGGTGTCTCGTCCCGGCCGCGCTCCGCGCCTGGCTCCGGGTGAACGAGACGATCACCACGCTGCTTCTCAACTACGTCGCGCTTCTGTTCGTGGACGACCTGATCTACGGCCCGTGGAAGGATCCCGCCGGCCGCGGGTTCCCGCTCTCGGCGGCGTTCCCGGCCGCGGCGAGGCTCCCGGTGCTCATCCCGGGGACCCGCGTGCACCTGGGCTTTCTCCTCGCGCTCGCGGCCGCCGCTGCCGTGGCGGTCGTGCTCGGCCGCACCCGCTGGGGCTTCGAGATCCGGGTGATCGGCGACAACCCCGTCTGCGCGAGATACGCGGGCATCGACCTCGTCCGCAACACCCTGCTGGTGATGGGCCTCGCGGGCGCGCTCGCGGGGCTCGCCGGCGCGGGGGAGGCGTCGGCGATCGCCGGACGGCTGCAGCGCGGTCTCTCTCCCGGGTACGGCTACACGGGCATCATCGTCGCCTGGCTCGCCAAGCTCAATCCGATCGCCGCGGTCCTCGTCGCGGTCCTCCTGGGCGGGCTGTTTGTGGGGGGCGACGCCCTTCAGATCTCGCTCGGGCTGCCGATCGCCGTGGTCTACATGCTGCAGGGGCTCATCTTCTTCTTCGTCCTGGGCGGCGAGATCATCGTCGGGTACCGCGTGGTGATCCGCCGGAGGACGCCGGTGAAGATGAGCCCCGAGGCCTCGCGGTGACCCCTGTCTCGGTCGCGGTGCTCGCGGCGGCCGTCCGCGCGGGGACCCCGGTGCTGTTTGCCACCCTGGGCGAGATCTTCGCCGAGCGGGCGGGGATTCTCAACCTGGGCGTCGAGGGGATGATGCTCGTGGGCGCGCTCGCCGGGTTCGCCGCCACGGCCCGCACCGGCAACCCGTGGGCGGGCGCCGCGGCCGCCGGCCTCGTCGGGGGATGCCTCGGCCTGATCCATGCGCTGCTGACCGTCACGCTCCGCGCCAACCAGGTGGCGAGCGGGCTGGCGCTCACGATCTTCGGGACCGGCGTCTCGGCGTTCCTGGGGCGGGGCTACGTCGGCGTGCCGGCGTCCGGGTTTCAGACGGCCCCCCTGCCCCTGCTCAGCCGCCTCCCCGGGCTCGGGCCAATCCTCTTCCAGCAAGATCCCTTCGTCTACCTGAGCTTCGCCGCGGTCCCTATCGCCTGGTACGTCTTGTACCGGACCCGCTGGGGGCTCGAGATCCGCGCCGTGGGGGAGCGTCCCGAGGCGGCGGATGCGATGGGCGTGGACGTGGCCCGCGTCCGGTACGCCTGCGTGACGGCCGGAGGCATCCTGGCCGGGCTCGGCGGGGCCTTTCTGTCGACCGCGTACACGAGCATGTGGATCGAGAACATGACCGCCGGGCGCGGGTGGATCGCGGTGGCCCTCGTGATTTTCGCGACCTGGGATCCCCTGAGAGCCGTCGCGGGCGCCTACCTCTTCGGCGGCGTGAACGCCCTTCAGCTCCACATCCAGGCCATGGGGACCGGCCTCCCGACCTATCTCCTGCTCATGGCGCCGTACGTGTTTACGATCATCGTCCTCGTGGCGGCGACCCAGGAGACCGCCCGCAGGCGCCTCGGCGCGCCGGCGGCCCTAAGCGTGCCCTACTCCCGGACGGGCTGAGCGTGGAATGCCGCGTCCCGCGCCGGCGATCCGGCGCGGGACGCGAATTCCATGTATGGCGGCAGCGGCAGACGCCGGTCAGGGCACCGGCAGGTAGGGGCGCATCATTTCGTTGTCCTCGTGGTCGAGAATGTGGCAGTGCAGCACGTAGCCTGGCCCTTTCGTGGGGTCGAACGAATAGAGGTTCTGGCCCGGCTGGACACCGTTGACGGCGACGGCCTGTGGCGCCCAGCGGACGACGAAGCGGTTCACGAAGCCCGGGAACACCTTGATGGTATCCTTCCAGCCCGCTTCGCCGGGCAGCGGCGGCAGGACCGGTCCCGACAGGAACGGGCTGAAGGCCGGGTTGCCGCCCAGGGCCCCATCGGCGTTTGGCGTCAGGTAGTCGTGCGGCGGCCCGTAGCCTGGGATGATCGTCCCGGGCGGGTAGTTCACCAGCCCCCACCTGACGTTGCCGTTCGGGTTGACCTTGTACCCGAAGAACTTCCCGCCGGGGAACTGGGAGGCCCAGGCCGCCGTGTAAGTCGGCTCGCCCGTGTTTGGATCGACCGCGACCGCCTGACGGTTGATGAGCTGGAACTGGATGAGGTGGATGTGAATCGGGTGGGCGTCGACCGTTAGGTTGAGCCACTCCCAGACTTCCGTTGAGCCGACCCGCGGCAGTTCGGTCATCCAGATGCCCTGGCCGAACGTGTCCTGGCTGGAGCCCGGGACCGGAGTATCGGGAGGATTCCCGGCGCGATCGCGGATGCCCCGCCACTTGGTGTTGTTGATGAGGTCCTCGACCGGCTGGCCGTTGGGGCCTTCGAATTCGAACAGGACGAGCTGCCGCGTGTGGCTGGGCTGCACGCCGGGGGCCAGCCGTCCGGCGGACGGGTCCGCCAGACGCACGATGATCGGCTCCTGGTTTGGCCCGCCGCGCAGCGGGGCTCCGCTCGCCGGGTTGTACGTGGTGTCGCTGCCGGAGAGCGGCAGGGTGACCCGGAACTCCATGACCGCGCGCGTCGGGTCCGACGGATCCAGCGGGCTCCCGCTCGGGAAGGGGACCTGAGCATCGTTCGTCAGCGTGAAGCGCCTGCCGGACAGTCCCGTGAAGTCGAGGATGATATCGGCGCGCTCGGAAGGCGCGAGGAAGAGCCGCGTCGTCGGACTGGGATCGGTGGCGGGTGGCTCGACCAGGCCCGGCAGCTTAACCGGCCTGTCCAGAAGGCCGCCGTCGGTGCCGATCTGCCAGAGGGACGGCCCCTGGGCGCCGCTCGCCGAGTCGGCCAGCCCCATCCGGAAGAAGCGGGCGTTGGACGCGTTGACGATCCGGAAACGATAGCGGCGCGGCTCGACATTCAAATGGGGCCAGCTGCGTCCATTGACACAGATGACATCCCCGAAGAACTCCGGGATCCAGTACGGATGGAGGCCAGGATTCCCGGGCGGACCGTCAACGAGCGAGGGGTTGGCAGGGCTGTCCGGAAACAGCAACTGGCCGTTGGTGTCGAACTGGCGGTCCTGGATCATCAACTCGATCTCCTGCGGGCCGGCCGGGAGCCGCAGCGGGTTGTCCGATCTCCCGGTGTCGTACTGGTCGCGGATGAAATAGAAGGCGGCCAGCCCCGAGAACACGTTGATGCGTGTGATCCCAAGCGCGTGGTCGTGGAACCACAGCGTGGTGGCCTGCTGGTTGTTGGGATACTGGTACACCGCCGCGTTGGGGGCGGTCGCGACCAGGGTGCTGTACCCCCTCCCGTGGCGTCCATCGGGGGTGAACCAGGCCTCGGGAGCCCCGTCGAACGAGGACGAGTCCTCGGCCCCGTGGAGATGGACCACCGTCGGGATGGGCCCCTTGAAGGGATCGAACGAGCCCATCTGATTGAGCGGATCGGCCCAGTGGATGGTCTGATCGATGGTGAGGTACTTGCGGAGGACAGGGTCGAACGGCAGCGCGTTCACATACTTGATCGTCGTCGTCCTGCCCTTCAGCGCCTCCACCGTCGTGCCCGGCCACGAGGGCGCCGCGTCACCCACGAGATAGCCCCACACGTAGGTCCCCGCCTTGAACGGGGCGGGCTTTTCCGCGTAGAAATCCTCCGGGAGCACCTGCTGCTGGAACTCGAACATCCCGACCTCAAAAGACGCGTCGCCGACGCGCCTGCCGGCGAAGGTGCGGAGCGAATTCACAAACCCGACCCTGCGGATCTCGGCGCCGGACAGCGCCGTCTGCTGCGTCTGAACTGAGGCGAAGGCTCGCGCGGTGTTGAAGAGCAGCCCGCTCGTCGGGTCGAGCTGCCACCGGATGAGCCCTCCGGCGCCTACCGCCGCTCCCAGCTGCAAGAACGTCCGTCGGGTCGTCATCTCTACGCCTCCAGCGTTTTTGTCGCGGCCGTGCCGCGCAGAGGCCCCCCGTGGCCTCCCCAGAGCAGCGCCAGGATCGTGAGGGGGAGTCCGGCGGCCTGGCCCGTGAACGCATCGCTCAGAGCGTGGCCCGCAAAACGCGCCAGGGACCTGGGACCGCCGGTGGATCGGCGCGGCAGCGGGACGTGAGAATGGGTCGCGGAGCCTGCGTGCACATGCGTCAGGCGATCCGCCGCCTCGTGCAGCGCCGCGCCCGGCACCAGCAGCAGGGCGAAGAGCAGAGCGATCAGGCAGGCCCGCCCCACGACATCCAGGGGATTGGAATCGCCGAGGCCAAGCCGGGTGGCGATCCGCTGGCCCGCCCAGACCCCAGCCGCCGCCAGCGGCAGGGCCAGCAGGCTGTCGCTGAACCAGTGCAGCGCCTGGTACAGGGGGAGGGCCGCGAGCGTCCACCTATCTGTATGGAGGAATTGCTCCAGCGCGATGGTCGGCAGTGCCAGTACCAGCGCAAGCCGCAGCGTGCGATCCCCGTTTGACGGCGCAAGCCGGGTTGAAGCCCGCGTGCCGGAAGGATTGCATGGACCGAACCGCATCTAAGGTTAAACTCCCGGCAGGTAGGGACGCATCATCTCGTTGTCCTCGTGGTCGAGGATGTGGCAGTGCCAGACGTAGCCGGGCCCGGTTGTGGGGTCGAACGGATAGAGGTTCTGGCCCGGCTGGACGCCGTTGACGGCGACGGCCTGTGGCGCCCAACGGACGACGAAGCGGTTCACGAACCCCGGGAAGACCTTGATCGTGTCTTTCCAGCCCTCTTCGCCGGCCATCGGCGGCAGGACCGGACCCTGCAGGAACGGGCTGAAGGCCGGGTTGCCTCCGAGGGCGCCATCGGCGTTGGGCGTCAGGTAGTCGTGCGGCGGCCCGTAGCCTGGGATCATCGTCCCGGGCGGGTAATTCACCAGCCCCCAACTGACGCTGCCGTCAGGGTTGACGGTGTACCCGGCGAATGTCCCGCCGGGGAACTGGGAGGCCCAGGCCGCCGTGTAGGTCGGCGCGCCCGTGGTCGGATCGATCGGCACCGCCTGACGGTTGATGAGCTGGAACTGGATGAGATGGATGTGGATGGGGTGGGCGTCATCCGTCAGGTTGAGGAACTCCCAGACTTCTGTCGAGCCGACCTGCGGCAGTTCGGTCATCCAGATACCCTGGCCGAACGTGTCCTGGCTGGAGCCCGGGACCGGAATATCGGGAGGGTTCCCTGCTCGATCGCGGATGCCCCGCCACTTGGTATTGTTGAGGAGACCCTCGAACGGATTGATAGGACCCTCACCTTCGACGAGGACGATCTGCCGCGTGATCCTGGGACTGACGCCGGGAGCGAGCCTGCCGGTGGACGGATCGGCCAGGCGGACGATGATCGGTTCCTGGCTTGCCCCACCGCGCAGCGGGGCCCCGCCCGCGGGGTCGTAGGTGGTGTCGTTGCCGGAGAGCGCCAGGGTGACCCGGAACTCCATGACCGAGCGCGTCGGGTCGGTTGCCGCCAGCGGGGTGCCGCTCGGGAAGGGGACCTGAGCGTCGTTCGTCAGCGTGAAGCGCCTGCCGGAAGCCCCCGTGAAATCGATGATGATGTCGGCCCGCTCCGAGGGGGCGAGGAAGAGCCGCGTCGTCGGGCTGGGGTCGGTGGCGGGTGGCTCGACCAGGCCCGGCAGCTTGGCCGGCCTGTCCAGAAGGCCGCCGTCGGTGCCGATCTGCCAGAGGGGCGGCCCCTGGGCACTGCTCGCCGAGTCGGCCAGCCCCATCCGGAAGAAGCGGGCATTGGACGCGTTGACGATCCGGAAGCGGTAGCGGCGCGGCTCCACCTCGAGGTAGGGCCAGCTGCGGCCGTTGACGCAGATCACATCCCCGAAGAACTCCGGGATCCAGTACGGATGGAGGCCAGGATTCCCGGGCGGACCGTCAACGAGCGAGGGGTTGGCAGGGCTGTCCGGAAACAGCAACTGGCCGTTGGTGTCGAACTGGCGATCCTGGATCATCAACTCGATCTCCTGCGGCCCGGCCGGGAGCCGCAGCGGATTGTCCGACCCCCCGGTGTCGAACTCGTCACGGATCAAGTAGAAGGCGGCCAGCCCGGCAAAGACATTGAGGCGGGTGATCCCCAACGCGTGATCGTGGAACCAGAGCGTGGTCGCCTGCTGGCCGTTGGGATACTGGTAGACCGCCGCGTTGGGGGCGGTCGCGACCAGGGTGCTGTACCCCCTCCCGTGGCGTCCATCGGGGGTGAACCAGGCCTCGGGAGCCCCGTCGGACAAGGACGAGTCCTCGCCGCCGTGGAGGTGGACCACCGCCGGGATCGGGCCCGTGAAGGGGCTGAAGGAACCCATCTGGTTGAGCGGATCGGCCCAGTGGATGGTCTGGTCGATCGTGAGATACCTGCGAAGCACAGGGTCGAGGGGCAGCGAGTTCACGTACGTGACCGTGGTCGCCCTGCCCCGCTGCGCTTCGATGGTCGCACCGGGCCACGAGGGGGCCGCGGTGCCCACCTGGTAGCCCCAGACATAGGTCCCGGCGTTGAACGGGGCGGGCAGGGCCGCATAGAGGGCATTGGGCAGCACGTTCTGCTGGAACTCGAACATCCCGACGTCGATGGACGCGTCCCCGATGCGCCTGCCGCCGAATGTAGGGAGTGGGTCCGCGAACCTGGGGATGCTGCCGCCGACCAGGGCCGTCTGCGGCGTCCCAACCGAAGCGAAGGCCCGGACGGTGTTGAAGAGGAACCCGCTCGTCGGGTCGAGCTGCCACCGGATGAGCGCGCCGGCGCCCACCGCCGTTCCCAGTTTCAAGAACGTCCGCCGGGTTGTCATCTCTCCCCCCCGATGGCATGGGACACCACCCCATCATTCACATGTTCAATGCTCCAGCCGATGAGATGTTTGCCGGAAATTGAAGGGAATTTCATTGGAAATTCCGAAGACCTGTCCTCGAATCCCAACGGGGGAAGACCGAGATCAGACTTCGTGTTGTGTCCTGAAGGAGAATCCATGAGCAGGCGGACGACGCTGATCGGCGCGTTACCCCGGCTCTACTCCTCGCGTCGATTGGCTTTTCTCGTGGGGGCGCTGGCACTCGCTCTTGCGATCGGGCCCGCGCCCGGCGCCGAGAAACTGAAAGTTGGCTTTGTCTACGTGGGGCCCATCGGGGACGCGGGGTGGACCTACGCGCATGATCAGGGCCGGAAGTACCTCGAGCGCCACGATGCCAATGTCGCCACCACCGCGGTCGAGAGCGTGCCGGAGGGGGCCGACTCGGAGCGGGTGTTCACCGACCTGGCCCGCAGGGGATACCGGCTCATCATCGGCACGTCCTTCGGCTACATGGACCCCATGGTCAAGGTCGCCTCGGAATTCCCGAACGTCGCCTTCGTGCACATCTCCGGATTCAAGCGGGCCAAGAACCTCGCGACCGCGTTCGGCCGGATCGAGCAGCCGCGCTACCTCACCGGCCTCGTCGCGGGGGCGATGACCAGGACGAACATCGTCGGCTACGTCGCGGCCCACCCCATCCCGGAGGTCGTCCGAGGAATCAGCGCGTTCACGCTCGGCGTCCGGGCGGTCAATCCGAAGGCCTCCGTGCACGTGGTGTGGTCCAACACCTGGTACGATCCCGGGACGGAGAAGGAGGCCGCGGAGAGCCTCTTGAGCGTGGGCGCGGACGTGCTCACCCAGCACCAGGATTCGCCGGCGGTGGTCCAGGCCGCGGCGGCCAAAGGGAAGTACGCGGTGGGCTACAATTCCGACATGAGCAAGTTTGGGCCGACGGCGTTCCTCACGGCGCCCGTCTGGAACTGGGGCCCCATGTACGTGTATCTGGCCAGGCGGGTGGAGGCCGGCACTTTTAGGGGGGAAGACCTCTGGTGGGGCATGGACAAGGGCGTGGTCGATATCGCGCCGATCGGCCCGATGGTGCCCGCGGCGGTCAAGGACATGGTGATGGCGAAGCGCGGGGCCATGATCGCCGGGACGTTTCATGAGTTCGCCGGGCCGATCAAGGATCAGGGCGGCGCCGTGCGGGTGCCGGCCGGGAGCGTCCTGAGCGACGGCGCCCAATTGTCGATGAACTGGTTCGTCCAGGGCGTGGTCGGCACGGTCCCGGGCAAATAAGCCGGGTGCGCGGGGGCGGCCCCCCATCGCAGGCACGGAGTCGGAGGGCGTCCGCCCGGGCGGGCGCCCTCCACCTGTTCCCCATGCCCGCCGCGCGCCGCCGCCGCGGCGCCCCAGGAAGGCCCATCTCGTGATCGTGACCGGCGCGCTCGTGATCACCATGGATCCCGGCCGCCGGATCATCGCCGACGGCGCCGTCTCTACGCGGGGCGATCGGATCGTCGAGGTGGGCAAGGCCGCGGACCTCGTGGCGCGGTACCCGGCCGAGCCGGTCCACCGCTTCCCTGACCACGTCCTCGTCCCCGGGCTCGTCGACACGCACGTTCACCTGGCGCAGGCGCTCATCCGCGGCTGCGCGGACGATCGGGCGCTCGTGGAGTGGCTCTGCGACCGCGTCTGGGTCCTGCAGGGGCATTTCACCGAGGACGACGGCCGGACGAGCGCCCGGCTCTGCATCGCCGAGATGCTCCGATCGGGGACGACGACGTTTCTCGAGTCCATGCTCGCCCACCGGTATGGATTCAACGGGATCGCGGAGGTGGTGCGCGAGAGCGGGGTCCGCGCGACGCTCGCCAAGATCGTCATGGATACGCCGCGGTACGCGGATGCGGCGCTGCCGATGCACCCCGGGATGATCGAGGACCGCGAGACCGGGCTGGGCGGGACGCTGGAGATGCACCGGCGGTGGCAGGGGGCGGCGGACGGCCGCCTGCGCGTCTGGTTCGGCCCCCGCACGCCCGGCGCGGTCACCCCGGACCTGTACCGCGAGATCGCCCGCCTGGCCCGGGAGCGCGGCCTGGGGATCACCATGCATCTCGCCGAGGTGCGGCAGGACCGGGAGTTCCTGCGGCGCGCGTACGGTCGCCTCCCGGTCGAGTTTGCCGAAGACGTGGGGCTGGTGGGTCCCCATGTGGTGCTGGTCCACATGATCTGGATCGGCGAGGATGAGATGCGCGCCCTGGCCCGGACCGGCACCCATGTGTCCCACAACCCGTCCTCGAACTCCAAGTTGGGATCCGGGGTCTGCCCCGTGCCGGCGCTCCTCCGCGCCGGGGTCAACGTCGCCCTGGGGTGCGACGGCGGCCCGAGCAACAACACCTACGACCTGGTGCGGGAGATGAAGTTCGCGGCGTGCCTCCACAAGGGTGTCGCGGGCGATCCCCTCGTCCTCCCCGCGGAGCAGGTGCTGGAAATGGCCACGCTGGGCGGCGCCCGGGCGCTCGGGCTGGAGCGCGAGATCGGCTCGCTCGAGGCGGGCAAGAAGGCCGACCTCGCCGTCTTCGCGATGCGCCGCCTCCACCTGACCCCGAGCCCCAACCCGGTGAGCACCCTCGTCTACGCCGCGGAGGGCGCCGACGTCTCGGACGTCATGGTGGACGGCCGCTGGGTCGTTCGAGACTCCCGGCTCCTTACCATGGACGAAGAGGAGGTCATCCGGGAGGCACGGGCCCACGCGGGCGCGCTCCTGCGTCGGGCGGGAATCGACGTACGCCCCCGGTGGCCCATCTCCTGATCGTCCCAGGCCGGTGCGCGGCGGAGATGCGCCGCGGCGCGGGACGCGTGATCCGCGGCAGGTCGCGGCGGATCAGCGGATCAAAGGATGGCCGGGGACCCGGCGCGAACCCTGGGGTGGTGATATTCGGTGGATCATCTGTCTCGCGCTGAGCGGCGACGGCGGGCCCGGCTGGCGGCGGCAGGCGCCCCTGAGGGAACCGGTAAACCTGCCGCGGAGCGCCCTTCCGCGGCGGCTCCCCCCGCGGCGGCAGATCAGCGCGCGGCGCGGCACCCCGCTCGACCCGTCAGGCGGAGCCGCGCCGCGGTGTGGTGGGTCGTCGCCGCGGCGCTCGTCGTCATCGCCGGGGGGGGCTGGTGGGCGGTGTCATCGCGCACCGCCGCCCAGGGCGGGACGACCCTCGGCGAGCGGGTCGCCGACGAGGGCAGGGAACATGTCACCATCGGGACGCCGATCCAGTACCACGCTCAGCCGCCGGCATCGGGCAGCCACTTCCCCTCCCCGCTGGCGCCTGGGGTCTACCCCGACGGCCGTCCTCCCGGCTTCTGGGTGCACAACCTGGAGCACGGGTACGTCGTGCTGGTCTACAAGCCTCCGGTGTCGCCGGCGCTGCTCGACCAGTTCGACGCGATGGAGCGCACGTTTCCGAAGAGCAAGTACGGCTACGCGAAATTGGTCGTGGTCCCGTACGCGGAGATGACGCACCCCTTTGCGGCGCTCGCCTGGGACTGGCGGCTGTGGCTCGATGCGTTCGACCGCCAGAAGGTGCTGGCGTTTTACCGGGCCCACGTCGACCGCGGCCCGGAAGACGTGCCGTAGGCCGGCCCGACCGGATCCGCCATACCCCGTCGAGCCGGCATCTCGGCCGAAGCGCCTCGTGCAGTCTGCGACCGGGCTACTGCATTGCGCGTGTCGCCCCGCCGTCGATGAGAATCGTCGTGCCGGTGATGTAGCTGGCCTGATCGGAGGCCAGGAAGACCGCCATGGCGGCATACTCCTTGGGGTCGCCGTAGCGGCCCAGAGGGATGCCCGCCGAGACCTCGCGCTCGATGACGTCGACCGGGCGGTTGCCGGCCCGCGCCGCCGCCTCGTCGATCGCGCGGGTGCGGTCCGTTCGGATCCGCCCGGGGGCGAGGTTGTTCACGAGGATCTTGTGCGGCGCGAGTTCAAACGAGAGCGTCTTCGTTAATGCCACGACCCCCGACCGGAAGACGTTGCTGAGGACGAGGTTGGGGATCGGCACCTTGACCCCGGACGTGATCACCGTGAGGATCCGTCCTCCGCCCTGGGCTTTCATCGAGGGCACCGCGCCGCGGATCAGCCAGACGGCGCTCATCAGGTTCTGACGGAACGCCTGCTCCCAATCGGCGTCGGTGAGCGTGAGCGCGGATCCCGGGGGCGGTCCGCCCGCGTTCGCCACCAGGATGTTGATCTTGCCGAAGCGGGTCATCGCGGCGCTGAGCAGCGCGGCCGCCGCATCGGCGCGCGACACATCGGCCGGGACGCCCACCGCCTGGCGGCCCGTGCTGCCCGCGATCTCGCCGGCGGCCCGCTTGATGGCGTCGGGGTTGCGGCTTCCGATCACCACGTCGGCGCCCGCCTCGGCCAGTCCCTGCGCGATTGCCCGCCCCAGCCCGGCGCTGGCGCCGGACACGACCGCGACCCGGCCGGCGAGGTCCACCTTCACCGCGATCCCCCCTGTCGGCGCGCCCGGCCTACCTCTCGGGCATGCCGATTCGTTGTCCGGATGACGCCCGAAATGGGTATTAGGAGTGTTGAGACACTGCATTCGACCTCGGTCCATCCCGCATCCTCTTCGAACACACGCAGCCGTACCGGATCATACGAACGGGCCGAGCGAACACTCCAGCGAGCATGGGAAGGCAGGAGGAGCGAGCGATGCGCAGATCCATAACATTCTCGCGAACATTCTCGCGGGCCTGTCGCGACGGCGGACCGATCGCCTGATGCGGACGGCCGCGCTCACGCTGATCACGACAATCGCCCTCGGGGTGACCGCGCCCGGGGCCGGGAGCGCCGACATTCCGCCGGCCCCGCTCCCTCCCGTCAGGCTGAAGGTGACGGGCGACCCGGCGCCGGTGGAGACGCTCCGGCTGGGGATCCTGACCGGCGCCAAGGCGGTCGCGCCCGATGTCCGCGCCGGGGAGATGGCCCTCACGGAGACGGCGCCGCCCCTCCAGCCCCTTCCCATGGCTGCCGCGATCGCCCTGCAGGCGATCGTCCAGGTGGCGGCGTCCGGCTCACAGCTGGTGACCCGGTCCGTTCCGGTCGAGATCACGAACGCGAACCTTCCCTGGTCGGACGCTCAGGATCTGCTCGTCAGCAACAGTCCCGAGACCCTCCCGTTCGGCAAGGTATTGCTCAGCAGGTCGGTCGCCGCCGGAGAGACCGTCCGCCTGCTCTATCATCACCAGAATGGATCTTCCGACCGCCACATGGAGATCGCGGTCAACCTGAGCAACCCTGAGGGCGCCCCGATTACGCTGTGGATCGCGGGCGCAGCCGGGGCCGAGGGGACCGATGAGTTCGGCCAGGGCCACACGGCCGCCCGCGCGTTCCTCGAGCAGTACTGGCACCGCGCGGGGTTCATGGCGCGTATCCCCGCGAATACGACCCTTCCCTTGTTCCTGCACGACCTGGCCCCGCAGGCGGTGGCGAGCGGTCTCGTCCAGTTCGCGCTGATCACCGGCGCCCGGCTGAACGTGGATGTGTTCGCCCGGCTGGACGGCGAGATGGATCCGCCGGTGCTGAGCTTTGCGCCCAACTTCGACAAAGTCCATCCTCGGGGAACGTTCGACCACCCCCGCCTCATGCGGCCCCTGACGTACACGGTCGGCGATCCGCCGCTCGCGATGACCGTCGGCGACGACCGGGACGCGCTCCATGAGGCCCAAACGGGGGCTCCCCTCAAGGGGAACTACGGGGTCGTCTACGCGTACCCGATCGAGATCACCAACCCGCGGACGCTGCCGGCGATCCTGGGATTGGTCTTTCAGGCGGCCGGTGGGGATGCGGGAGGCACGGTGCTCGTCGACGACCAGGTCTTCGATCTCGCCTGGGTCAAGTCCGGCGAGCGGCGCCTGGTGACCACGCTGCACCTGGCTCCCGGCGAGCACCGGACGGTGCTGATCTCCACGATGCCCGAGAGCGGAGCGAACTACCCGGTCCGCCTCAGCCTGGGATCCGAGTACAGGTAAGCCTCCGTCAGGCCCGCGGCCGGCCGACCGCGGCATCCCGTGCCCCACCCTTCGCGCGCACCAAGACCACACAGCGCCGGTCTGCACCTCCGTGCCCCATGTGTGGTTCCCGCCGGAGGCAGGAAGAAGCCCCGCGCCCCGGAGAACTCGAAACCCCCTGATGCGACCGGACTCGTCACGGCCGGACTCAGAGGCACACCTCCGCGCGGATCGGGTCGGCGTGGAGAGCGCCCGCAGGATCGTCCTCAAGGTGGGGACGAGCACCCTCACGGGGGGCAAAGCCGTCGTCGACCCCCGGCGGATCACCGCGCTCGCCGAGGACGTGGCCGCCGTGGTGCGGCAGCGCCGGGAGGTGATCGTGGTCTCCTCCGGCGCCATCGTCACGGGCGCGGGGCTCCTGGGGCAGCGCCGGCCGGTCCGGGGGCTGTCCCACAAGCAGGCGCTCGCCGCCGTGGGGCAGCCCCTGTTGATGCAGCGGTACGCCGCCGCCTTCGAGTCGCTCGGCCTGCGGGTCGGACAGGTGCTGCTCACTCAGCGAGACTTCGCCAACCGGCGGCAGTACGTCAATGCCCGGCGCACGCTCGAGGCCCTGCTCGGCATGGGGATCGTTCCCATCGTCAACGAGAACGACACCGTCTCGATCGAAGAAATCCAGATCGGCGACAATGACACCCTCTCCGCGCTGGTGGCCAACCTGGTGGGCGCCGACCTGCTGGTCATCCTCTCCGACGTCGAAGGATTGATGACCGACGACCCGCGCCGCCATCGGGACGCGCGCCTGATCCCGGAGGTGACGCGCATCGACGCCTCGGTGCTCCGCGCCGCCCGGCAGAGCCGGACCGCCCAGGGTGTCGGCGGGATGGCCACCAAGATCACCGCGGCGCGGATCGCCACGGAGGCGGGGGTCACCACGATCGTCACGGGAGGCGAACGCCCGCAGCCGCTGGTCCGCCTCCTGGAGGGGGAGCGGCACGGCACCGTGTTCGTTCCGGAACCCCGCCCCCGCTCCGGCCGGCGGCGGTGGCTCGCCCTCGGGATTCCGGCCCGGGGCACGGTGGTGATCGACGACGGCGCCCGGGAGGCGCTGCGCCGCGGCGGCAGCCTGCTCGCCGCGGGCGTGGTCGACGTGCAGGGGACCTTCGAGCCGGGGGAGGCGATCCTCATCCGGGACACGGGCGGCGCAGAGGTCGCCCGGGGGGTCTCCAGTTATCCCAGCGCTCAGGTGGTCCGCATCATGGGGATCCGCTCGACGGAGATCGCCCGCGTGCTGGGGGTCCGGGCCCCCAAGGAGGTCGTCCATCGCGACAACCTCATCCTGGCGGGAAACGAGGGGGATCGGGCGGTGAAGAGGACCCGGTGAGCACCACGCGCTCCGAAGCGGATCTGAAAGCGGCCGACGCCCGGCGCGCCGCGACCCGGCTGCACTTCGCCTCGGACGGCGAACGGCGCGGGGCGCTCCAGGCCATGGCCCAAGCGGTCCGCGCCGGCCGCGCGGAGATCCTCCAGGCCAACGCCCGCGATCTCGGCGCCCTGGCGGACCGCCCGCGGGCGTTTCGCGACCGCCTGGCGCTCACCGACGCGCGGGTCGATCGTCTGGCGGACGCGCTGCAGACGATCGGCGATCTGCCCGACCCGGTGGGCCAGGTCGTGGAATCGCGGACCCTCCCGAACGGGATGCGGATCGCCAGAGTCCGCGTCCCCCTCGGGGTGGTCGCCATGATCTATGAGTCGCGGCCAAACGTCACGGTCGACGCCGCGGGGCTGTGCCTGCGGGCCGGCAACGCGGTGATCCTCCGGGGCGGCGCGGAGTCGGTGCACTCCGATCGGGCGCTGGTCACGGCCATCCACGCCGGGCTGCGCGCCGCCGGGCTCCCCGCGGCCGCGGTCTCCCTGCTGGAGCAGCGGGACTACCAGGCGATTCAGGACCTCGTCGGGCGGCGCGGGCTCATCGACCTGGTGATTCCCCGCGGCGGGGAGGCGCTGATTGACTTTGTGACCGAGCACGCGCGCGTCCCCGTGCTCAAGCACGAGAAGGGAGTCACCCACATCTTTGTCGACCGGGACGCGGACGTCGAGATGGCGGTGCGGATCATCGTCAATGCGAAGACGAACCGGCCGAGCACCTGCAACGCGCTGGAGAAGGCGCTCGTCGACGCGGAGATCGCCCCGTGGCTGCTGCCCCCCCTCGTCCGGGAACTGCGGGCGGCGGGCGTCGAGGTGCGCGGCGATCCGGAGACGCGCCGCTTCGTCCCCGATGTCATCCCGGCCACCGAGGCGGACTGGGAGGCGGAGTATCTGGACCTGATTCTCGCGGTCCGGGTCGTTCCGGGGATCGATGGGGCGCTGCAGCACATCCGGGCGCACAGCACCGGGCTGGCCGACGGCATCGTCACGCAGGACGCCGACCGGGCCGAGCGGTTTGTCCGGGAGGTGGACAGCGCCGCGGTCCTCGTGAACGCCTCCACCCGCCTCGTGGACGGCGGCGAGTTCGGGCGGGGCGCGGAGATCGGCATCAGCACGAGCCGGCTGCACGCGCGCGGCCCGATGGGCCTCGAGGAACTGACCACCACGAAGTGGATCGTCCGCGGGACCGGCCAGGTCCGGACCTGAGCTCCGGTGACCCCCGGGACCACCGCATGAATGCCGCGCCCGGAGCGGCGGCGGACGCCAAAGAGACCGCGCGGATCGAAGCGTTCAGCGACGGCGTGTTCGCGATCGCCATCACGCTGCTGGTCCTGGATCTCAAGGTCCCGCGCGGCATGGCGGAGGGACGCGATCTCCTGGCCGCGCTCGTGGGACAATGGCCCGCGTATCTGGCCTTCGTGACGAGCTTCGCGACCATCGGCATCATGTGGATCAATCACCACCGCATGTTCACGCTGATCGGGCGAACCGACGACGGCCTGCTCGTCCTCAACGGACTGCTCCTGTTGGGGGTGACGTTCGTTCCCTTCCCCACCGGCGTCATGGCGGAATATATTCCACGCGCGGCGGGCCGCGTGGCGGCGGCCGTCTACAGCGGCACGTACGTGGTCATCGCCGTCTTCTTCAATCTGTTGTGGTGGTACGCGGCGCACTACAAGCGCCTGCTGATGAGCGCCGCCGACCGCGCCGTGGTTCAGGCCATCACGCGAGGGTATTCGATTGGGCCGCTGTGCTATGCCCTCGCCTTGGGGCTGGCCTTCGTGAGCGTTGCCGCGAGCCTGGTCCTGAACCTCGCGCTGGCCATTTTCTGGGCCCTTCCCAGTCAGAACCCCCTGGTCAAGAAGGGAGAAGCGCCGTGACGGAGCAGCCACCGGACGGCCGACGGCCAATCCGGTCGTCCTGCGGCTCGGCATCGGCGGCAACGCGGGGGCGACGACGGTCACGGCGGCGATGCGGTAACCTTCTCTACGGCCTCCGCGTCCCTGCCGCGCTGCCGGCCGGCATTGGGACGAACGTCTCGGCCGCCGCGGGGCCGGTAAACGCCACCGGCCGGCCGTCCACGATGCCGCGCACCTGCGCGTCCCCTCGGAGCTGGAGGAACGCCGCCGCCGGCGCCCCGCGCGCCGGGCGCGGCATGGGGCCCGAGGGTCCCCCTTGCCCGGCGATCGAGGCCAGGGCGTCCCGGACCCGGATGTGGACGCTGATGTGATCCGCCCCGGCGCCCGCCTCGACGGTGACCTCTGCCGGCGCGGGGATGCGGCGTCCTGCCAGGACGGGGCCCGGGCGCCACCCTCCGTAGCGGATCGCGCTCACCGGCATCGCAGCGAGGAATGCGCCGCCCGGCGGAGCAGAGTCCTCGGGCGGGCGCGCCCACACAAAGAGCGCGGCGGGCCGTCCCCCGGCGCCGGGCTCGGACCCGGCCACATGCAGTTCTCCGTAGAGCACCGCGCCGACGGCGTGAGCCGGGGCGTTCCGCTCTCCCGCTCCCGCGGCGCCGCGCGGCGCGGGCGGGGGCGTGGCCTCCCCGCCGGCCTCCCCCCACTCCCACGTGACGCCCCGCCAGGTTCCCCAGTTGTGGTCGTGATACCCGGCGGCGCGCTCGAACCGCAGTGAGGTTACCCGGGTCCGGATCTCCCCGCGAACGCGCCCGCGGACGGCGGGGACGACGTACCCGGAGATCACGCGGTCCCCGGCGGTCTCGCCCGGGGGGAGATAGAAGCCGGGATCAGGGGTCAGCCACAGATCGACGCGGGCGCGCGGATCATCGACCGTCACGTGGTACCGCCCGCCGGCATTGCGCACTCGGGCCGGACCGATCCGCTGGTCCGCCGAATCGAACCCAAGGTCTCCGGCGCGGACGGCCGCGGGGATCGCGATGTCCTCGACCGCGCGGCCGGGCGGCTTGATCCGGAGAAATACGCCGCCGCGCCCCCGGCCGCCGGCGAGGATCGTCAGGTATCCGTACGCCCCGGTGGCCGGATCGACGAAATTGAAGTAGTCCCACTCCGCCCAGGCGGGGCGCGCGGCCTCCGGCGGGCGGTGGAACCGATCGATCCGGTCGATGAGCGCCGCGGAAGAGGGGGCGAGCCAGGCGCGGTCGCGGGGCGTGTCCTCGGCGCCCGGGACGGCCGCGGTGACTCCCGCGGCCACATCCAGCGACGGGATGCCGGCCGACGCGATCGCCGGCACGACGCGATCGCGCGCCCTGACGTAGATCTGGCGGGCGGTGATCTGGGGCGCGGCCGCGGCGATCGCCGGGGCAAAGCGCGGCCCCAGGAGGATCTCGCGGGTGATGAACCCGGCCTGCTGAATGGTGAAGGAAAGGTCGGTGACGCCGTTGACCTTGAGGACGCTCGGATCGACGCCCTCGGGGAGCAGCACGACATCGCCGCCGGACACGAGATCCCGATCCCGGGCCTGCGCCAGGAGGGCGTCCCCCACGGACAGCAGCGCGATCATCACCGCCACGCCGATCCCATAGCCCGCCAGCAGGAGCAGGCTCCTCCGCGGGCGGTCGGCGAGGCTGCGCCACGCCAGCATCCAGATCGGCGAGGTCATACGAGGACGCCGTCCCGCATGCGCACCTGCCGGTCCGCGAGCGCCGCCAGGTCCGGATTGTGCGTCACCAGGACGACGGCGAGGCCGTCCCGGCTGAGGGCCCGGAGCAGGGCGCCGACCTCCCGTCCCGTCGCCTCGTCCAGTTCGCCGGTGGGCTCGTCGGCCAGGAGGAGATCCGGATGGTTGGCGATTGCGCGGGCGATGGCGACCCGCTGCATCTCGCCGCCGCTCAACTGCCCCGGCCGGTGCCGCATCCGATCGCCGAGCCCGACGCGCTCGAGCAGGGCGCCCGTTCGCCGGCGGCGTTCGTCCGCCGGGACGCGGGCCTCCATCATCGGCAGGGCCACGTTTTCTTCCGCCGTCAGCATCGGGAGGAGGAAGAACCGCTGGAAGACAAACCCGACGTGGCGGAGACGAATTCGGGCGAGGGCCGCATCGCCGAGCCCATCGGTGCGGTGTCCGAGGATGGTCACGCTCCCTGTGGTGGGCCGGTCCACGCCGCCGAGCAGGTGCAGCAGCGTGGATTTGCCGCAGCCGGACGGGCCGACAATCGACAGCAGCGTTCCGCGCTCCACGGCGAGCGTGACTCCCCGCAGCGCCTCGACCGGCCGGCCGGGCATGGGATACACTTTGGTAACCGCCTCCGCCGCCACGACGCCGGGCGGCGCCGCGATCCGGGCGGCCGGGTCGGCCGTCACGACACGACCTCGCGGTGGAGGGTCGGCGCCACCTCCAGGCGGGCGGTCACCGCGGCCGGATAGGCTCCTCCCAACGCGCCGGTGGCGAGCAGGATCCCGACCGTCCGCACCGCCGCCGCGGCCGTGAAGGTGAAGAAATGGAGGTTCTCCGGCACGCCCGGGGCGGAAAGCAGGATCCGATCCAGGTGGCGGGCGATCGCGATCCCGAGGAGAAAGGCGCCGGGAAGCGCGGCCGCGGCGAGCGCGACGCCCTCGACGAGCACGAGTCCGACGATCCTCGCCCGCGGGAACCCCATCGCGCGCAGCATCGCGATCTCGCCGAGCCGCTCCCCCACGGAGAGCGTCACGATCGCCGCGATCAGCAGGAACGCCACCGCCGCGCTCATCGTCCCGAGGATCACGGAGAACTGATTGAAGTAGGTGAGCCGGGCTCCCGTCCGCGCCAGAAACTCCTGGATGCTGAACGCGTCGACGCGGGCATCGCGGCCGGCAATCCACCGCGCCAGCGCGTCGGCCCGCGACGGATCCGTCATCCGCACGAGAATGAGCGAGGCGCCCCCGGGGGGCCGGTCCAGGAGGCGGCGCAGGACGGGCCCCGCAAGGGCCACGGTCCGCTGCGCGGGCAGGTCGAAGTAGAAGTCCGCGATCCCCGCCACCCGGCACGCCTGCGCGGCCGCAAATGTCTGGAGGATCGTGCCCGGCGCCGCGGAGAGGACGACGCGGTCTCCGATGCGGACGCCGTCGAGCCTCGCCATGTTCTGGTTGATCACGATCGGGACGACGGGGGCCGTCCCGCCCGACGGCGGGCCGGGACGCGCGGGCAGGTCCGCCCCCGCGACGAGCGTGTAGGCGCCGGGGGTCCCGGAGGGGACCCCCAGCGCGAACGAGGGGAACCGCCGGCCGCCCCGCCGCACGTACAGGTTCGCGCCGACGACCGGCACGGCCGCGGTCACGCCGGGCTGGGTCTCGATCGCGGCCGCCAGGCGATCGGCGTCGGCGATCTCCGCATCGCCGGAAAACGGCAGGGTCCCGCGCGGGACGACGCGCACGGCGAATCCCAGCCGGCTCAGCACCGAGCCGAGGCTGGCCTGGAGCCCGCCGGCCAGCATCGTCATGTCGAGGAGGAGCGCCCCCGTGACGCTCAGCCCGAGGACCACCAGCGCCGTCCGGGCGGGGACGCGGACGAGGGTGCGCGCTGCGAGGAAGAGGATCGGCCCCACGGCGGCGGGCGACCGTCTAGCGCCCGAGCTGCTCCAGCGGACCCCGGCGCAGGACGCGCCAGGCGGTGACCGCGCCGGCCGCGATGCCCAGCAGCGCGGACACGCCGGCCGAGGTCTCCAAGAGGCGCGGGGTGACCCGCGAGAACACCAGGTCCGTGTCGAACAGCGACCGGTAGTACGCGTTGATCGCCAGCGATAAGAGGTAGCCGAGCCCGATCCCGATGGCGCTGCCCAGCAGGGCCACCCCCGCCGCGATCACCAGCACCGTGCCGACGACCGTCCGCGGGGAGACCCCGATCAGCCGCATGACGCCGACCTGCCGGCGCAGTTCCTCGCCCCGGAGCGTCATGATCGCCACCAGGAAGACGCTGCTGGCGAGCACGGTGACGGCCCCGATCGCCCGGTGGAAGCGGGCGATGACCTCGAACGGGCCGGAGTTGCGCGCGGCCAGCTCGGCGGACGTGTAGGCGCGGAATCCCAGGCTCGACGCGTTCAGCCGCGTCACCACCTCGGCCGTCGCTTCGCCGGCCGTCGCGGCGCGGCCGGTGCGCGCGGGCGCCGGACCACCCGGCGGGCGGAGGCGTATCACAATGCTGTCCGCCTCGTCGCCCCGACCGGCCAGCGTCTGCAGGTCGGGCAGGTGCAGGCGGATCTCGAGGGGCTCCCGCCCGACCTCGGTCGGGTATCGGACCGGCCGGTACACCTGCGCCACCCGCGCCGGCTGCCAGGGGCCGGCCGGCTGCACGCTCAGGTCCAGGGGGTTTCCCGGGCCAACGCCCAGCCGGTGGGCCGCCCGCTCCCCGAGGGAGACGGGCCAGACATCGGGTGGAACGGCGGGGGCTGAACGGGACACGGCGACGCGGGAGAGGCCGCCCAGGACGAGGAACGCGCAGACGAGGCCGAGGCCCATGCGCATCTGGCTTCGCATGCGTTCATCATAGCAATCCACCCGTTGCCGTTTCAAACACGTCGCCCGCGGTGGCGGGAGCCCACCGCGGGCGACGGGGAGAGGGGACGCGTCAGTTTCCGAACGTCGCCTTGACCTGGCCGCTCCCGCTGTTGTGGCCGATCGTCAGGTAGACCGTGACCGGATTCCACGGAGGCAGGTTGGGCGCCCCGGCGGCGGCGACGATGAACCCGTAGCCGCCCGACGGGTTGCCGGGCACGATCTTCACGTCCAGCGGCACGCCGTCAATGGTGCCCTGGAACTGATAGGCGCCGTCACCACTCTGAGTGAAGGAGCCCGCCGGGATCAGCGTGCTAAATCCGCCGAACCCGAAGGCGACCGCCTGCGTCAAGGGGTCGATGCTCGCGCCCGGAGCGAGGGTGAAGCGGCCGTTCGTCTGCAGCGACCCGAGGGCGGTATTTCCCCCGGGGGCCCGATTGATATGGGCTTGATTGACGGTGAAGGTGGCGAACGGTGGGTCCATCACCGCGTCATCGATGCTGGCGAGCACCCAGGCGTCGTTCACCCCGACGCACGGCAGGCAGATTGCTCCGCCGAAGATCGTGGCGCGTCTCTGCGTCTGGTGATTATACGCGACGCTCTGCGCGGCGCGCGGCAGCGGGCCGCCTCCCGAGGAGGTAATCGGGAGCCAGTTCTGCGGGGACGACGCGGTCCCGCTGGCGTTCCACAGCCACCAGACGTCGTTGAGGAAGTGGCTGTCGGCGAAATCCACGCCCCCGATGACCATCAGCGCGTTGTCGTTGGCGTCGTATGTCACCGTGTGCGCATGCCTCGCCATGGGGGGCCCTGCCTGGGGAACCTTCTGCGTCCAGACCGGGGGTCCGCCCAGGCCGTTCGCGTTCGACAGGATCCACAGATCGTTGAAATCGACCGTATCGCCCTGGCCGCCGAAGACGATCAGCATGTTGTCGCCGATGTCGTAGGCCCCGGCGGTGCCAATTTCACCCCGCGCGATCGGCAGCGGGTCGGGCGGTGTGAGCCGGGTCCAGGTCGGCGTGTCCCACGTCTCCAGCCCGTTGGCATTGGACAGGACCCAAACGTCGTTGAACCTTCCGCAGGCGTAGTTGCCGCCAAACACGATCAGCCGGTTGCGGGAGGAGTCATAGGTGACGACGCCGGAGCGGCGAGGCGGGGGCGGCGTCCCCGCGACCGTGAGTTGCGTCCACGTGGGCGTGCCCCCAAGCCCGTTGGCGTTGGTCAAAATCCACACGTCGTTGGTGTACCCGGGATCCACGGTGGGGGGACACGGGCCCGTGTAGTCGTAGGTGGCCCCGCCAAAGACGATCAACATGTTGTCATAGGGGTCATAGCCCGCGCCGGCGCCAAACCGGTGGGCCGGAGGGGTTCCGGAAGGGGTGAGCGGGATCCAGGCGGAGGTCCCGCCGGTCCCGTCCGCGTTCGTGAAGATCCAGACATCGTTGTAGGTGCTGAGATTGCCGGTATCCTGGTCCGCCCCCCCGAACACGATCATCCGATTCGTCGCCGGATCATACGCCGACGAGGCGAGAAGCCGCACGGCCGGGACCGGCGGTCCCCCCGTAGTCGTCTTGGGCTGATTCGGGCTGAGTTGGGTCCAGGTGGGGCTGGACGCCGTCTGCGCGTGCACCAACTGGCTGAGGCCGAGGACAATCACCACTGCCGCAATGCGGTCGACGCTCACCCTGATCCTTCTCACAAGCCACCCTCCCCCGATGATATTTGAGACTAAACTCGAAGTTGGCCGGAAGTTTACGCGAACTTCTCCCGCTCGCAGGGTAGAGAATGCCCTCAGGGGCCGCCAGCCGTCGAAGGACTGAATACCCGTATGCGAAAACCCTCAGAATAGTTAGGGTATTTACCTGAGATTGATGAAAGTCTGAGCCAATGGCCTTAAGGAGGGTTACGGAGATGGTCCAGTTTCACAAAAGGGCCTTCCCATCGCCCCCGAGGGGGGCCGGGCAGCCCTCAGCGCCGTCGCCCGCGGCGGCGGGAGCCAGCCGCGGGCGACGGGACGTCTTGGGCCATCGGACCGTGAATCTCGAAGGATTCCGCGGCCCGCCTCAGTTGAAGTACGCGTTGACCTTGACGCTTCCGGTGTTGGGGCCGATCGTCAGGGTGACCGTCACCGGATTGGCGGTCGGCAAGTTGGAGGCCCCCGCGCCGTCGAACCACAAGTCGTAGCCGCCCTGGTGCGGCTGGATCGTCACGTCCAGGGGCACGCCGTTGATGGTCCCGGTGAACGTGTACGATCCGCCGTTCTTCTGGGTGAAGGACCCGGCGGGGATGGTCGTCGCGAACCCACCCAACTGGAAGCCGACCGGTTGGGTCATCGGGTCGATGCTCCTGCCCGAGGCCAGGCTGAAGTGGCCCTTCACGTTGAACGACCGGGAGTTCTCGTTGATGTGGACGCTGGCGGAGAGCGGGTCGAACAGCACAACATCAAAGCCCGAGAACACCCAGGCGTCGGTCAGACCCGCGCACGGGGCGCAGGTCGCCCCGGCGAAGATCGTGGCGCGCCGGTCCGTCTGGTGGTGATAGACGGCGCCGTGGCCGGCGCGCGGCAGCGGGCTGGCGCTCGAAAAGGTGAGCTGGGCCCAGTTCTGCGTGGTGGTCGCGAGCCCGTTGGCGTTCCAGAGCCACCAGACGTCGCCGAGGAACTGGGTTTCGGTGAAATCCACGCCGCCGATGACCATCAGGGCGTTGTCCACGCTGTCGTAGGTCACGGTGTGCGCGTGGCGCGCCGGTGGAGGCCCGGCAACGGGACTCTGCTGCGTCCAGACCGGGGCGCCGCCCAGCCCGTTCGCGTTCGACAGCACCCACAGATCGTTGAAATCGGCGGACGCGCCCCTGCCGCCAAAGATGAGCAGCATGTTGTCGCCGGCGTCGTAGACCCCGGCCGAGCCGATTTCCCCGCGCGCGGCGGGCTGGAGACCGGACGGGGTGAGCTGCGTCCAGGTCGGGGTGTCCGCCCCGAGCCCGTTGGCATTGGTCAGGACCCAGACGTCGTTGCTGATCCCGCATGCTTCGTTGCCGCCGAAGAGGATCAGCCGGTTGTTGGCGGAATCGTAAACGACCGCGCCGGAGCGGCGGGGAGCGGGCGGCGTCCCCGCCGGGGTGACCTGCGTCCACGCCGGCGTTCCACCCACTCCGTTGGCGTTCGTCAGGATCCACACGTCGTTGACGAATCCGGTATTGTCTGTGGGCGCGCACGTGCCGGTGTAGTCAAAGGTGGCCCCGCCAAAGAGGATCAGCCGGTTGCTGGCGGAGTCATAGACCCCGCCGGCGCCAAACCGCGCGGCCGGTGCGGCGCCGGATGGCAGGAGTTGGATCCATGCGGAGGTCCCGCCGGTGCCGTCGGCGTGCGTGAGGACCCAGGTATCGTTGTAGACGCCGAAATTCCCAAAGTCCTGGGTGGCGCCCCCGAACGCGATCATCGAGTTGGTCGCCGGATCATACGCCGTCGATTGGAGCAGTCGCTTGGCCGGGGCCGGTGATCCGCCATTCGTATTTTGGGCAGGACTGAGCTGGGTCCACATGGGACCGCTCGCCTGCTGCGCTTGAACCAACTGGCTGAGACCGAGCACGATAGCCAGTGACACGATCCGAACCGCGCCCGTCCTGATCTTTCTCACATGCCACCCCCTCGCGAGATCTCGTGGTGATTTGGAATCGCCCGGCGGTTTGCGGGGAATTTCCCGGTGACAGGGTAGACGATGCCGGGAAGTCGCGCTACGGCCGGCCGGGCGAAACTCTGAGACCGGTCGGGTCTGCGTCCACCGGAAAAGCCCATAAGGAAAATTCACCAGAAAATGAGAATTTGCGCGTCCGTGAAAACCCCTCAGGAAAACCCTGAAGAAGAGAAGCGGGTCCGGCGCCAAACGCGTCGCCCGCGGCGTCGGTCACCCGCCGCGGGCGAAGGGTCGACAGGAAGCGTTAGTTGAAGGTCGCGGTTACCTGGACCGTCTCGCCGTTGTTCCCGATCCAGAGACCGACCGTCACCGGATTCGCTGCCGGCAAGTTGGAGACCCCCGCGCCGTCGAACCACACGTTGTAGCCGCCCCGGTGCGGTCGGATCGTCACGTCCAGGGGCACACCGTTGATGGTCCCGGCGAACCTGTACGATCCATTGTGCTTCTGGGTGAAGGACCCGGCGGGGATGGTCGTCGCGAACCCGCCCAACTGGAAGGTGACCGGTTGGGTCACCGGGTCGATACTCTCGCCCGAGGCCAGGCTGAAGTGGCCCTTCACGGTGAACGACCTGGTGTTCTCGTCGATGTGGACGCTGGCGGAGAGCGGGTCGAACAGCACAAGATCAAAGCCTGAGAACACCCAGACGTCGTTCAGGCCGGAGCACGGGGTGCAGGACGCCCCGGCGAAGATCGTGGCGCGCCGGTCCGTCTGGTGGTGATAGATGACGCCGTGGCCGGCGCGCGGCAGCGGGCCGGCTCCCGAGAAGATGAGCGGGGTCCAGTTCCGCGGGGTGGACGCGAGTCCGCTGGCGTTCCAGAGCCACCAGACGTCGCCGCGGAACTGGGTGTCGGTAAAATCTACGCCGCCGATGACCATCAACACGTTGTCCACGGGGTCGTAGGTCACGGTGTGCGCGTGGCGCGCCGGTGGAGGCCCGGCGACGGGATTCTGCTGCGTCCAGACCGGGTCGCCGCCCAGCCCGTTCGCGTTCGACAGCGCCCACAGATCGTTGAAATCGGCGGAATTGCCCTGGCCGCCAAAGATGATCAACATGTTATCGCTGGCGTCGTAGACGCCGGCGGAGCCGATTTCCCCGCGCGCGGCAGGCAGGGGGCCGGTCGGGGTGAGCTGCGTCCAGGTCGGGGTGTCCGCCCCGAGCCCGTTGGCATTGGTCAGGACCCAGACGTCGTTGCTGACCCCGCATGCTTCGTTGCCGCCAAAGAGGATCAGCCGGTTGTTGGCGGAGTCGTAGACGACCGCGCCGGACCGGCGGGGATCGGGCGGCGTCCCCGCCGGAGTGACGTGCGTCCACGCCGGCGTTCCCCCCAATCCGTTGGCGCCGGTCAAAATCCACACATCGTTGGTGAACCCGGGGTCAATTGACGGGGGACACGGGCCCGTGAAGTCATAGGTGGCCCCGCCAAAGACGATCAGCTCGTTGCTCCCGGGGTCATAGACCGCGCCGGCGCCAAAACGAGGCGCCGGAGGGGTTCCGGAGGGCGTGAGCTGGACCCATGCGGAGGTCCCGCCGGTGCCGTCGGCGTTCGTCAGGACCCAGGTATCGTTGTAGGCGCCGAGATTCCCGAAGTCCTGGGTGGCGCCCCCGAACACGACCATCCGATTCGTCGCCGGATCATACGCCGTCGATTGGAACAACCGCGGGGCCGGGGCGGGCGATCCCCCGTTGACGTTTTGGGGAGGACTGAGCTGAGTCCACATGGGACCGGTAGCCTGCTGCGCTTGAACCAACTGGCTGAGACCGAGCACGGTGACCAGGGCTGCGGTGCGGACCGCGCCCGTCCTGATTCTGTTCACATGCCTCCCCCTCACGAGACCTCGCGTCGATCTGGAGTCGCCCGGCAGTGTTGCGGGGAATTTCTCGGTCACAGGGTAGCCGATTGCCTTGGGGCGGTTATCAGTTGGAGGTCGCGGTCACCTGGACTGTCCCGCCGTTGTTCCCGATCCCGAGGCCGACCGTCACCGGATTCGCGGCCGGCAGATTCGGGGCCCCCGCGCCATCGAACGTGAACGCATACCCGCCGGTCTGCTGTTGCATGGTCGCGTCCATCGGCACACCGTTGATGACCCCGGTGAAGGTGAATGATCCGCCCATGGCCGCAAACGAACCGGCGGGGATCGTCGCCGAGAACCCGCCCAACTGGAGGGTCACGTCTTGGGTCAAGGGGTCGATGCTTCCGCCCGATCCGGGCGTGAACGCGCCCTGCACAGTAAACGCGCTGGAGGCCGGATGGATCTGGGCGGCGGCCGAGAAGGCCGCGAACGGCACCACGTCCGCGAGCACCCAGGTGTCGTTCAGGCCCGCGCACGGGACGCAGCTCACCCCCCCGAAGATCACGGACCGTCGGGTCGTCTGATGGTAGACGGCGGTGTGACCGGCCCGCGGCAGCGGGCCCGCTCCCGACGGCGTGAGCTGGGTCCATCCCGGCGTGCCCCCCAGCCCGTTGGCGGTCGAGAGTTGCCAGACGTCGCTGAACAGCTGCGTTTCCGAGAAGTCCGCTCCTCCGATCACCGTCAGGGTGTTGGCGGCGGCGTCGTACGTCACGGCATGGGCTTCCCTCCCCGGCGGGAGCGCGCCCGACGGACTCAGTTGGGTCCAGGCCGGGGTTCCGCCGAGGCCGTTGGCATTGGAGAGGACCCAGACATCGTTGAGGACGGCGAGATCGCTCCGGCCTCCAAAGATGATCAACTGGTTATTGGCGGCGTCATAGGCCCCGGCGGAGCCGATCTCCCCACGAGTCGCCGGCAGGGCGCCGGACGGGTTGAGCTGCGTCCAGGCCGGGGTTCCACCGAGGCCGTTGGCATTGGACAGGACCCAGACGTCGTTCAGCTTTCCGCAGGCCTCGCTGCCGCCGAACACGATCAGCCGGTTGTTGGCCGCATCGTAGACCACGACGCTGGTGCGGCGAGGAGCGGGAGGCACCCCCATGGGGACGAGCGGCGTCCACGACGGCGCGCCCCCCGACCCGTTGGCGTTCGTCAGGACCCACACATCGTTGGCGGTTCCGCCGTTGACGAACGACGTACACGCGCCGGAGATGGCGGGGTAGTCCACGTAGGCCCCGCCAAAGACGATGAGCCGGTTGCTCCCCGGGTCATAGGCCGCCCCGGCGCCAAACCGTGGGATTGGAGCGAGCCCGAAGGGCGCGAGCTGGGTCCACGCGGGTGTCCCGCCGAGGCCGTCGGCGTTCGCCAGGACCCAAACATCATTGTAGTTGTTGCTGGTCGCGGAGAGCTGGGCTTCTCCGCCGAACACGATCATCGAATTCGTCGCCGGATCATAGGCGGCGGCAGGGACAAGCCGCGCGCCGGGCGGTCCGCCCGTGGGGTGGAGTTGGATCCAGGCGGGGTTGGCAGGCTGCGCGTACGCCAGCTGGCTGAGCCCGAACACAATGACGACCGTCGCCAGCCGCGCTGCAGCGGCGTTGCTGTTCCTCATAGGCCTCCCCCTCCAGAGGTCTAAAGTGGACCAATAAATCGGTTTCCGACTTTAGAGTGACGGATCGCATGAGGGTTCGGCCACCGGGGGACTCCTGAGATTGGCCATCAATAAGTACCGCATTCGGTATAGGGTGAAATACTGATATAGAGTCGAGGGGAGCCCCGGAACTAGGGGTTTGCCTGCCCCGGCGGACTGCCACGTTCCCGCAGAACGAACCGCTGGACCTTGCCCGTCGTGGTCAGGGGCAATTCGTCGACAAATTCGATGCTCCGGGGATAGGCGTGGAATCCCACCCTGTCCTTCACCATCTGCTGAAGCTCGGCCGTGAGGCGGGCAACCGGACGGCCGGCAGGGCCCCCCGGCGGCGCCGCACCGGCGGCCAGCCTGACGAAGGCCTTGACCACCTGGCCCCGCTCGGGGTCGGGGATGCCGACCACCGCCGCCATGGCGACGGCCGGATGCCGCAGCAGGCACTCCTCCACCTCCCCCGGCCCGATGCGGTAGCCCCCGCTTTTGATCATGTCGTCCTTCCGCGCCTTGAACCAGAGATATCCGTCCGCGTCTTTGACGGCCAGATCCCCCATCACGGCCCAGTCGCCGGCGAACTTCTGCCGGGTGGCTTCGGGGTTGTTCCAGTATTCCAGGAACATGACGGGGTCGGGCCGGCGCACGGCCACCTCGCCCACGGTTCCCGGAGGAGCCGGCTGCCCCTCCTCGTCCAGGACCTCCACCTGGTGCCCGGGATAGGGCCGGCCGAAACTGCCGGGCCGGACCGCGAGGAGTGCTGCGCAGTTCCCGGCCACCAGGTTCATCTCCGTTTGTCCGAAGAACTCGTTGATCGTGACCCCGAGCGCCTCACGGCCCCACGCGATCAACTCCTCTCCGACCGGCTCGCCGGCGCTGTACACGGCGCGCAGGCGCACGCCGGCCCGGGGGCCGCGCGCGTGGGCCTGCCGCATCAGCTTCAGCGCGGTCGGAAAGAGGAACGTGTTGCGGATCTGGTGGCGCTCCAGGACCCAGAAGGCCCGCTCGGGATCGAACTTGGGCTGACGAAAGGCCACCACGGGGATGCCGTAGTGCCATCCGGCCCACAGCACGTTGAAGAGCCCGCCGATCCACGCCCAGTCCGCGGGAGACCAGAGACGGTCGCCCGGACGGGGCGCGAGGTTATTGAAGAGGACGAACGCGGGCAGGTGCCCGATCAGGGCCGCGTGCGGGAGCACGGCGCCCTTGGGCGGTCCCGTGGTCCCGGACGTGTACATGATCTGGGCCGGATCGTGAGGATGGGTCTCGACCGGCGTGCACGCGTCGGCGGCGCGCTCCTCCAGCGCGGCCGAGGCCAGCGCTCCCGGCACGTCCAGCGCAGCCTCGTCGACGGCGATGAGGCGGCGCAGGTCGGGAAGGCGCGGCCTGATCCGGTCGAGCCTCGCGGCGGTGAGGCCGTCGAAGACCACCGTCTGCGCGCCGCTGTCCCGCAGCCGGAACTCCAGGCTGTCGTCGCCAAACAGCACGGACAGCGGCACCGCGATGGCTCCCAGCTTATAGGCGGCGATATGGGCCAGGGGCACCTCCGGCCGCTGGGGCAGCACGATCGCGAGACGATCCCCCCGCCCGACCCCCAGGGCCCGCAGCGCATTCGCCCAGCGGTTCGACCGCCGCGCCAGATCCGCGAAGGTGTAGGGGGTCCCCTCCCCCGCGGTGACGTCGAGCAACGCCAGCCGGCCGGCATCGGACGCCCATTTGTCGCAGACGTCTACGCCGATGTTGTAGACGGCCGGGATCCGCCAGCGAAAGGCCGCGTAGAGCTCGTCGAACGGCCTGTGGTCGAAGCGCACGAGCTCCATCCCGAGCCCCACTGTTCTACTCCACGCTTCGATCGGCCTTTCGATCGGATGTCGCGCGGCCGGCCGTGGACCCGCCTGCCGGGGTCCGGCGGGCGAGCACCGCCCGGAGGGCGGCGGCGATCCGATCGTGCGTCACCGAGAGGTCCTCGGGGAGGACCTTGACCTCTCCCGCCACCGGCATGAAGTTCGTGTCGCCCACCCACCGCGGAACCACATGCAGGTGCAGGTGATCGGCGATCCCCGCGCCGGCGGCGCGCCCGAAGTTCGCGCCGACGTTGAATCCCTCGGAGCCGTACGCGTCCCGGATCGCCTCCATCGCCGCGGTCGTCAGGTGGATCCATTCCAGGATCTCCGCGTCCTCCAGGGCGCCCAGATCGGCGACGTGCCGGCGCGGCACCACCATGAGATGCCCGGAGTTATACGGGAAGGTGTTGAGAATGGCGAACATCCGCTGCCCCTGGTAGACGATCCGGTGCTCGCGATCCCGGCCCTCCCCCGGAAGCGAACAGAAGATGCAGTCCTTCCGCGTGGGCCCCTTGAAGTACTGGATCCTCCAGGGCGCCCACAGGTACTTCATCCGGCCCGGCCCCGCCTCAGCAATTCGACCGCCTGCTGGGCGGCCGCCTGCTCGGCCTCCTTTTTGCTCCGGCCCCGGCCCTCTCCGAGGGTGCGGCCGTTCACCTCCACGACCGCAACAAACGCCCGGTCGTGCTCCGGCCCGCGCTGGCCGGTGATCCGATACCGGGGGAGCCGCCGCTCCTGTTGCTGGACCAGTTCCTGCAGCTGGCTCTTGTAATCGCCTTCCCCCGGTTCCTCCAGCCGGCTCAGTTCGCCCGCGAAGACCCGCGTCACACAGTAGTGGGCGACGCCGTAGCCCGAGTCGATGTACACCGCCCCCAGGACCGCTTCCAGCGCGTCCGCCAGCAGCGCGGGCCGCGATCGCCCCCCGCCCTTCTCCTCTCCCCGGCCGAGCAGGACGTAGCGCCCGAGGTCGAGCTCCCGGGCGACGCGGGCCAGCCCGCCCTCGCTGACGATGCTCGCCCGCAGGCGCGCCAGGTCCCCTTCCAGCCGGCCGGGAAAGCGGCGGTAGAGGTAATCGCTGATCGCGAGGTTGAGGACGGAATCGCCGAGGAACTCCAACCGCTCGTAGTTCTCGCCGTGGGGGCTTCGGCCTTCGGCCGCGGCGGAGCCGTGGACGAGGGCGAGATGCAGCAGGGACCGATCGCGGAAGCGGACGCCGAGCTTCGCCTCGAGGTCGGTGACCAGGGCCTCCCGTTCAGCGGGAAGGGGCGAGTCCTCCGTTCCCCCCGGGGCGCCGGCTCCCTGAGGGACCGGGCCCGCCGCCGGGGGGCGCGCGGACGCGTCCACCGTCAGGCCGGCCTCCGCAGCACCAGGATGGCGTTGTGTCCTCCGAACCCGAACGCGTTGGACATCGCCACGTCGACGCGGGCGCGCCGCGGCGTGTTCGGGATGTAGTCGAGGTCGCACTCGGGGTCCGGGACCTCGTAGTTGATCGTGGGAGGCAGGATGCCCCGCTCGATCGCGAGAGCGCAGGCCACCGCTTCCACGCCGCCGGCGGCGCCGAGGAGGTGCGAGGTCATGGATTTCGTGGAACTGATCGGCACGCTCCGCGCGTGGTCGCCCCAGACCCGCTTGATGGCCAGCGTCTCGAGCCGGTCGTTGTAGGGGGTGCTGGTGCCGTGGGCGTTGATGTACCCCACCTGCCGGGGCTCGACGCCGGCGTCCCGCAGCGCCAGCTGGATCGCCCGGGCGGCCCCATCGCCCTCCGGATCGGGCTGGGTAATATGGTAGGCGTCGGCGCTCGTGCCGTAGCCCGCCATCTCCGCGTAGATCCGGGCGCCCCGCCGCTCGGCGTGCTCCCATTCCTCGAGCAGGACGATCCCCGCCCCCTCCCCCATGACGAATCCGTCCCGCCCGGCCTCGAAGGGGCGCACAGCCCGCTCCGGCGCGTCGTTGCGCGTGCTCATGGCCTTCATCGAGCAGAAGCCCGCGAGGCTGAGCGGGGTCAGGGCGGCTTCGCTGCCGCCGCAGATCATCGCCACGGCCTCGTCCCGCTGGATGGCGCGAAACGCGTCGCCGATCGCATGCCCGCCGGTCGCGCACGCCGAGACGACCGAGACATTCGGGCCTTTGGCGCCGTGGGCGATGCTGACGGCGCCGGAGGCCATGTTGACGATGATCATCGTCGCGAAGAACGGGCTGACACGGCCGGGGCCGCGCTCGAGCAGCACCCGGTGCTGCTCCTCCCAGGTGCCCGCCCCGCCGATCCCCGACCCGATGATCACGCCCACTCGATCGGCGTTTCGAGGGGTGATGGCGAAGCCCGAGTCGTCCAGCGCCAGCCGGGTCGCCGCCAGCGCGAGCTGGACGAATCGGTCGTTGCGGCGGACCTCCTTGCGGTCCATGAACTGCGTGGGGTCGAATCCCGGGATCTCGCCCGCGATCTGCGTGTCATACGGCGTGGGATCGAACGCGGTGATCCGCCGGACCCCCGAGCGGCCTTCCATCAGCCCGGTCCAGAAGGCGTCCTTGCCGGTGCCGATCGGGGTGATGACACCGAGCCCGGTCAGGGCAACGCGTTTGCCCATGCGGTTGGCCCTCGGGTCCCTGGGGGACGCGCCTATTCCGTCGGCGCTTCGACGTGGCTCTCGATGTATTTTGCGGCCTCGCCGACGGTGGCGATCTTCTCCGCTTCCTCGTCGGGAATCTCCAGGTCGAACTCATCCTCCAACGCCATGACGAGCTCGACGACATCGAGCGAATCGGCGCCCAGATCCTCCACGAATTTCGACTGGGGCGTCACCTCGCCCGCCTCCACGCCGAGCTGCTCCACCACGATCGCCTTCACGCGATCGAACACCGGTGCGGCCATTGCGCATCCACCCCCTGATCTCTCACCGCATTACCAGTCCGCCGTCCACGTTCAAGACCTGACCCGTGATGTAACTGGCTTCTTCCGAGGCGAAAAAGGCCACGGCGGCCGCCACTTCCTCGGGGCGGCCGGTGCGGCCCATCGGGATGTGATCGACGAACCGGGCGCGCTGGTCCTCCCGGAGCGTCGCCGTCAACCCGGCTTCGATGTATCCCGGGGCGACGGCATTGACCGTGATGCCGCGGCCGGCGACTTCCTTCGCCACGGCCTTGGTGAACCCGATGACCGCGGCCTTCGCCGCGATGTAGTTCGCCTGGCCCGGGTTTCCGACCTCGGCGACGATGGAGCTGATGTTGACGATCCGCCCCCACCGCTGGCGGAGCATCTCCCGCAGGCAGGCTCGGGTGAGGTAGAACGCCGCGTGCAGGTTGATCGCCATGATCTCGTGCCAGTCTTCGTCCCGCATGCGGATCAGGAGCCCGTCCCGCGTCAGCCCCGAGTTGTTGACCACGATGTCCAGGCGGCCGCGCCATTCCCCCGCCGCGTCGATCGCCCGCCGGCACTCGTCGGCGCTGGTGATATCGGCCCGCAACACCATGGCGGATCCGCCGGTCTCCTCGACGCGTTTCCGGGTGCGCTCCGCCGCCCCGGTGTTCTGATGATAGTGCACCACGATCCCGGCGCCTTCGCGGGCGAGCCGGACCGCGATCGCCGACCCGATCCCCCCGGAGGCTCCCGTGACGAGGGCGACGCGCTCCTCGAGGCTCATCGGACCTGTTGGCCGAAGATCAGGTTCAGGGCTTCGTCCCGCGACGCGACATCCTCGACGTGGCAGGGGGTGACCGGCACGGTCTTGCGGATCATCCCCGAGAGCGTGGTTCCGGGTCCGATCTCGACAAACTGGCGCGCCCCCATCTCATACATCACCCGGATCGACTGCTCCCACAGCACGGTTGAGGTCACCTGGTCGATCAGCGCGCGGCGGATCAGATCCGCCTGCCGGACCGGTTCGGCGGAGGCGTTCACCACCACGGGGATGCGGGCGTTGTGGATGAGGGTCCGGTCGAGGTCGCCCGCCAGCCGCTCCGCCGCCGGGCCCATCAGGCGGGTGTGGAACGGCGCGCTCACCGCGAGCGGCACCGCCCGCCGGGCGCCCTGCGTCCGCGCGGCCGCCACGACCTCCCTGACCGCCGGGGCCACCCCGCCGATCACCACCTGGCCGGGGCTGTTGAAGTTCGACGGCTCGACCACCCCGAGATGCGCGTGCGCGTCGCACAGCGCCCGCACCTGGTCGGGGGTCAGCCCCATCACCGCCACCATCATGGTCTCCTGTCCCTGGGTCGCCTCTTCCATGTAGATGCCCCGCAGCCTCACCAGCCTGACCGCGTCCTCGAGGTGGAGGGAGCCGGCGCAGACCAGGGCGGTGTACTCCCCCAGACTCAGCCCGGCGGCGACCTCGGGGGAGGCGGGCAGCGTGGCCAGGCAGGCGAGGCTGGTGGTCAGGATGGCGGGCTGCGTGTTCGCGGTGGCGCGGAGCGCGTCCTCGGGGCCGCGCACGCAGAGGTCCAGCAGGTCGAACCCGGCCGCCGCGCTGGCGCGATCGAAGACCTCGCGGGCCTGCGGGAATCGCTCGACGACCTCCCGGCCCATGCCGACATACTGGGCGCCCTGCCCCGGGAAGACCGCGGCGAAGGGAGCGAGGGGCGGCGCGCTCAGCAAGCGCCTCCCCATCGGATGGCGCAGGCACCCCAGGTATACCCGGCTCCAAATGTCACGAGAACGCCGACCCGGCCCTCCTCGATGCGCCCCGCCTGCACGGCCTCGTAGAGGGCGACCGGGACGGAGGCCGCCGAGGTGTTGCCGTAGCGCTGGACGTTGATGAAGAACTTGCTCAAGGGGACGCGGAGCCGGCGCGCCGAGGATTGGATGATGCGGATGTTGGCCTGGTGGGGGATGACGAAATCCACGTCCGCCGGCCCCAGTTCGGCCCGCCGCAGCGCCTCCGCGGCCGCCGCCGGAATCGCCCGGACCGCGTACTGATAGACGTCGGGCCCCTTCATCGAAATATAATGCTCCCCCCGCTCCACGGTCTCGAACGACGCCGGCCGGCGGCTGCCGCCCGCGGTCAGGCACATCGCCTCCTCGGCGCTCCCGTCTCCGCCCAGACAGAACGAGAGGAACCCGTGGCCGGGGCGCGCCGGCCGCAGCACCGCCGCGCCGGCGCAATCCCCAAAGAGGATGCAGGTCGTGCGGTCCCGCCAGTTGGTGATGCGGGAGAGCGTCTCGGCGCCCACCACCAGCACCGTCTCAGCCTGCCCCGACGCGATGGCCCCGTGCGCGACGCTGAGGCCGTAGACGAAACTGGAGCAGGCCGCGGAGACGTCCAGGCAGCCGACGGGTCGGGCGCCCAGCCGCTTCTGGAGAAGACAGGCGACGCTGGGAAAGACCATGTCGGGCGTCGTGGTCCCCACGACGATGAAATCGAGATCGGTGGCCGCCACCCCCGCCGCCCGCAGCGACTCCCGCGCGGCCTTGTAGGCGAGATCGGACGTGGCCTCGGAGGCGGCGGCGATCCGGCGCTCCCGCACGCCGGTGCGCCTCTGGATCCACTCGTCCGTCGTGTCCACGGTCTTGGCGAGTTCGACGTTGGTGAGGACCCGCTCGGGGAGGTAGCACCCGAGTCCCGCGATCGTGGATCCCACGCCGATGGTGCGCGGCACCACCCGTCGGGGCGCGCTGTCCACGAGCACGGCGGTTCGGCGCGGCCTCACGCGTCGGCGGGAGTCCCCTGCGAGAGGGGGAGCTCTGCCTTTCCGGCCGTCCCTCCGGCCTCCCGCACCGGGGGGGCGCCGCCCGGAGACACGAGGGGACGCGGGTGGGAGAGCCGTTCGATATCGGCGCGGATGGTATCCACCATCCGGGCGCGGACCGATTCGGCGGCCAGCGCGATGGAATTGCGGATCGCTTTGGCCTTCGAGCTGCCGTGGGTGATGATGCAGATCCCGTTCACGCCGAGCAGCGGAGCCCCGCCGTGCTCCGTGTAGTCCATCCGGCGGGCCAGCGCCCGCAGGCGCGGGGTCGCCAGCAGCACGCCCAGCCGGACGAACAGGCCGCGGCTGAGCTCCTCGCGGAGCAGGGTAAAGATCCCGAGCGCCAGCCCCTCGCCGAATTTCAGGAGCAGGTTCCCCACGAACCCATCGCAGACGACCACATCCGCGGCGCCGCCGAAGAAGTCGCGCCCCTCCACGTTTCCAATGAAGTTCACCCCGGAGCCCCGCAGGAGCTCGGCGGCCTGGATCACCAGCTCGTTGCCCTTCGTCTCCTCGACGCCGTTGCTCATGATCCCGATGCGCGGCTGGGGGATGCCGAGCCCCCGGCTCGCGTACACGCTGCCCATGATGGCGAACTGCAGGAGGTGCTTGGGCCGACAGTCTACGTTGGCGCCGACGTCCACCAGGATGGCGCGGCCGCGCAGGGTGGGCAGCACCGCCGCGATCGCCGGCCGGTCGATGCCCTCGATCCGCCCCAGGGTCAGCAGCGCTGCGGCCATCGCCGCTCCGGTGTTGCCCGCGCTGACCACCGCGTCGGCCTCGCCGCGCCGCAGCGCCTCCACGGCCACGAGGATCGACGCCTGGCGCTTCCGCCGGAGGGCCATCGCCGGCGCCTCCGCCATGCCGATGACTTCGGGAGCATCGAGCACGCGGATGGGGAGCGAGCCCCCGCCCGCGGCCTGGAGCTCGTCGTGAATGCGGGCGGTCGGACCCACGAGGACGACCTCAACGCCGAGCTCGCGGGCGGCCGCGACCGCGCCCATGACCAGTTCCCGGGGGGCGTGATCGCCGCCCATCGCATCGAGCGCGACCCGCAGCCTCGCCTCCTCCGTCCGCGTCACCCGCTGCACCCTACGTGTTCGGTTTCTCCTCGGGAGCCTTCACCTCGATCACCTGCCTCCCCGCGTAATAGCCGCACGTCGGGCAGACGCGGTGCGGCACCATGCGGGCGTGGCACTGAGGGCACTCCACCAGGGTCACCGGTTGTACGCGAAAGTGCGCGCGCCGGCTCGCGGTGCGCGCTTTGCTGAATCGCCGTTTGGTCAGTCCCATCCCCTACTCCTTTTTTGTGAGGCGGCGCCCCGGCCGGACGGCCGGCCCGGGCGCGCCGAGCCGGCGCCGCGCATCGGCCGGGCGCCCCGCGCAGGCGCACGAGCCGAGGTTGAGGTCTGCGCCGCAGGTCGCGCACAACCCCCGGCAGTCTTCACGGCACCGCGGGGCGATCGGCAGCGCCAGCACCAGGTGCTGGCGCACGACCTCCGTGAGATCGAAGGTGTCGTCCGGTCCGACCGGGACCACAAAATCGTCGGAATCGAGTTCGCGCTCGCCCCCGGCGCCCGCGGCGGAGAAGGGCGCCGCCCGCCGGAACTCTTCCGCGACGGCGAACTCCAGCGGGTGCTCGTACCCGGCGAGACACGCCCCGCAGTCCAGGCTGAGCCGCGTCCGCAGCCGCCCGGTCAGGCACACGCTCCGCCCGGTGCCCGCGAGCACGAGTTCCCCCATCACAGGCTGGAGGAGCGTGGCATCTTCGGCGGGCGGCTCGACCCACTCGGAGTACGCCACCGTGCGGATGGCGCCGCGATCTGCGAGCAATGGTCCGATGTTGACCCGCACGCCGCCACCTCACGCCGTGTGCCCGGACGGCCTACCCCCGAACCACGGGAAACCGCCGGGCACACCGCTAAATTATACGGACGCCCGTGGCGCGGTGTCAAGAGACGGTGACTTTGCCGGCTTTGCCGTTGTCGAGGCGGGAAGGGCCCGTCGGCCCCATCGACATCCGGGATCCCGTGCGCTCCATCAGCACCGTCTTCCCGCGCTGCACCGTGGAGAGGATGCGCGCGACTTCCCGCTCCAGGCGTTCGAGGACGCTGAGCGCGTACATGTCGGCCCCGCGCCGGGTTTCGTCCGCCTCCCGGACGGCCTGCTCCCGGAGCTGCTGGATCTGCTGCTCGGCCGCGCGGGCGAGCGTTCCGTCCTCGAGCGCCCTGCGGGCGTGGTCTTCCGCCTCCAGGACGATCCGCCGGGCCTCGTCCTGCGCGCGGCGCAGGATCGTCTCCGCCTCCGCGCCGCCGGCGGCGCGCCTGGCGTCGGCGGACAGCGCCTCCCGCAGACGGTGCAGCACCGAGCGGACCTCGTCGTCCCACGGGGCGCGGCGGCCCGGGAGGTACCAGGGCGGGCCCGAGGTCAGGAGCGCGTCCAGGCGGTCCAGACACTCCGTGATCGACAGCGACGCGGAACGACCGGGACTGGCCATCTGTTCACCCCTTGCGTTGTGACCTTACCCGTTTGACGAGCCGCTGCTCGACGCTCGCGGGAATCAGCCCCGAGACCGAGCCGCCGAAGCGCGCCACTTCACGGATCAGGGTGGAGCTCAAGTACGCCCACTCCGGCGCGGTCATCATGAAGATCGTCTCGATCTCCGGCCGGAGGCGCTTGTTCATCGCCGCCATCTTCAGTTCGTACTCGAAGTCCATCATCGCCCTCAGGCCTTTGACGATGACCGTCGCGTCCAGCCGGTGCGCGAAATCGACGGTCAGCCCGCTGAAGCTCATGACTTCGACTCCGGCCCGCTCGGTCGCGGCGCGGAGCATCGCCACCCGGTCGGCGACGCTGAACATCGGCTCCTTCTCGACGTTGGTGGCGACGCCCACCACGACCCGGCGGGCCATGCGCCGCGCACGCTCGATGATGTCGAGGTGCCCGTTGTGGACCGGGTCGAAGCTCCCGGGATACAGGGCAATCGCCAGCGTGTTCTCCCTCAAGCGCCTTCCTCCCTCCCGGCGGCGCGCGCGTAGACCCAGACGGCGGTCTCTCCGTACCGGGCGGTCCGCACGCGCGCCAGGCCGGCGATCTCGCCCGGGTCGTCCCGCCAGTGACCTTCCGCGATCACGAGTCCGCCGGCGGCAAGCACCGAGCCGGCCGCCACGCGCCGCAGCGCCTCCGCCGCCAGGCCGCGCCCGTACGGGGGGTCGAGAAAGATCAGGTCGAACCGGTGCCGATCCCCCTCGACGGCGGCCGCCGCGGCCAGCGCGTCGGCCCGCCGCACCACGCCCCGATCGCTGAGGCCGGCCGCGGCCAGATTCTGCCGGATCAATGCGGCATTGCGCGGGTCGCGCTCCACGAACACCGCCTCGCGCGCCCCCCGGCTGAGCGCCTCGATCCCCAGGCGCCCGGTTCCCGCAAAGAGATCGAGCACACAGGCCCCCGCAATCCGGGGCGCGAGGGAGTTGAACACGGCATCGCTGACCAGGGTCGAGGTCGGCCGGACCCCGCGCCCCCCCTTGGCCCGGAGGCGGGTTCCGCGAGCCCTGCCGCCGCCGATCCGCATGCGCTACCCGACCCGGGCGTTCTCGACGCGGGCGCCGCCGAACCGCAGCCGGAGGGCCTCGGCGAGATCCGCGTGCTCGGACCGCGCGAGGTCCGGATCCCCCCGCAGCACCTCCTCCGCGTCGCGGCGGGCGTGCTCCAGCCACTCGTGATCCCGCACGAGGTTGGCGATGCGCAGGTCCGAGGCGCCGTGCTGCCGCAGCTCCGCCTGCCGCCGCTCACCGAGGAATTCGCCCGCTCCCCGCAGCTCGAGATCATGCTGGGCGATGCGGAACCCGTCCCCCGTCTCCACCATGGCGGCGAGGCGCCGGGCTCCCACCTCATCATCCTCTTTCACGTCGGCGATGAGGATGCAGTACGCCTCGTGCGCCCCCCGGCCGACCCGCCCGCGCAACTGGTGCAGCTGCGAGAGCCCGAAGCGGTCGGCATCCTCGACGACCATGACCGTGGCGTTGGGAATGTCGATGCCGACCTCGATCACGGTGGTCGCCACGAGCACATCGATCTCCCCGGCTCGGAGCGCGCGCATCGCCGCATCCCGCTTCTCGACCGGCATCCGGCCGTGCAGGACGCCCACCCGGAGATCGCGGAACGCGCCGTCCTGTAAGCGGGAGGCGAGCGCGAGGGCCGACTCGGCCTGCAGCTTGTCGGACTCCTCGATCACCGGGCAGACGATGTAGGCCTGCCGCCCCTGCGCGACCTGCGAGCGGACGAACTCGTACACCTGGGGCCGCCTGGAGGTGGGGCGGGTGTACGTTTTGACCGGAGTCCGTCCCGGGGGCAGCTCATCGAGCGTCGAGACGTCGAGATCGCCGTAGAGGGTCAGGGCGAGCGTCCGGGGAATCGGCGTCGCCGTCATGACGAGGACGTCCGGACAGTCGCCCTTCTGTCTGAGGGCGGCCCGCTGGCCGACCCCGAAGCGGTGCTGCTCGTCCACCACTACGAGGCCGAGCCGGTGGAATTCCACCTCCTCTTCGATCAGCGCGTGCGTGCCGACGACGATATCCGCCCGGCCGTCCCGCGCCGCCTGGAGCGCCTCCTGCCGGGCGGCGCGCGGGAGCCCGCCCACCAGGAGGATCACGGTCAGTCCGAGGGCCTCCAAGAGGTTGTGCAGGGTCAGGTAGTGCTGGCCCGCCAGGATCTCGGTGGGCGCCATCAGGGCGCCCTGGGCGCCTCCCCCCACGCACTGCAGCAGCGCGGTGGCGGCGACCAGGGTCTTGCCGGACCCGACGTCTCCCTGGAGCAGGCGATTCATCGGATGGGGCCGGCTCAGGTCCGCGGCGATCTCGGCGATGACGCGGCGCTGAGCCTGCGTGAGCGGAAACGGCAGGCCGGCATGGAACCGGGTCACGAGCTCGGACGCGTCCCCGTAGTGGATCGTCCGCGGCTCGGCCTCCCATGCGGCCTTCTGGCGGAGCAGCAGCAGTTCGAGCAGGAGGAGCTCCTCGTACACGAACCGCCGGCGGGCCGCGGCGTGAGTCTCCAGGGTGTCCGGGAAGTGAACCTGCCTGAGCGCCGTTCCCACATCGGGAAGGCGGTGGCGGCGCCGCAATCCCTCCGGCAGCCACTCGCGCACGATCGGCGCCGCATCGTCGAGCGTATGGAGCACGGTGGTCCGGAGGACCCGCTGACTCAGCCCCGACGTGCTGCGGTAGACCGGGACGATCCGCCCGACGTGAAGCGTCTCCTCGCCATGATCGACGAGCTCGAACTCCGGCGCCGCCATTTGAATCTCACCGGCCCGGCGGGCGACGCGCCCGTGCAGGACGACCGCGCGGCCGTGTGTGAGATGGCGGGCGAGGTAGGGCTGATTGTACCAGACGGCGTGCAGCACCCCTGAGCCGTCGGTGACCGCCGCCCGGGTGATGACCAGCCCCCGGCGCCCCCGCGGCCGGAACTGGCGGACGGCGCCGATCGTGCCCTGGACGGTCTCCACCGCCCCGTGCTGAAGCTCATAGATCGGCCGGAGGCGGCTGCGGTCCTCGACGCGCCGGGGAAGCATGTAGAGGAGATCACGGACGGTGGAGACGCCCAGCTCGGCGAGGAGCGCCGCCCGCGCCGGGCCGACCCCTCGGGCGTAGCGGACAGGTGTATCGGCATCCAAGGCCCGGGGGGGCGCGGCCCCGTATTCTGGGGGAGCCTGGCCAGGCCTGTTCACTGCGGGGGCACATTCTACGCTCCGCGCGTTGTCCCTGCTCGCGGCCGATGTGCTATAATGCGCTGCGAGCACAACGAAGGGAGACGATTCATGGCACGACGCTGCGCCGTGTGCGGCAAAGAAGCTCATACCGGCAACAGGGTGAGTCACTCGCACCATAAGACGAAGCGGAGGTTTGCGCCAAATCTGCAGCCCGTTCGCGCCGTGATCAACGGCGTGCGCGGCCGGGCCATGGTGTGCACGGCCTGTCTGAAGGCCGGAAAGGTCGCCAGGGTCGCCTGACCTTACCTTTGGTCTACTCCTCGCCTACCTTGGCTCTACTCCACGCTTCGATCGGCCTTCGATCGGCCTACATCACGGAGGGCTTCGGTTTTCCTTTGGTCTGCCTCTCCTCCGAATCGGCCTGACGTCGCAGGTCCGGCGGCGCCGCTTTGAGCCGGGCAATCAACTCCCGCACCTCGGCTTCCCCGAGCACGTAGCGATCTCCGCAGAACCGGCACGTCACCTCGGCGCGGCCCTCCTCCTCGAGGAGGGCCTGAAGTTCGGCGGCCCCCAGCAGGCTCAGCATCCCTTCCACCCGCTCGCGGCTGCAGCGGCAGTGAAAGGCCAAGGGCGTCACCGCCCCGAGATGGGGGCGGACGTCGCCGAGGGCGGCGGCGAGGATGTCTTCAGCCGTGTGTCCGGCGCTCATCATCTGCGTGATCGGCGGCAGGCGGCGCGCCCGCGCGTCGAGTTCGTCGATGACCTCGCGCCGGGTCCCCGGAAGCGCCTGGACGCACAGGCCCCCGGAGGCGAGCACGCGGAGGTCCGGCCCCACGAGGACCCCCAGCGCCACGACCGAGGGCACCTGCTCGGACGTGACAAAGTACGACGCCAGGTCCTCGGCAATCTCCCCGGACACCAGCGGCGCGGACCCATGATACGGGGTCCGCAGGCCGAGGTCGCGGGTGACGTGCAGCATGCCGTTCCGGCCGACCAGGCCTCCGACGTCCAGCTTCCGCGCCTGGGTGTGAGGAAGATCGGCGTGGGGGTGAACGGCGTATCCGCGAACGTGGCCTTCCGCATCGGCCTGGGCGATGACCGCGCCGATCGGTCCGTCCCCGAGCACCCGGAGGAGGACCGACTGGCCGTCCTTGAGGCCGGCGCCCAGCAGCGCGGCGGCGGTGAGGCTCCGGCCCAGCGCGGCCGTCGCGGTGGCGGAGGTGGTGTGGCGAATCCGCGCGTCTTCGACCGTGTGGGTCGAGACCACGGCGACGGCGCGGATGGTCCCGTCCGCGGCGGTCGCGCTGAGCACGCCATCCCGCATCGGCTTCACGTCGAGAGAACGCCTTCCACCCTGAGCCCTATTCCCCGCCGCTCCCGTTGCCCTACTCCACGCTTCGATCGGCTTTACCTTTGCCCTACTCCACGCTTCGATCGGCCTTACCTTTGCCCTACTCCACGCTTCGATCGGCTTTCTGCGGCCACAGGCGGTGCATCGGGTTGGCGGGGCCGTGGCCCGACCCCAGAGGAAGCGCCGCGCGGATGGCGCCCGTGATGAACATTTTGGCGTCCCGGATCGCCTCGATCGGCGTCGCGCCGCGGGCCAGGCCGGCGGCGATGGCGGCGGAGAAGATGCACCCGGTGCCGTGGGTGTGCTCGGTCGGGATCCGCGGCGCCTCCAGCCGCTCCACGCGCTCCCCGTCGAAGACGACGTCCTGAGCGGCCCCTTCGAGGTGGCCCCCCTTCACCACCACGTACCGCGGGCCCAGGGCATGGAGGGCGCGGGCGGCGTCTTCCATCTGCGCCGGCGTCGCGACCGGGCGGTCGAGGAGTGCTGAGGCCTCGTGCAGGTTGGGGGTGGCGACCAGGGCGAGTGGCAGGAGGGTGCGGCGGAGTTCCTCGCGTGCCTCCGGACGCAGCAGCGGGGCGCCGCTCTTCGCGATCATCACCGGGTCGATCACGAGCGCGTGGATCCGGTGCCGGCGGATCTCGTCCGCGACGGCCTCGATGATCGGCGCGCTGCTGAGCATTCCGGTCTTCGCCGCGTCGACGCCGATGTCCAGGACGACGGCGTCGATCTGCCGGCGCACGAACTCCGGGGAGAGCTCCACGATCGCCGTGACACCGGTGGTGTTCTGGGCCGTGAGCGCCGTGATCGCGGTCATCCCGAACACGCCGAGGGCGGAGAAGGTCTTGAGATCGGCCTGGATGCCGGCCCCGCCGCCGGAATCCGACCCGGCGATCGTGAGCGCGCGGGGAATGCGCACCGTCGTCACCTCCTCGTGGTCGCGTCGCCGCCCCCGGCATGCTCGGTGGGGGGCGTCCGCGAGATCGCCCTGCGGCCTCGTGACGTTGCGGAAAAGTGATCCCAGCCCTGCGCGGCGAGCGGCCGCCGCCGCCCGCCGGGGCGGACGATCCACCGCCCCTCCGGCTCCGGGAGGATTTCGCCGATGCGGGTCAGGGGCACGTCCATCTGTTCCGCGGCGCCCGGGGCCCGGGCGTCGAACTCCCGGTCCGCCGTGAACAGGAGCTCGTAGTCCTCCCCCCCGCCGAGGGCCCACGCCGCCGGGTCGAGCCCCGCGGCCCGCGCCGCCTGCGGGAGGCCTTGCGGCTGCGGCAGCCGCTCTTCGTCGAGCCGGACGCCGACGTTCGACGCCTCGACCAGGTGGAGCAGGTCGCCGGCCGTCCCGTCGCTGGTGTCGATCATCGCGCTCACCGGCCGCTCAGCCAGGACCCGCCCGGCCTGGACGCGCGGGGTGGGCCGGCGGTACGCCGCCGCGAGGGCCGCCGCGCCGGGGACCCGGACCTCGGGGTGCTCCAGCAGGAAGCGGCCGGCCGCGGCCCCCCCGACGGTGCCCGTCACCCAGACGCCGTCTCCGGGCCTGGCCCCCGCGCGGGTGACGGCATGCCGCGATCCGTCCAGCGAGCCCAGCGCCGTGACATCCACGATCAGGGGCCCGGTGGTGCGGGAGATGTTGCCCCCGACGATGCGGACGTCATAGGCGCCCGCGATCTCGGCGAGCCCCCGGTAGAT
>Ga0209154_1000149_pt1 | contig 49815 bp, 50 predicted proteins | sample GraSoiAngelo_121_FD_185878 | JGI IMG/M metagenome (GOLD analysis project Ga0209154, IMG submission 185878) | Grasslands soil microbial communities from the Angelo Coastal Reserve, California, USA - 14_0919_12_20cm (SPAdes) (version 2) | ecosystem: Environmental > Terrestrial > Soil > Grasslands ... | reverse complement strand
GCGTTGAACGCCCACATCCTCCCGGTCATCCACGAGGTGGTCACCTGGGGCCGGCTGGTCGCGGACAACGACCCGGCGGAGCGCGAAGGGTTTGTGCGGCGCATGGCCGAGCGCCTGGAACAGGAACGGCCGCGGCTGCTGGAGGAGGCGCACGAATCGATCATGCAGGCCCGGACCTTCGGGCTCCCCGCCGCGGGGGATCCGGTGCCTACCATGGCGCAGTTCTCGCGGCCCCTCGATCCGGTCCGGATCGGCTGGCGCTTCGGCCGGGTGCTCACCTCCGTGCCCATCATCGAAATGTTCACGCGGGACGTTGAGGCCGTGGCCCAGGATGCCGAGCGGGTCACCCAGATCATCGGCGTCTTCGGGAACGCGAGCGGAGCCACCACCGGGATCGCGAAGGCGATGCTCACGACGTTCAGCATCCCGCGTCCCAGCCGGCGATGGGAGGTGTTCTTGCCCCTCGCCGACATCGGGATCATCCCGATGGAACTCGCGCTGCACCTCGCGGCCATGGTGGAGACCCGGTGGACGCTGCTCAGCGGCAGCGCCGCGATGGTGCCCGAGCGCGTGATCTCGCAGATCCGCGCCTACCTCCCTGCCATCATCACGTTTGCCCGCCGCGCTTCGTGGACCACGGAGCTGCCCGGGCTCTCGACCAGCCAGCGGCTTCACTAGCGAGAGCAGGGGAGGATCGCGCCGCCGGAGCATTATCCGCATGGACGTGCGCTGCCCGGGGGGGCATGCCGCGGAAGGGGGCAGGATGCGGCATCGGGGCTGTTCTTCTATGGTTGGACGTGATCGGCCGGCGGAGCCGCAGGAGGACGGGGCGGCCGTTCCCCGGCCCTCGAAGCGGGTCCTGATGGGGACGGTGATCCTGGCGGCGTGCGCGGTGTGGCTGGGCACGCTGGCGGTCGCCGCTCAGCGCGCCGGATGGGGGGAAGCCCATCTCCTGCCGAGCCTTCTGGGCCGGACGGTGGACTCGGCGGCCGAGGTGGTCGTGCCTCTGCACTTTGGGGTGATCGTCGCCGGGTTCCGTCAGGATCCCCACGCGCCCGTTGGGGTGATCCTGGCCCAGGATCCCGCGCCCGGCCGTCTGCTCTTCGCGCGCTCGGTCATTCAACTGACGATCAGCCAGGGCTCCGGCGTTGTCCCGGCGCTGCGGCACATGCCGGTGCACAAGGCGGCCCAGCAGCTGGAGGCGACCGGCCTCCGGCTGGGGCGCGTCTATTACCTGAACGACGACACGGCGCCGGGCACCGTGCTCGAGCAGTTCGTGCCTCCGGGAAGACAGGTGGCCGCCGGCGGCCCGGTGGATGTGATGGTGAGCACGGGACCGGATGCACCGGCCGGACCTGCGGCGTGGGCCGGACCGTCCGCGCCGGCGTCCCCGATCCCGCCGGATGCGCCCCCGGCGCGCCCGCAGATCGCCGCCTCGATCCAGCCGGGACGAGCGGGGGCGGCCCCAACTCCGACAGACCGGGAGGGGTGTTGTCGTGCCAGACCCGCTTCGGGTGACCGTTCAACCGACCCCGAACGAAAACGCCCTCAAGTTCGTGGTCAACCGGCGGATGACGGAGGGACGCAGCCAGACGTTTACCGATCCGAGCACCGCGACGTCCCCGCTGGCCCGTGACCTGCTCGGCATCCCCGGCGTGCGCCAGGTCTTCTTCCTGAATGATTTCATCACGGTGACGCGCGAGGCCGGGGTGGCCTGGGAGGGCGTGGTCGCGAGCGCGGAAACACTGATCCGGCAGCACCTCGGACCTGCGGCGTGATGCCCGGTGCAGAGAGCCCGATTCGAGCGCCTCGTCGCTCAGGCGCTGGACACGCTCCCGCCGCAGTTCGCCCGGCGGCTCACGAACATCGCCGTCATGGTGGAACCCCGTCCGTCCCGCGAGGTGGCCCGCGATCTCGGCGCCGACATCCTCGGGTTGTACCAGGGAGCGAGCGAGATGGAGCAGTCGCCCATGGCTCCGTACGAGCTCCCGGAGGTGATCGTGATCTACCAGGACAACATCGAAGCGGTGTGCCGGACCGACGCCGAGATCATCGACGAGATTCGCAAGACCGTGATCCATGAGGTCGGGCACCACTTCGGGTTGACCGATGACCAGATGGAAGCCTGGGAAGAGAACGGCCCCGATGACGGGTGAATTTGACAACGTTGCCTGGCCGCTGTACAATGCGCAGGGTAGACCGACCGGTCAGTCTGAGGTGAGAGGTGACAATGGCCACCACTACCTTGGATCGATTAACCAAGAAGCTGCAGCGCGAAGAGACCCGCAGGAAGATCCTCCGATCCGCCGCGCAGGTCTTCGCCGCCAAGGGATTTCACAGCGCCGTGGTCGACGACATCGTGAAAGCCTCCGGGACCTCCAAGGGGGCGGTGTACTTCTATTTCGAGAGCAAGGAACAGATCTTTCTCTCCCTGGTCGAGGACTTTGCGTCGTCCCTCGCCCGAGAAATCCAGGGGGCGGTTCAGCGGGCCCGCGGCCTGGTGGCGCAGGTCGAAGCGGCGGTGGCGACGCTGGTGCGCATCTTCCAGGCCGACCGGGATCTTGCCAAGATCGTGCTCGTCGACTGGCCGTCGGTCGGGGCGGAGTTTCAGGGGAGGCGGATCGCGCTCAAGGCGATGCTGGTCGAAGTGCTGCGGGGGTATCTCGACCGCGCGGTGGAGGACAGCAAGATTGCCGCGCAGGACACCGAGACGGCGGCATACGTGTGGATCGGCGCGATCAGCGAAGTGGTCCTCCGGTGGGTCAACACCGGAAAGCCGGATCCGCTCGAAGAGGTGCTCGCGCCCCTCACCCAGCTCCTGCTGCTGAGCGTGGGGTTCGCGGTCTCTCCCGCGGCGTCTCGTTGACGCCGCAGCCGCCCTTCCGGGTGCCTGCGGCGTGAGCCAAGGCGTGCCTGCGGCGTGAGCCAGGACGTGCCTACGGCGTGAGCCAGGACGTGCCTACGGCGTGAGCCAAAACGTGCCTACGGCGTGAGCCAGGACGTCCCGGCCGTGGAGCGGATTCCCGGCGCGGTGCTCGGCGCCCTCCGCGAGCGGACCTGGACCCGGCTCATCCAGGCTTCGTTTCTCCGCGGCGAGTTCGTGCTCAGTTCGGGGCGGAAGAGCAGCCACTACATCGATAAATACCGGTTCGAGACGCGCCCGGATCTCCTCCGGGACATCGCGCGGCTCCTCGCCCAGGCCCTGCCTCCGGGGACGACCGCCCTGGCCGGCGCGGCCGTCGGCGGGGTGCCGATCGCGACGGCGGTTGCGCTGGAGACCGGCCTCCCGTTTGTGATCGTCCGGCCGGAGACCAAGGGCCACGGCACCGCGCGGACGATCGAGGGGATCCTGGATCGGGGGGACCGGGTGGTGGTGCTCGAGGACGTTGTCACAACCGGCGCGCAGGTGGTGCGGGCCGCCCGCGCGGTCGCCTCCGCCGGGGCGGAGGTGCTGCTCGTGCTCGCGGTCGTCGACCGGAACGAGGGCGGCGCGGCCGGCGTCCAGGCCGCCGGGTACCCGTACGAGGCGCTCTACAACATGCGCGATTGGCCGGTGCCGTAAGGCTCAGGCGAGCGCGATGGGGCGCACCGGCGATCCCGTCGCGCCCACCAGCTTCAGCGGCGTGCAGATGAACAGGAACTCCCGGCACCGGTCCCGGCTGAGGGCTTCCAGATCCAGGTTTTCGATGATCGGGATTCCGCACCGGGCGATGAGGTGCAGGTGCGCAAACAGCATCCCCCCCGTCTCGGGGTCCCGCTCCTCGGTCTCATCCCAGGTCATGTTGTCGCACCCGACGCACCGAACCTTGCGCGCCGCCACCCATTCCGATGCGGCCCGTCCCACCCCGGCCGCAGCCAGGTAGCGTCCTTCATCTCCCCACAACCTGGCGTATCCCGTCCGCACGAGCAGGGCATCGCCGGGCTGCACGGTCACTCCGCCGGCCCGCGCGGCCGCTTCGAGGTCGGAAGGGGTGATCCGGTAATGCTCGGGAAGCGGATCCTGGCCCTTCGCGGCGGCGACGTCCAGGAGCACGCCGCGGGCAACGATCGGCGCCATCGTCTCGATGCCGTGCGCGGTGAATCCCTGCGCCGTCTCCACCTGAGGGGTGACCTCCACCCCGCCGTAGAGCCGGAGGTCGGCCGCCTGGTGGGAGAGGGCGTCGATGTGGGTGCCGGTGTGTTCCATCATCACGACGGTGCCCGACGCGCTGGTGCGCGGGCCGCGCTGCTTCGGCGCGTAGGCGTCCCGGTGCCGGCGGTAGAGGAAGTAGGCGTACCCGGGACGATGGTTGGGATGGACCGGCATCCCCGCCGTCCGCGGCTGCTCGAGATCGTACACCCGCTTGCCGATGACCGTTCGAAACAGGTCGCTCGTGGCCTCAGGCATCGCTCGCTCCCCCCGGATGACCGTCGCGGCGGCCGTGCGTCCCCGCTCCCGCCGCACCCTCATGGTTCGCCGAGATCGCTGCGGGTCCCCCGGGCGGCGCTGCAGCGCCTTCCGGCCCCTCGGCGGGTTCGCCCTACTTATGCAAGTGCTCTGTTGACATTCTGCGGGCCCGTCCATAGAATGGAGGAAGAAAGGTGATCAAATTAGTCCAGAATCCGGAGTTACCCCCGCTCTGCCTGCGCCTGAGGCGAGGCTTCCGGGGCTGGGGCGCCGAACGGAGGAGTGGATGAACGCCGAACTCTCCATCAGGGATCTCTGGGCGCAGGTCGAGGACAAGGTCATCCTCAAGGGGACGAACCTGACCGTGCGCACCGGGGAGATCCACGCGCTGATGGGCCCGAACGGCTCGGGGAAGAGCACGCTCGCCAACGTGCTGATGGGCAACCCCTTCTATCAAGTGACGAAGGGGGAGGTGCTCTACAAGGGCGAGGATCTGGTGGCGATGGCCCCGGACGAGCGGGCCCGCAAGGGCCTGTTCATCGCGTTCCAGTACCCGGTGAGCATCCCCGGGGTAACGATGGCTAGCTTCCTCCGCACGGCCGTCAGCGCCCGGCGGGGCTTCGACAAGGACGGCCTGATGAGCCTCGCGGAGTTCCAGAAACTGGTCAGGGCGAAGGTCGAGGAGCTGCAGGTCGACCCGGCGGTCCTCGGGCGGTATGTGAACGAGGGGTTCAGCGGCGGCGAGAAGAAGCGCGCCGAGATCCTCCAGATGGCCGTCCTCGAGCCGGAGATCGCGATCATGGACGAGACGGACTCGGGGCTCGACGTCGACGCCGTGAAGATCGTCGCGGCGGGGGTGAACAGGATGTACGAGACCTCCGGGCGAACGCTCGGGGTGCTCGTGATCACCCACTACCCGCGGATTCTCAAGTACATCCAGCCGACCACGGTGCACGTGATGTTCGACGGCCGGATCGTGACGTCCGGAGACGCGGAGCTGGCCGACGAGCTGGATCAGATCGGGTACGACGGGATCCGGGCGCAGTACGAGCAGGTCGCCGCGGACGTCGCCCACGAGGGTGAGGTCCGCAGCGCCGGCAAGGTCTTCTGGGTCAGGCACTAGCGAGGAGGCGTACGCACCATGGCGGTGGCAAACCCGCTCGGCATCGACCTCGACCAGTACAAGTATGGGTTCCGCGATCCCGAGGATACCTACGCGTTCAAGTCCCGGAAGGGGCTCGACCGCGAGATCGTGCAGATGATCTCCCATATGAAGTCCGAGCCCGACTGGATGCGGGCGTACCGGCTCCACTCGCTCGGGGTCTTTGAGAAGAAGCCCACGCCGACCTGGGGCGGGAACGTCGGCGAGATCAACTTCGACGACATCTACTACTACGTGAAGCCGATGGAGAACCAGGGGAAGACCTGGGAAGAGGTCCCCGAGAACATCAAGAAGACGTTCGACCGGCTGGGGATCCCCGAGGCCGAGAAGAAGTTCCTGGCGGGCGTCGGCGCGCAGTACGAGAGCGAGGTCGTCTACCACAGCCTGCGCGAGGAGTGGACGAAGCAGGGCGTGGTCTTCCTCGACATGGACTCCGCGCTGCGGGAGCACCCCGACATCGTCAAAGAGTACTTCGGAACGGTGGTGCCGCCCGAGGACAACAAGTTCGCCGCGCTCAACAGTTCGGTCTGGAGCGGCGGGTCGTTCGTGTACGTCCCGGCGGGTGTGCACGTGGACATCCCGCTGCAGGCCTACTTCCGGATCAACGCCCAGAACATGGGGCAGTTCGAGCGGACCCTGATCATCGCCGAGCCCGGTTCCTACGTCCACTATGTGGAAGGGTGTACCGCCCCGACGTACACCAGCGACTCGCTGCACAGCGCGGTCGTCGAGATCATCGTGAAAGAGGGCGCGCGGGTCCGGTACACGACGATCCAGAACTGGTCGAAGAACGTCTACAACCTCGTCACCAAGCGGGCCGTGGCGTACCGCGACGCGACGATGGAGTGGGTGGACGGCAACCTCGGCAGCAAGCTGACGATGAAGTATCCGAGCGTCTACATGCTCGAGCCGGGGGCCAAGGCGGAGATCCTCTCGATCGCGTTCGCCGGCGAAGGGCAGCACCAGGACCCGGGCGGCAAGGTGATCCACGCCGCTCCGCACACCCAGTCGTCCGTGGTCAGCAAGTCGATCAGCAAGTCCGGCGGGCGGGCCGGGTACCGGGGGCTGGTGAAGATCTACCCAGGGGCGCGGGGCAGCAAGTGCGCGGTGCGCTGCGACGCGCTGATCCTCGACGAGCGGTCCAGGTCGGACACCTACCCGACGATGGAGATCGACGAGGACGATGTGCAGGTCACCCACGAGGCGACCGTGTCGAAGGTCTCGGACGAGCAGCTCTTCTACCTGATGAGCCGCGGGATCAACCAGGACGAGGCGATGAACATGATCGTCCGCGGGTTCATCGAGCCGATCGCCCGGGAGCTGCCCATGGAATACAGCGTGGAGCTCAACAAGTTGATCGCGCTGGAGATGGAGGGGTCGGTCGGCTAACCGCCGTCCGCTCCCGCACGAGGAGGAGCAAGGCGCGGCGCCTGGGGTCTGCCGGGGCGGCGCCTGAAGGCACCGGGGAGGGCAGGGCGGCGGCTCTGCCCTCTTCGCCCGCCTGCGAGGATGGAGGGAATCGGTGAGTGACAGTTCCCCGGCATCGGCGGCCACGTTGAGCCGGGCCCTGGTCGAGGAGATGAGCGGGGCGGCCGGAGAGCCGGCGTGGCTCCGCGATCGCCGCCTCGCGGCCTGGGAGGCGTTCGTCCGCCTCCCGCTGCCGTCCGCGAACGACGAGGAGTGGCGGCGCACCGATATCGGCGCCCTCGACCTGGACGCGTTCGGCGTGCTGCCCCACCGCGTGCAGAAGGGCCGGGCGCCCGCCCCGCTGGCCGCCCTGGTCGGCGATCCGGCGGGCGCGGCGGGGATGCGCCTCGTGGTGAACGGGGCCCAGATCGAGGAGCGGCCGGCGCGCGACCTCGCGCAGCGCGGGCTCATCTTTACCTCGCTGTCCGAGGCGGTGGCCGCGCATCCCGATCTCGTCCGCCGGTACCTCGGCACCGTCGTGCGGGACGACGAGAACAAGTTCCGCGCGCACCACGGGGCGCTGTGGAGCGGCGGCACGTTCCTCTACGTGCCCAAGGGGTTGGAGGTCGACGTGCAGCTGGTGACGGGCACGTGGCTGGACCGCGAGGGCGCCGCGTTCCTCCCGCACACGCTGGTCGTGGCGGAGGAGCGCAGCCGGGTGACGCTCGTCGAGGTGTTCGGGTCCGCCGAGGGATCCGCGCGCGCGCTGGTGAACCACGCGGTCGAGCTGATTCCCCAGGCCGGCGCGCAGATCCGCTACATCAACCTGCAGGAGTGGGGGCGGCAGCTCTGGGAGTTCGGCATCGTGCGCGCGGTCCTGGAGCGCGACGCCACGGTCCACAGCCTGATGGTGGCGTTCGGGGCGGGGCTGGTGAAGACGAACGTGGAGAGCTCGCTGCGCGGCCAGGGGAGCACCTCCGAGATGCTCGGCGTGGCCTTCGGGGACGGGACCCAGCACTTCGACTACCACACGCTGCAGGAGCACGCCGCCCCGTCCACCACGAGCGACCTCCTCTACAAGGGCGTGCTCAAGGACAAGGCGCGGTCGGTGTTCTCCGGGCTGATCCGGGCGGACTACGGCGCCCAGAAGACCAACGCGTTCCAGCTCAACCGCAATCTCATCCTCTCCGAGGGCGCCCGGGCCGACAGCATGCCCAAGCTCGAGATCATGGCCAACGACCTCCGGTGCACCCACGGGGCCAGCACCAGCCGGCTGAACGACGACCAGATCTTCTATCTGATGAGCCGCGGGCTGCCCCGGGCCGTCGCCGTCCGCATGATGGTGGACGGGTTCCTCTCGGAGATCTTCGACCGGATCCCGCTGGAGATGGTGCGCCGGCGGCTCAGCGAGACCGTGGAGCGCAAGATGGAGGATTACGTGTGAGCGAGTATGTCCGCGTGGCGCGCACGGACGAGATCGCGCCCGGGACGATGAAGCGGGTCGAGGTGGCCGGCCGCGCGGTGGTGGTGGTCAACGTCGGCGGCGAGTTTTTCGCGATCGACGACACCTGCACCCACGAGGAGGCCTCCCTCAGCCGGGGCACGCTGACCGGCGAGGTGGTCGTCTGCCCGAAGCACGGCGCCCGGTTCCACGTCAAGACCGGCCGGGTGCTGGCGCTGCCGGCGGTGCGCTCGGCGGCGGTCTACCCGGTGCGGGTCGACGGCGACGAGGTGCTGGTTTCCCCCGAGGCGCAGCGGACGGCAGGGGTGCCCCACCGGCGATAGGCCGGCGCGGCGGGACCCGGGGCGAGAGCGAGGGCGAGGAGCGCAGGCGAATGGGAATCCCGGCAACGATCCGCGACGATTTTCCGATCCTCCGCCAGCGCGTCAACGGGAAGCCGCTGGTGTATCTGGACAGCGCGTCGACCTCGCAGAAGCCGCGCCAGGTGATCGAGGCGGTGGTCCGGTACTACGAGGAGTACAACGCGAACATCCACCGGGGCGTCTACTCGATCGCCGAGCGCGCCACCGCGGAGTACGAGGCGGCGCGCGCCAAGGTCGCCCGATTCCTGGGGGCGGCGGAGCCGGCCGAGATCGTCTTCACCCGCAACATCACCGAGGCCCTCAACCTCGTGGCGTACGCCTGGGGCCGGCGCCACATCGGAGGGGGCGACGAGATCCTCCTCACCGAGATGGAGCACCACAGCGACCTCGTGCCCTGGCAGCTGCTCGCGCAGGAGCGCGGCGCCCGCCTGCGGCACATCCCCTTCGACGACCAGGGGCGGCTGATTCTGGCCGGCCTCGATCGCCTGATCACCCCGCGGACGAAGATCGTGTCCCTCGTGCACGTGAGCAACACGTTCGGCACGATCAACCCGGTCGCCGAGATCGCCCGGGCCGCCCACGCGCGCGGGGCCCTGGTGGTCGTGGACGGGGCGCAGAGCGCCCCGCACCGGCGGGTGAACGTCCGCGAGCTCGGCGCCGACTTCTACGGCTTCACCGGCCACAAGATGCTCGCGCCGATGGGCACCGGCGGGCTGTGGGCGCGGCGCGCGCTGCTCGAGGAGATGGACCCGTTCCTGGGCGGGGGCGAGATGATCAGCGACGTCTGGCTCGACCACGCCACGTGGAACGAGGTGCCGTGGAAGTTCGAGGCGGGGACGCAGGACGTCGGCGGCGTCATCGGGCTGGGGGCGGCGGTCGAGTATCTGGAGCGCCTGGGCATGGAGGCGGTGGAGGCGCACGAGCGGGAGATCACCGCCTACGCCCTGCGGCGGCTGCGCGACGCCGGGATCCCCGGCCTCACCATCCTCGGCCCGGGACTCGAGGACCGGGGGGGCGTGGTCTCCTTCGTCATCGACGGGGTGCACCCCCACGACATCTCGCAGGTGCTCGACACCGAGGGGGTCTGCGTCCGGGCCGGCCACCACTGCACCAAGCCGCTCCACCGGAAGCTCGGCCTCGGCGCCTCCGTCCGCGCCAGCTTCTACGTGTACACGACCAAGGAGGAGATCGACATCCTGGCCCGGGCGCTGCTCAAGACAAGGGACCTGTTCCGTGTCGCTGGATGACCTCTACCGGGATGTGATCCTGGACCACTACAGCCACCCGCGGAACAAGGGGACCCTGGAGGGGGCGACCGTGACCCGCGAGGGGGCCAACCCGCTCTGCGGCGACGAGATCCGGCTCTCGCTGGTCGTGCGCGATGGGGTGGTGCAGGACGTCCGGTTCGACGGCAAGGGATGCTCGATCAGCCAGGCGTCCGCGTCTATGATGACGGAGCGGATCAAGGGCAGGCCCGTGCAGGAGGCGGGCCGCCTGATCGCGGCGTTCAAGGCGATGATGCGCGGGGAGACGGCCGGCGAGGAGATGGGCGACCTCGAGGCCCTGCAGGGCGTCCGCAAGTTCCCGGTGCGGGTGAAGTGCGCGATCCTGGGCTGGCTCACCCTCGAGGGAGCCCTGGAGGAGGCGGCGCGGTGAACACGTTGAAGACATCTCCCACCATGGCCACGGGTTCCGCCACGCCCGCCGCCCCCCCGCCCGGCTCCGCGGCCGCGCAGCCGCTCCCCCGCCGCAGCCAGATCGCGCCCATCGCCGATGCGGTCGCGATCATGGACCAGATCCCCGGGGGCGGCCTGATCCTCACCACGATGGAAGCGGCGCTCAACTGGGGGCGCGCTTCGTCGATCTGGCCGCTGACGTTCGGGCTGGCCTGCTGCGCGATCGAGATGATGGCGGCGTACGCCAGCCGGTTCGACCTGGACCGGATGGGGATCATTCCCCGCGCCACCCCCCGCCAGGCCGACCTCATCATCGTCGCCGGCCGGGCGACGATCCGGATCGCGCCGATCGTCCGCCGGCTGTGGGAGCAGATGCCGGAGCCCCGCTACGTCATCTCGATGGGGTCGTGCGCGACCTGCGGCGGACCGTTCTACTACGACAACTACTCGATCCTCAAGGGCATCGACCAGGTCATCCCCGTCGACGTGTACGTGCCGGGGTGTCCGCCGCGGCCGGAGGCGCTGATCGAGGGGATCCTCAAGCTCCAGGAAAAGATCAAGCGCGAGCCCATCCTCCGGCAGCAGGCCGCCGCGGCGCTGCGCGGGGCCTAGAGGCGACGGGCATGGCGCTGCGGACCGAAGAGCTGATGCTCAACATGGGCCCCCAGCACCCCAGCACGCACGGGGTGCTGCGCCTGGTCGTCACCCTGGACGGCGAGAACGTCATGGACGTGCAGCCCGACATCGGCTACCTCCACTCCTCGGTCGAGAAAATGATGGAGCACCGGACCTACGTCCAGAACGTCGCCCTGGTCGACCGGGGGATGGATTACCTGATCGCGCTCAACAACGAGCAGGCGTATTGCCTCGCCGTGGAGCAGCTCGCCGGCATTGCGACGCCGGACCGCGCCCGGTACATCCGGGTCATCTTCGACGAGCTGAACCGGATCGCCAGCCACCTGGTCTGGCTGGGCACCTGGGCGATCGATCTGGGGGCCACCACCGTGTTCCTGTGGTGCTTCCGCGAGCGGGAGATGATCCTGGACCTCTTCGAGAAGGTCACCGGCGGGCGGCTGCACCACGTCTACTACCGGCTCGGCGGCGTCTACGCCGACCTGCCGGAGGGCTGGGTCGAGCAGTGCGGCGCCTTCCTCGACTACTTCCTCACGCGCGTCGATGAGTACGAGACGCTCCTGACCAAGAACCCCATCTTTCTGGCGCGCACCAAGGGGGTCGGCACGATCAGCCGGGCCGACGCGATCGCGATGGGCGCCTCCGGCCCCGTGGCCCGCGCCAGCGGGGTGGCCTACGACGTGCGCAAAGCCGCGCCGTACGAGGTCTACGACAGGATGGAGTTCAACGTCCCCGTGCTCACCGACGGAGACTGCTACGCCCGGTATCTGGTGCGCCTGGCGGAGATGCGGGAGTCGGTCCGGATCGTCCGGCAGGCGCTGCTCAACCTCCCCGCGGGCGAGATCCGCGCCCGCGTGCCGATGACGATGAAGGCGCCCCGCGGGGAGGTCTACGTCCACACCGAGTCGCCCCGGGGCGACCTCGGCATCCACCTGGTGAGCGACGGCGGCGAGACCCCGTACCGGGTGAAGATCCGGGCCCCGTCGTTCAGCAACCTCTACGCTTTGACCGAGATGATGAAGGGATGGAAGATCGCCGACGTGATCGCGATCCTGGGAAGCATCGACATCGTGCTCTCGGACGTCGACCGCTAGGGGGAATGAGATGCCGCTGGTGACCCGCGCCGCCCGAGCCGTGACCGCGCTCGCCACAGGGCTGGCGCTGAGCTTCCGGGTGATGCTGCGCCGCAAGGTCACGGTGAAGTACCCGATCGACAAGGTGGACGTCTCCAACCGGTTCCACGGGCTCCTGGCGCTGCCGATCGATCCGGAGACGGGCAAGGACCTCTGCATCATCTGCTTCCAGTGCGAGCGCATCTGCCCGGACCGGTGCATCCACATCGAGGCGGAAGGGAAGGGCAAAGAGCGGGTCCTCACCCGGTTCGACATCGAGATGGACAAGTGCTGCTACTGCGGGTACTGCGTGGAAGTCTGCCCGACCGAGGCGATCGTGTTCGTGCCGCACTACGAGGCCTCGACGTACAACCGCGACCAGCTGCTGTACAACCTCGACGACCTCCATCGGGCCGCCCCCAAGGAGCCTATCGCCCGCGGCATCATCGGCGGGAGGGTCCCGTGACCCCGGACCGGATCGCGCAGCTGCTGGCGCGCTTTCCCCGCGCCCGCGATCTCGTCGCCGAGCAGCAGGGCGAGGACGCGACGGCCGACGCCGAGTGGGCGGCCAAAGAGCGGGAGTGGCAGGCCGCGGCCGATGCGGCGAAGGCCGAGGGCAAGCCCGCCCCGCGCCCGCTCAAGCGCGAGGAGTCCAAGGTCTACCACCACCACGGCCCGACGGTCCGGGTGGCCCGGGAGGACATCCTCGAGGTCTGCCGGTGGCTGCGCGACACGCCGGAGCTGGACATGGCCTACCTCTCCTTCGTCTCCGCGATCGACTGGCCCGATCGCTTCGAGGTCGTCTACCACGTGGCGTCGCTCTCGCGGGGCCACGGGGTCATGCTGAAGGTGCCGGTCCCGAAGGATGACGCGCGCATCCCGTCGGTCATCGAGGTGTGGCGCGGCGCCGACTGGCACGAACGGGAGGCGTTCGATCTCTTCGGGATCGTGTTCGAGGGGCACCCCAACCTCCGGCGCATCATGATGAGCGCCGACTGGAAGGGCCACCCGCTGCGCAAGGACTACGTCTACGAGGACCCCCAATGGCTCGTGGACATCGCGACCCAGCGGCAGCGCGAGATCGCCGCCACGGGCGAAGCGTGGGAAGGTCGCGGACCGCGCGCGTAGCCATCCGAGGAGCCTGTCCTGCCGATCGACCGGGCGTGGTTCCTGTACATGAATGGGCTGCCGGCGCGCGCGCCGGCGCTCGGCACAGCCGCCGTCCTGGTGGCCATCTACGGTATCGGGCTGTATCCGCTGCTGCTGCTCGGCCTGTGGTGGCGCGGCGCGGGCGAGCCGGATGCGCGGAGACGGGTGCTTCTCCTGTCCGTGCTGGCCGCGGGGCTCGCCCTGGGCGTGAACGCGGCGCTGGACGTCCTCCTTCCGCTGCCCCGCCCGTTCCTCGTGCTTCCCACCCATCTCTTGCTCACATCGCCCCCGCGCGATCCGTCCTTTCCGAGCGACCACGCGGCGGTCGCCTGCGCGGTTGCGGTAGCGCTGCGCGGGGTGGCAGCCGGATGGGCACGTCTTGGCCTGTTCGGCATGGTGATCATCGGGGCGTCGCGGGTGGTCGTTGGCGTCCACTATCCATCCGACATTCTCGGCGGCATGGTGGTCGGGGCGGCGTGCGCGGGGATTGCGCTGCGGGCCGAAGCCCCGCTGCGGCCGGCCCTGAACTTCGCCCTGGGGGTGGCGCGGGGGGTCCGCCTCGCTTGAGCGCCGGGGCGCCGGGGACTTTATCGGACCTTTACACAGGCGGCCTAGCATGGGAGCCGGCCCCGCGGCTCCCGCGCGCCGGCCGTGAGAGAGACGCGAGGTGATTCGCCGTGAGATGGGCTGACCTGAGACGAGGGTTCTGGGCAGGGACCGCCGGCGGCGCCGCGGCGCTGGCCGTGCTGTTCGCCTACCGGTTCGCGACGGGCACGCCGACGCTGCCGGAAGCCCTGGCCGAGCGCATGATCCGCCTGCTCCCCTATCAGGTCTTCGCGCTCTTCCTGGCGAAGCTGCAGCACCTCGCCAAGCCGTTGGGCTTCGTCATGGCCATCATCACGAGCGTGATCGGATTTGGGCTGGGCGGCGCGCTCTTCGTCCGCGTCAGCCGCGGGACCCGGCGGCCGCGTCCCGCGCTCGGCCTGGCGATCGCGGTCATCACCTGGGCGTTCTTGACGTACGGCTTCCTCCCGTTCATCGAGGGCGGCGTCCTCGGTATCCCGCTGACCGTTGCGGTCCCCTCTCCCACTCTGCCGATGGCGCTGGCCAGCGCCGTCTACGCGTCCGTGCTGGTGCTGCTCGCGGGGGTCCCCGGCGGGCAGAGGAGCGATCCGGCCGGCCGCCGGCCCGTGGAGGGCGCGGGAGGACCGATGTCCCGGCGGGGCGAGTCCCGCCCTGCGCCGGGCGAGGCCGGGCAGAGGGCTTCGCCGGATGCGGTCTCCCGGCGGGACGCGCTCCGGCGCTCGGCGCTCGTACTCGCCGCCGCGGCGGCGGGGAGCCGGTGCGCCGCGTGGATCGCCGGCGGCGTTTCGCGGGTGGCCGCGGCGGCCGCGCGGACGTTTGCGCTGTTCAAGGGAATGCCCGAGGAGGTGACGCCGGCCGGCCGGTTCTACCAGGTCTCGAAGAACTTTTTCGACCCGACGGTGGACACCGCCCGGTGGTCCCTCGAAGTCAAGGGGCTGGTGGCGAAGCCGCTCAAGCTGTCGTTCGACGAGTTCAAGAAGGCGGCGCCGGCGGTGGAGCGGTACCAGACGTTCGAGTGCATCAGCAACGAGATCGGCGGCGATCTCATCGGGAATGCCAGGTGGACGTGTGTCCGCGTCAAGGACATCCTAGCGCTGGCGCAGGTGCGGCCTGGCGCTCGGACCGTGATCTGGCACGCGGCGGACGGATACACCGAGTCGATCCCGCTGGACATCGCCGCGGACGGAGAATCCCTGCTCGCCTACGAGATGAACGGCGGGCCGATCCCGCAGAAGCACGGCGCCCCGGTCCGGGTGCTGCTGCGCAACCGCTACGGCATGAAGCAGCCCAAGTGGCTCACCGCCATCGAGGTCACCGATCGCGAGTACGCGCGCACCCAGGGGTACTGGGAGCAGCAGGGGTGGGACCACGAGGCGATCGTCAAGACCAACAGCGCGTTCCGCGTCGAGACCAAAGAAGGCGCGGCGCTCGCCCTCGGCGGATGGGCGTTTGCCGGCAGCCGGGGCATCTCGAAGGTGGAGATCAGCCCCGACGGCGGCAAGACCTGGATCCCGGCGGCCGTGAAAGAGCCGCTCGGGCAGAACTGCTGGCAGTTCTGGTCGCTGCTCTGGACCCCGCCCGGTACCGGCGACTACTTCATCCAGGTGCGGGCGGCCGACGGGGACGGCCGTGTGCAGCCCGCGGAGCAGAAGCCGACGCTGCCGGACGGCCCCCAGGGATACCACACGGTGAAGGTGCACTTCGGGTAGCGGGTTTCCCCCGGACCCGTCTCGCGCATCATGGCCACGCTCCTACGGGCGATGTTCGCCGCGCGGCGGGCGAAGCCGTGAGGCGGGTTACGAGCGAGACGCCGCGCCCGTCGCCTCCGGCCCCTTGAGAATCGCGGCCTGAGCCGCTCGAATGCGGCGATCCCTGGACCGCTTCCTGCGCCGCAACTTCCCGGACTGTCTCAGCCTCTTGATCCGCCGGACCCGTCTCATGCATCGCCCCGTCTCTTTGGAAATTCGCGGAAGCCGTCTTCAAGCGGCGAACTCGTTAAAATCCTACCCGCATTCTGGGCCGGCGGTCAAGAGAACGTCACACAGGAGCAGGGTGAATCGAGAGTTGCATTTAATGGAGGTGTGTATTACACTACAGTATGACAAATTCTGAGCCATGCGAGGGCACGGATGACTACGAGTGTGCGCCTGGATCCAGAGACAGAGCGTTCGCTGACACGGCTGGCGAGATCATCAGGACGGAGCAGGTCGGCGATCATCCGGGATGCCATCTTGCGCTTGAGCGAGGAAACTGCGGGAGCGCCCGCCGGCCCGACCTTCCATGACACAATCGCGGACGTCATCGGTATTGTGAACCGTGGAAGGGGAAGCCGGGCGGCGAGGAGTGAAGAGCTCCTACGGGCGATGTTCGCCAAAAGACGGGCGAAGCGGTGAGGCGGGTTCTGGTTGACGCGGGTCCGCTGGTGGCCCTCCTGGACGAGGGCGATCGAGACCATCGACGATGCGTCGAGGCGTCGAAGCACCTGCCTGCGACCGCGTTGACGACATGGCCGGTGGTCACTGAAGCCATGTATCTTCTCTCGGATGCGCCGGTGGCGCAAGATGCGTTGCTGGCAAAGATCGAGGGGAGTGGTGTTCGGCTTGCCGGGCTGGATGAGAAGGATATTCCCGCCATGCGTCGATTGATGCAGAAGTTTCGGGCACTGCCGATGGATTTCGCTGATGCCACTCTCGTTCGAGTCGCTGAGCGTGAGGGCATTCAGGAGATTTTTACACTGGACCGCCGCCACTTTGCCGTGTATCGGCCGGCCAGGGGGCAGGCGTTCACGATTATTCCGTAGATGGTGCGCCTCGGGAGGTGGCCGTCGTGTCCGCAGCGTTTACGCCTTACGAGATCGCCCGGCCTTTTCGGACGCCGAGCCGGATCTGGTTCGGCGTGGGGGCGTCCGGGAGGATCGCCGAATGCGTCGGGGAGATCGGCGTGCCCCCCGGGCCCGCACTCCTCGTCACGGACCCCGTCGTCGAGCGGCTCGGGCTGGCGCGCCCTGTCGCGCAGTCGCTGACCGCGGCCGGATTTGCGCTGCACCGATACTCCGACATCCCGGGAGAGCCGAGCGTGGAGGTGGCCGACTCCGCCGTGGCGGCGGCCCGCGCGCTGTCTCCGGCCCTGGTGGTCGGCGTCGGCGGGGGCAGTGTGATGGATGTCGCCAAGCTCAGCGCGGCGCTGGTCCGGAACCCGGGGAGCGTCTTCGAGTACACGCAGTTCGTGAAGCGGCGGTTTGATGCCCCCGGCGTCCCCACGGTGCTCGTCCCCACCACCGCCGGAACGGGCGCGGAGGCGAGCCAGAACGCCGTGGTGACGAAAGGCAGCCTCAAGGCCTTTGCGAACAACCACCCGCAGCTCCTGGCGGCCGCGGCGCTCCTCGATCCGCAGCTCACGTACTCGCTGCCGGCCAAAGTGACCGCGGAGACGGGGTTGGACGCGCTGAGCCACTGCATCGAAGGGATGCTGTCCACGAACGCGTCGGCGCTGACCGATGCCACCTCCGCCCAGGGGATCGGGCTGATCGTCCGGGCGCTCCCGCGCGCCTACCGGGAGGGCGGCGATGCCTCCGCGCGCGCCGACATGCTGTTGGGGGCCTATCTGGGCGGGTTGTCGCTGAACGCCGGGATGGTCGTCGGACACTCCATCGCCTACACGATTGCGAACCGGCTGCACTGCCCGCACGGGTTCTCGTGCGCGCTGGCGCTGCCCTACGCGATGACGTACAGCCGGAGGCCGGCGGCCGCCCGCCTCGCGCTGGTCGCCCGCGCGGCCGGGTTCGCCGAGAGCGACACGATCGCCCGCGTCCAGGGACTGTGCCAGGACGTCGGCATCCCGGAGTCCCTTCGCGCGCTCGGCCTGGAGCGGGAGCGCCTTCCCGAGATGGTGGACGAATGTCTCGCCCAGTATCCACGTCCCAACAATCCCCGCCCCCTGGACGCGCAGGGCCTGCGCTCCCTGTATACCGCGATGTGGGAAGGCCGGCCGGCGCACCTGTGGCAGGAGTGAGCAAACAAATGTGCGCCTGCGCTCACAGCCGCGAGGGGAGATTTGGGGTCATATCGAAGTAATATTGGGAGAGGTTCGAACAAGGCACCCAGCGCCGCCAAGACGACATTCTGGGGGGATAACCCAGTGGCCACGCTCACGCGTCGAGACTTCATCAAGTGGACGGGGGTGGGCGCCGGAACACTCGCCCTCTCGGAACTGGGGTTCGACCTCGCCCAGGCCTACTCGGTCCGCCAGACGCTGCGCATCGCCGGGGCGACCCAGGCCCACTCCGTCTGCCCGTACTGCGCCGTCGGCTGCTCGCTCCTGGCGTACACGCGGAAAGAGGCCGACGGGACCACGAGGCTGCTGCAGATCGAAGGGGACCCGGACAGCCCCGTGAACGAAGGCCGGCTGTGCCCCAAGGGCGCGACGGCGATGGATCTGGCGATCTCCACCCGGCGGGTCGAGCGGCCCCTCTACCGCGCCCCCGGGGCGTCGACCTGGCAGACCGTCTCCTGGGACTACGTCCTCGACAAGATCGCGCAGAACATCAAGGCGACCCGCGACCGGACATTTGTCACCACGGACGCGGCCGGCAACATCGTCAACCGGTGCGAGGGGATGGCCTTCGCCGGCGGGGCGGCGTTCAGCAGCGAAGAAGGCTACTTCGCCACCAAGGTAATGCGCGGCCTCGGCGCCGTCTACTTAGAGCAGCAGGCCCGGGTCTGACACGGCCCCACGGTGGTCAGTTTGGCCGCCACGTTCGGAAGAGGGGCAATGACCAATCACTGGAGGGATATCAAGAACGCCGACCTGATCCTGATCAACGGAGCCAACCCGGCGGAGGCGCACCCGGTCGGGTTCCAATGGTTCATGCGCGCGAAGCTGGATCCCGCCCGCGGCCCCGGGGCGGGCGGCGGCGCCAAGATGATCCACGCGGATCCCCGCTTCTCCCGGACGTCGGCCGTGGCGGACATCTACCTCCGGATCCGCACCGGCACCGACGTCGCCTACTTCGGCGGATTGATCAACTACGTCCTCCAGAACAACCTCCACCACGACGAGTACGTCAAGCACTATACGAACGCGTCGTTCATCGTGAAAGAGGGGTACGGCTTCAAGGACGGCCTCTTCTCCGGGTACGACGCCCAGCACCGCGCCTACAACACCGCGAGCTGGGGATACGAGCTGGACGAGAAGGGCTTCGCCCGGCGCGATCTCACGCTCGCGCATCCCCGCAGCGTGTTCCAGCTGATGAAGGCGCACTACGCCCGCTACACCCCGGAGATGGTGTCCCGGATCACCGGCATTCCGCAGGACGATTTCATGAAGGTCGCCACGCTCGTCGGCGAGATGGGCCGGCCCGACAAGGTGATGACGATCGTCTACGCGGTCGGGCTCACCCACCACACGACCGGCGGCCAGTTGATCCGGTCGGGCGCCGTCCTCCAGCTGCTGCTGGGCAACATGGGACGCCCGGGCGGGGGCATGAACGCCGAGCGCGGGCACGCGAACATCCAGGGGAACACCGATCACGCCATCTCGTGGGAGATCCTCCCTGGCTACCTCGCCATCCCGGCGCCGGGCGAGCGGACCCTGGACGACTACGTCAGGGAGAAGGCGCCCAAGAAGCTGGACCCGAACTCGTGGAACTTCTTCGGGACCAACTACCGCAAGTTCATGGTGAGCCTGCTCAAGGCCTGGTACGGCGACGCGGCAACGAAGGCGAACGACTTCGCCTTCAATTACATCCCGAAGCCGGCCGGCAACTCCTCCTGGATGTCCATCTACGACCAGGCGCTGCGGGGCAAGATGGAGGGGGTCATCCTCTCGGGCATGACGGCGACGAGCATCGGCCCGGACACGAACCAGGTGCTCCAGGCCCTGGCGAACCTCAAGTGGCTGGTCGTCATGGACGCGTTCCCCACCACGAGTTCCGAGTTCTGGCACGGGCCGGGGATGGATCCGGCCAAGGTCCAGACCGAGGTCTTCCTGCTCCCGTGCACGCACTGGATCGAGAAGGACGGCTCGTTCGTCAACAGCGGCCGGTGGATGCAGTGGAAGGATCAGGTGATCCCGCCCCAGGGCGAGGCCCGGCACGATCACTGGATCCTCGCGGACCTCTTCCACCGGATCAAGGGCCTCTATCAGCATGATCCGCACGTCGGCAAGTTCCCCGATCCGATCATGAACCTCTCCATGGACTACAAGGATCCGCTCAAGCCCGAACTGGACGAGATCGCCGCGGAGATCAACGGCGAGGACAACGTGACCGAGAAGCGCCTGTCGACGTTCGCCGCCCTCAAGGACGATGGGACGACGGCCGCCGGGGACTGGATCTACACGGGCTCGTACCCGGAATCGGGCAACCTCTCCAAGCGGCGCGAGGGCGTGCAGGATCCCGAGAAGAACGACCCGACAGGGATGGGCTTCTATCCGAGGTGGGCGTGGAGCTGGCCGCTCAACCGGCGGGTGATGTACAACCGGGCCTCGGCGGACCTCGCGGGCCAGCCCTGGGACCCGAAGCGGTCGGGGATCCGGTGGGACGGCCAGCAGTGGACCGGCGACGTGCCCGACTACCCGCCGAAGATGGACCCGAAGGACCCCAAAGCGTGGCTGCCGTTCATCATGACCGGCGAGGGCACGGGCCGGCTGTTCAGCACCTCCATGGTGGATGGGCCGCTGCCGGAGCACTACGAGCCGGTGGAGTCCCCGGTCGAGAACGCGCTGCACCCGAGCGTCTCGGCCTCGCCCGTCGCGTTTCTCTACGATCAGGCCGCGGGGCGCCCCAACCGGTTTGGGACGCCGGACGAGTTTCCCATCATCGCCACGACCTACCGGCTCACGGAGCACGAGCACTACATCACGCAGCAGGTGGAGCGCCTGGTCCAGCTCCAGCCCGAGGCGTTCGTGGAGCTGCCGGAGGGCCTGGCGCAGGAGAAGAGCATCAAGAACGGGGACATGGTGCGGGTGCGGTCGAAGCGCGGCGAGATCCAGGTGCGCGCGGTCGTCACCCGGCGGCTGGGGCAATTGGATCTGGGCGGGAAAAAGGTCTACCAGATCGGCATCCCCATCCACTGGGGGTTCGTCGGCGTCTCGGCCGACATGTTCCCGGAAAAATCCCAGCACTGGCTGGCCAACGCGCTCACCCCGTTCGTGGGGGACGCGAACGCCAGGACGCCCGAGTTCAAAGCCTTCCTGGTCAGCGTGGAGAAGATGTGATGGGAGCGCCGGCCGTCGCCGCCGGGCAGTGGGCCGCACGCCGGCGCCGCGCCGAGGATCTCGCGGGGCGCTGGCCGTTCGCCTCGGAGGTCCTGACCTTCTACGGCGCGCTCCTCGGGGCGCAGGAGCGGGTGTACGAGGCGGCCCAGTCGCTGCCCCCCGCGCACTGGTCCGACCTTTCCCGGCTGGCGGCCTATGTGGCGGAGCGGGCGCTGCCCCCGGTGCGGGAGGTGACCGTGGCCCGCGGGCCGGAGACGCTGGCGCGCGCGGTGGCGGATGCGCCGCCTGGGGAGAACGGTCTGACGGGTCGGTGGGAGGAGACGGTGAGCCGCTGGCTTGGGAACGGAGACCTGTCTCCGGTGGACCGATACCTGGTCCGCGCGGCGGCGGGGCCGGTGCTCGAAGCGCTCGGTGCGGCGGCCGCGGGGGTCGGGGCGGAACCCCGCGATGAGCGCCACTGCCCCCGCTGCGGGGGGCTGCCTCAACTCAGCCTCTTTGTCCCCACGGACGACAGCCTGGTCGCCCCGCGCCGGTACCTGGAGTGCTCGCGGTGCGCGTCCCGCTGGGCGTTTCCTCGAATGACCTGCCCGGCCTGCGGCGAGACGGAGAGCCGCCGCCTGCCGATCCATGCGGAGGAGGGCGCGACCGCCTCCGAGGCGGCGGGCAGGGTGGTGCGGGGGCTCGAGGGCGCAGGCCGCGGCGCCGCGCCCGGACCGGCGGCACGCCTGCCGCACGTCAGCATCCATGCGTGTACGACCTGCTCGCGCTACCTCTTGAACGTGGATCTCAGCCGGGAGGCGCGCGCGGTGCCGGTGGTGGACGAGATGGCGGCGATCCCGCTCGACCTGTACGCCCGCGAACAGGGGGTCGCCAAGATCGTGCCCAATCTCATGGGGCTCTGAGGGAGGAGCTGGGGACGATGGCGGAGGCGGTCGGCTTCTTCACGGATACCAGCGTCTGCATCGGCTGCAAAGCCTGCGAGGTCGCCTGCAAGGAGTGGAACCAGCTCAAGGGCAACACGCCCGCGTTCCTTGCCGACAGCTTCGACAACACGGGCAGGCTCGACGACCAGAACTGGCGCCACGTCGCGTTCATCGACAAGGTCCCCGAGGCGACCATGACCACGGGGAACGGGGCGGCGTGGCTGATGTTCTCGGACGTCTGCAAGCACTGCAAGCACGCGAGCTGCATGGAGGTCTGCCCGACCAACGCCATCATCCGGACCGAGTTCGACACCGTGTTCATCCAGCAGGACGTGTGCAACGGCTGCCGGGACTGCATCGCCGCCTGCCCGTTCGGGGTGATCGGCTTCAGCGAGCAGACCGGGACCGCGCACAAGTGCACGTTCTGCTACGACCGGCTGCAGAGCGGCCTGATGCCGGCCTGCGCCAAGGTCTGCCCGACCCAGGCGATCCAGTTCGGGCCGCTCGGCGAGATGCAGAAGAAGGCCGATGCGCGCCTCGCCACGCTGCAGGCCCAGGGGACCACCCAGGCGCGGCTGTACGGCCGGGACGAGAAGGTGTACGGGGGGCTGAACGCGTTCTTCCTGCTGATGGACAAGCCGGAGGCCTACGGGCTCCCCAATGAAGCGAACGCCGTCCTGCCCAGGCGGAACAACCGGTCGGGCTATTTCGGCGCCGTGGTGACGGCGGCCCTCGGCGCGCTGGCCGGGCTCGTCGCGCTCCGGGACCGGGGCGCGACGCGGCGGGCCGAGGACGCGCTCCGCCGGTCGGGTCCTGGGGGGAGGATGTAGCCCATGGCTGAGCACTTCGTGGCCGCCCCGCGGTGGGAGTGGTACATCCTCGGGTATTTCTTCCTGGGCGGGCTCGCGGGCGGCATGTACGCGCTGGCCACGATGCTGCGGCTCTGGGGGAGCCCGCGCGATGAGGCGGCCGCCCGGACCGGCTTCCTCGCCGCGTTCCCGCTCCTGGTGCTGTGCCCCATCCTGCTCACGATCGACCTCGGCCGGCCGGTCCGCTTCTGGCACATGCTGGTCGATACCACGCCCGGGCACGGCGGCCTCGCGTTCAAGTACTGGTCGCCGATGTCGGTCGGCAGCTGGGCGCTGCTGGTCTACGGCGCCTTCGCCCTGGTCTCGTTCATCGAGGTGCGGGCCCTCGACGGGCGCACGCGCGCTCCGCTCGCCCGCGCGATCGCCCACGCGCTCGCCGGCGGCGCCGGCCGGGCATTCAACGTGGTCGGGGCGCTCCTGGGCCTCTACGTGGCGTCGTACACCGGGATCCTGCTCAGCGTCTCCAACCAGCCGATCTGGAGCGACACGGGGGCGTTGGGCGGACTCTTCCTCGCGTCGGGCCTCGGCGGGTCGGCCGCGCTGCTCGCCTGGCTCGCCCGGTACCGTCCGGAGGGCGAGGCGACGGAGTGGCGTCTCGCCCAGGCGGAACGCTACTTTGCGATCATGGAGCTGCTGCTGATCGCGCTCGTCTTCGCCAACCTGGCCGGGGCCGGGACCCTGGCGCGGGCGCTGGCGAAGCCCTGGGGCGTGCTCTGGGCGCTGGTCGTGGCGAGCCTGGTGCCTCCCCTGGTGGGGATGGGGGGGCCGGCCGTTCAGGTGGCGTCCGGTTCCGGGTCGGCGGCGGTCGCCCGGGCGGCGGGGGCCTCCCGCACGCCGATGGTGGCCAGCGTGCTGCTCGGCGTGCTGTTGATGCGGTTCGTCGTCATCTGGAGCGCGCAGTTCTGACGGCGTGACGGTCAACGACAGGATCGGCCCGCCTTGACAAACACGGTGGAATTCCGTAGAGTCTCCACTAAGATGATTGGGCTGCGCTTGTGTCACGTGCTGTGTCACCTGCAGTGCATCTGTCCAGGGCGGAGGCAGCCTGCGCCCCGGACCCGCATAGGCCGCTAGGCTCCCTCCGCCGCCCCGCTTTTTGACTCACGGCATCACCATGCTCCAACGCGCCACGTCGCGTCCTCAGGGCCATCTGCATTGGCGATCCGGCGCGGCCGCCGGGGAAGTGTGGCGCCTCAGGAGGGATGTGATGGACGCACCGGTCAAGGAAACCACCGCGCAGAAGGCTGAGCGGCTCAAGCTCGAGCGGAATCCGTGGGCCATCCTCCCGGACATCGTCCGGTACGCCCGGCACGGCTTCGACTCCATCGCGCCGGACGACCTCAACTTGCGCTTCCGGTGGTGGGGCCTGTACACGCAGGGAGACGGACGGGGCGCCCTCGGCGGGGCGGCGCCGTTTTTTATGGCCCGCATCCGCATTCCGAACGGCTTCCTGTTCGCGCACCAGGTTCGGACGATCGCCGATCTCGCGGAGCGGTACGCGCGGGGCGTCGCCGACGTCACGGTCCGCCAGAACGTCCAGTTGCACTGGCTGCGCATCGAGGACGTGCCGGACGTGCTGTACACGTTGTGGCGCGCGGGCCTCACGACCATCGGCGCGTGCGGCGATGTCACCCGCAATCTCGTGGGGTGCCCGCTCGCCGGCGTGGACCGGGAGGAGATCTGCGACGCCTCGCCCATCCTGTTGCAGGCCAACCGCATGCTGGCGGGGAACCCGGAGTTCTCCAACCTGCCCCGCAAGTACAAGATCGGCATCACCGGCTGCCGGCGGTGGTGCTCGTCCCCCGAGATCAACGACATTGGTCTGACGGGGATCGCGCACCCGGCCACCGGGGAGATCGGGTTCAGCGCGCGCGTCGGCGGGGGTCTCTCGACGCACCCCCACTTCGGTGTCCGGCTCCCCGCATTCGTCCGGTGGTCCCAGGCGCTGGCGGTCGTGCGGGGGATTACCGAGATCTTCCGCGACAGCGGCGTGCTGCGCGAACATCGCGACAGGGCCCGGCTCAAGTATCTCTTTGTCGGTCACGGGTGGACCGCGGAGACGTTCCTGGAAGAGCTCACGCGCCGGATCGGCTTCGCCCTGGATCCCGACGTCCCTGAAACACCGCCGCCGGACGTGTACCGGGACCACGTCGGCATTCACGCCCAGAAGCAGGATGGGCTGTGCTCCGCCGGGTTCGCCATCTTGCGGGGCCGCATGACCGTCCAGGACATCCGGACGGTCGCCGATCTGGCCGACCGCTACGGCGACGGGTCGGTGCGCCTGACCACCATGCAAAACGTGGTCATCCTGAACATCGCCGCGGCGCGCACGCCGGCGCTGGCGCAGGAGGCGGCCGGCGCCGGGTTGCGGCTGGAAGGCTCCCCGTTCTGGCGCGGGACGATTGCCTGCACGGGCTCGGAGTTTTGCAAGCTGGCCGTGGCGGAGACGAAGGGGTTCGCCCGGTGGCTCGTGGAGGCGCTCGAGGAGCGCGTGCCGGACTTCGATACGAACCTCAAGATCCACATCGCCGGCTGTCCGAATGACTGCGGGCAGCACTGGATCGCGGACGTGGGGCTGCAGGGGGCGAAGGCCAAGGTGAACGGCCAGATGGTCGACGCCTACGACGTGTTCCTCGGCGGGGGACTCGGCGCGGAGCCGCAGTTTGCCCGCCGGGTCAGCGTCCGGTTGGCCGCGGCCGATGTCCCGGATACCCTCGCCAGGCTGTTGCGCATCTATCTGGACGGGCGCCGGATCGGGGAGAGTTTCCACGCGTTCTGCCGCCGCCACACCGACGCCGAGCTCAAGGCGCACCTCCAGCCGGCCCGGGTGGGGGCGGAAGCGCCTGGGGCCGCGTAACGGGCGGCAGACCGGAAAGGACGCGGGCGTGCGGACGGTGCACAGCGACGACATGGAGGTCACGGTGGTGTTCCCCGGCGGGATCGCCGTCACCCTGGGCCTCGCGGGAAAAAGCATCGATCTCTCGGCGTCCGCGCGCGGGCGGCCCGCCCTCGTGCGCACGGATCTCGAACCCCGGCCTCTGATCACCGTGGACATCGTGGAGACCCGGGGGCCGGAGGACTGAGCGGCGCCATGGAGGGCGAGGCGCGGGCGGGAGTCGTCTCAGGACTGAGCGGCAGGCGCATCCTGGTCCTCGAGGCCCGTCTCCCCAGCATCCTGGCCGACCTGGTCGCCCGCCGAGGCGGCGAGGCGGTCTGCGTCCCGGTCGCCGTCGAGGTGGAGGCTCCCGCGAGCGCGGTGGCCGCCCCGCTCGGGCTCCTCTGCGCACGGAAGGTCGATCTCGTGGTGCTGCAAACGGGCGTCGGAACGGTGTGCCTGCACCGCCAGGCGACGGGGTTGGGGTTGGGGGACGCCTACCTCGAGACGCTGCGCAGCCTTCCCGTGGCGGTGCGCGGTCCCAAGCCCGCGGCGATCTTGCACCGCTGGGGAATCCATCCGGCGCTGGCCGCCCGCAGCCCGTATACGACCGACGAGCTCTGCGCCGCCCTTGCGGAGCACCCCATGTCCGAGAAGACGGCCTTTGTGCAGCACTACGGCGAGATGAACGAGCGCCTGCGGGAGTACCTCCAACGGCGGGGGGCGACGACCGTGGACGCGTTGCCGTACCGGTGGGCCCTGCCCGCGAATCTCGACCCGCTCCGCAAGGCGGTCGCCGGACTCCAAGCGGGGGCCTTTGACGCCCTGCTGATCACCAGCCGGCCGCAGGTCACGCACCTCTTCGAGGTGGCCGAGGCCCAAGGGGAGGGGGGCGCGCTTCGAGAGGCGCTCAACAGCCGCGTGACGGTCGCCGTGGTTGGACCGGTCGCCCGGCGCGCGCTTGACCGGCGAGGAGTCCGCGCCGGCGTCGAGCCCTCGCACCCCAAAATGGCGCCGCTCGTCGACGCCCTGGCCGCGCACTTCGCTCAGGCCGGAGCGCCGTGATGCCGCGCTTCTATCCGGTCGCCTTGAACCTGCACCGGCGCCTCTGCGTCGTTGTCGGGGGCGGTCCCATCGCCGAACAGAAGGTGGTGGGCCTGCTCGACGCGGGCGCCCGCGTCGTCGTGATCGCCCCGGTGCTCACCACCCGCCTCGATGATCTCGAGACTCAGGGCGCCATCCGGGTGATGCGACGGTCCTACCGGCGTGGAGACCTCCGCGGCGCTTTTCTCGCCATCGCCGCCGGCGAGACCCGCGGGGCGAATCCGGAGATCTGGGACGAGGCCGAGCGCGAACGCGTCATCCTCAATGCGGTGGACGATATGCCGCACTGCCACTTCATCGCCCCCGCGATTGTCCGGCGGGGCGATCTCACGGTGGCCGTCTCGACCGCGGGGAAGAGCCCGGCCCTCGGCGTGCGCCTGCGGGACCGCATCGGCGCCCTGGTCGGCCAGGAGTACGCCGCGTTTCTCGATTTGCTGGGCAGCCTGCGGGAAGAGGTCGCCGCGCGCGAACCCGATCTGGCCCGCCGCGCCCGGCTGTGGTACCGGCTTGTCGACTCGGACGTGATGGCGTACCTCAAACGCGGCGACGCCGGCGGCGCGAGGCGGCGCGTCACGGCCTTGCTCGAGAGCGCCACGCCGGCGGCACGGGACGGATGACGATGGCCCGCCGCCGGGGCATCGTGTACCTCGTGGGCGCCGGCCCCGGGGATCCGGGGCTCATCACCGTCCGCGGGCTGGCGGTGCTGCGGGAGAGCGATGTGGTGGTCTACGATCGGCTCGTGCATCCGGCGCTGCTCCTGGAGGCCCCCCGCGCCGAGCGCATCTTCGCGGGGAAGGCCGCGGGGCGTCACCTGGCGGCTCAGGAAGAGATCAACGCGCTCCTCATCGCTCGGGCGAGCGACGGCCTGGTCGTCACGCGCCTCAAGGGCGGCGATCCGTTCATCTTCGGGCGCGGCGGCGAGGAATGTGAAGCCCTCCGCGCCGCCCGCGTGCGGTTCGAGATCGTCCCCGGCGTCACGTCGGCGGTGGCCGTGCCGGCCTACGCGGGCATTCCCGTGACGCACCGCCGTCATGCCTCCGGGTTTGCCGTCGTCACGGGCCATGAGTGCGGGCGCGATCACGACCTGGACTGGGCCGCGCTCGCGAAGATGCCCGCGCTGGTCGTCCTGATGGGACACCGCGCGCTCTCAACGATCACCCGCCGGCTCATGCACCACGGGGCCCCGCCGTCTCTGCCCGCCGCGATCATCAGCCATGGGACAACGCCGCGCCAGCGGGTGATCACCGGCACACTCGCCACGCTCGCCTCCCTCGCCGGGGGCGCGGGCCTGGAGCCGCCGTCGGTGCTCGTCGTCGGCGAGATCGTGCGCCTCCGGGAGACGCTGGAGTGGTTCACGCCCGCGGGCAACACGGAATCGATCGTGTGGTGCGGCGATCCGGATCACGCCCGCGCCGCGTCCGATGGAAGGCCGGCGGCCGTGGCAGGCCCTGTCCCTCCTTGACCATCCGTCGCGTGGCTGTGAGCCGACGCGCTAGCCCGTCACCGAGTAGAGGCGCCACTCGCCGGGGACACCCTTCAGCGCCTGCGCGCCGCGCTCGGCGAAGGTGAGCCCCGAGCCGGAGACGAGGTCGCGCACGGTACTCGTCGCCAGCACCTCGCCCGCGCCGAACGCGCGGAGGGGATGAAGAACCGGCGGCGAACGCTCGTGTCGGCGCGACGTCAATCACGGGAGCGCCGCGGGGAGCTATGGATCTTCAGCTTCGTGGGAAGGCCGTGCTGATTACCGGATCCAGTCGCGGGCTCGGCCGGGCGATCGCCATCGAGCTCGCGCGCGAGGGATGTCACATTTGCCTGTGCGCGCGGGGCGCCGAGGCCCTGGACGCCGCGGCGTCGGAGATTCGAGCGCTGGGCGCCCCCGTGGCGGCGGTGACGGCCGATGTCACGACCGCCGAGGGCATCCGGCAGGTCGTCGACGTTGCGCTGCGCACCTTCGGCGGCATCGACGTCCTCGTCAACAATGTCGGAGGATCCGTTGGGACCTCATTCCAGGAGAGCAGCGAATCCGATTGGCAGCGGTCAATCGACCTCAACCTGATGCCGGCGGTGCGCGCCAGCCGCCTGGTCGTTCCGCACATGCACAAGCGCGGCGGCGGCGCCATCATCAACGTCGCGTCGATCTACGGGCGTGAGTGGGGTGGGGCGTATCTCCGCCGGCCCACCTACATTGCCGCCAAGGCCGCGGAAATCGCCATGTCCAAAGCGCTCGCCCTGGAACTGGCGCCGTACGGGATCCGGGTCAACAGCGTCGCCCCGGGATCGATTCTCTTCCCCGGCGGCGGGTGGGACCGCCGGCTCCGCGAGGATCCGGAAGGGATGGCCGCCTTTATCAAAGCGGACCTGCCCCTCGGGCGGCTCGGCCGGGCCGACGAAGTGGCCCGCGTCGTCGCGTTCCTCGCCTCGGACGCCGCGAGCCTGGTGCTGGGGGCCTGCGTGAACGTCGACGGCGGCCAGTCACGATCCTTGATCTGAGCACGTCCGCCCGAGGATAATGGTGAGCAGCCGCCGGCCCGCCGGACGCATCAAGGGGCTTGGGGGGGTTCGGGGGCGCCCCAGGCGAATCGTCACCCTGCGGGATTCCGATGCCGCGGTGCTCAGGAGGCGCAGCCGGCCCATTCGCACAGTCGACCGCACCACCCGGCAACTCGTCGCCGACATGCTGGTGAGCATGCGCCGGGCCCAGGGGATCGGGCTGGCCGCCCCGCAGATCGGCGTGCCGGTGCGGCTGTTCGTGGCCGACATCGGCCCGGGTCCATTGGCCGTGGTCAACCCGCGGGTGCGCCGGCGGCGGGGGAGCCAGGTGGGGATCGAAGGCTGTCTCAGCATTCCCGGGGTGTACGGCGATGTCAGGCGCGCCCGCGCGATCGAGGTGGAAGGCCGTGATCTGCGCGGCCGGCGGATCGTGGTGACCGGCGAGGACCTGCTGGCCCGGGTGGTGCAGCACGAGATCGACCACCTCAACGGGGTGCTGTTCATCGACCCCGGACGACTGCTCCGCCGGCGGCGCCGTCGCGTGCGCCGGGCGGGATAGGGCCTCGATGGCGATCCGGCACTTCACCCTGGACGAGGCGGAGGGCCTGCTCTCCCGCCTGACCGAACTGATGGGCGCGCTCCGGCGGGTGCGCGATGAAGCCCTCGTCAAGAAGGCCCAGATGGATCTCCTCTGGAAGCGCCTCGAGGGCGGCGAAGCGGTGTTGAGCGAGCTGGGGGACGAGCAGCGCCGGTTCGACGGGCTCACCACGCGTCTGGTCGCCATCGCCGGCGACATCGAATCGACCGGGTGCATCTTGCGCGATCTCGATCTGGGGCTGATCGATTTTCCGTTTCGCGCCCGCGGCGGCTCCATGGTCTATCTCTGCTGGAAGCTGGGGGAGCCCGCGATTCGATTCTGGCACGGGACCGATGAGGGGTTTGCGGGACGCAAGTCCCTCGACCGGCTCCCGCGGGACGAGGCATGACCGCTCCCGCGGCCGGCGGGCCGTACGATCTCCTCATCATCGGCGGCGGCCCGGCGGGGTACGTGGGCGCGATCCGCGCCGCCCAGCTCGGCCTCAAGACGGCGTTGGTTGAACGGGAGAAGCTCGGCGGGACCTGCGTGCACGTCGGGTGCATCCCGACCAAGGTGCTCCTCCATACCGCCGAGCTGCTCGGGGACATCCGCGGAGCGGGTGAGATGGGCGTGCAGGTGGGGGACGTGCGACTCGACTACGGCCAGGTGCGCCGCCGGATGGACCGGGTGGTCACGGCGAACTTCCGGGGGATCGAATTTCTGATGCGCAAGAACGGCATCGCCCTGTTTCCGGGCGCGGGACGGTTCGTCACGCCTACCCAGGTGCGCGTGGCCGCCACCGACGGCTCCGAGGTCAGCCTGGAGGCGCGGCACACCCTGGTGGCGACCGGCTCGCGCCCGCGCAGCCTGCCGGGAGTGGTCATCGACAACGACCGCGTCCTCGACAACGCGGGGGCGCTGCGGCTCCCGGAGGTGCCGCGGTCCATCGCGATCCTGGGCGCGGGGGCCGTGGGCGCCGAGTTTGCCAGCGCGTTCGCCGCGTTCGGGTCGACGGTCACGCTCATCGAGATGATGCCGGCGATTCTGCCGCTCGAGGATGAGGAGCTCTCCGGGGTGGTCGCCAAGGAGCTCGGCCGGCGGGGGGTGGCGATCCGGACCGGGACGTCCGTGACCGGGGTGACCGCCGCCGGCGACAGCGTGCGGATCGCCCTGCGGACGGGCACCGGCGACGAGACGCTGGAGGCCGACTACGCCCTGGTCGCGGTGGGGCGGGCCCCCGTCGTCGAGGGTCTGGGTCTCGAGGCGGTGGGGCTCGTGCCGGGCCGGGCGGGGATCGCCGTGGACGGACGGTTCCAGACCGCGGTCCCGTCGATCTCAGCCGCCGGAGACGTGACCGGCGGGCTGCTGCTGGCCCACGTCGCCTCCGCGGAGGCGACCGCCGCCGTCGAGGCGGTCGCCGGTCAGACCGCCGGCGCCCTGGACCCGACGCTCGCGCCCCGCGCGACCTTTACCATTCCCCAAATCGCCAGCGTGGGCCTCACGGAGCGGCAGGCCCGCGAGCAGGGACGCGACGTGACCGTGGGGCGGTTCCCGTTCATCGCCAACGGCCGGGCCAGGATCCTCGGACGCGCCGAAGGCCTGGTGAAGATCGTGGCAGACCGCGCCCTGGGCGAGATTCTCGGGGTGCACCTCGTTGGGCCCGAGGTGACCGAGCTGCTGCCCGAGGCGGTCCTCGGCAAGTCGCTCGAAGCGACGGTGCTGGAGATCGGCAACGCCGTGCACGCGCACCCCACGCTCTCCGAAGCCGTCAAAGAGGCCGCGCTCGGCGCGCTCGGCCGCGGGGTGCACACGTGAGCCGGCGTCCACCCAGGGACGGCCGGGGAACCCATCCCGGGGGAGGAGCGTTGTCCCGGAGAGAGGGAACCTCTCGCTGGAAATCTCGCGGGCGGCGTGGTACCAAAGCAGGGGAGGGTCCATGAGCCCGAAGGCCACGAAAACGCAGGCCAGCGTTTCCCGGGACAAAGGCGAGCCGGCCGCGACCGCCCTGCTCGAGATGTACTACTATCTCTGTCTCGCCCGGGCCGTGGACGAACGGATGTGGGCGCTGCAGCGCTCGGGGAAGGCCGCGTTTGTGATCTCCGGCCAGGGGCACGAGGGCGCGCAGGTCGGCGCGGTCTACGCCCTGGATCGGGCGCTGGACTGGCTGGTCCCCTTCTACCGGTCCATCGCGGCGGTGCTGATGAAGGGCATGCCGCCGGCGGAGATCTTCCTCATCCAACTGGGCAAAGACACCGATCCCAGCAGCGGCGGCCGCCAGATGCCCGGCCATTACGGGCATGCCCGGCACAAGATCCTGTCCACCAGCAGTCCGGTCGCCACCCAGTGCCTGCACGCCGCCGGGATCGCCTACGCGGCCAAGGTCCGGGGGACGGGCGAGGTCTGCCTCACGGCCATGGGCGAAGGCGCCACCAGCGAGGGCGACTTTCACGAGGCGCTGAACTTCGCCGGGGTGCACCGGCTCCCGGTGATCTTCGTCGTCGAGAACAACGGATTTGCGATCTCGGTCCCCCAGAAAAAGCAGATGGCCGTGGACAACGTGTCGGCGCGGGCGGCCGGCTACGGGATGCCGGGGGTGACCGTCGACGGCAGCCACGTTCTCGAGGTGTACGCCGCGGCGCGGCAGGCGGTGGCGCGCGCCCGCGGCGGCGAGGGTCCGACGCTGCTGGAGGTGAAGGTGCCGCGCCTCACCGCGCACAGCAGCGATGACCGGCAGGAGCGGTACCGGACCGCCGAGGACCTCGCGCATGCCCGGGCGCAGGATCCGGTCCACGTCTTTGCGGCGGAACTGCGGGAGCGCGGCGTGCTCACCCCCGAGGGGGAGCAGGAGATCCGCGCGCGGATCCAGCGCGAGGTGGACCTGGGCACCGAGATCGCCGAAGCGGCCCCGCTGCCGGACCCGGCCACCGCCCTCCGGTACGTCTACTTCGAGCCCGACGCGGAGCGGTAGGTCATGGCCGACAAGCGCTTCCTCGACGCTATCCACGATGCCCTCCACGAGGAGATGGCCCGGGATCCCTCCACCGTCATCCTGGGCGAGGACGTGGGCCGGAAGGGCGGGGTGTTTGGGGTGACCGACGGGCTCTACGAAGCGTTTGGGGAGGCGCGGGTGATCGACACGCCGCTCGCGGAGTCGTGCATCGTCGGCGTCGCCATCGGCATGTCGGTCAACGGGCTGCGTCCCATCGCGGAGATCCAGTTCGCGGACTTCATCCACCCGGCGTTCGATCAGATCCTGAGCGAAGCGGCCCGGATGCGGTATCGCTCCCGCAACGGCTTCGAGTGCCCGATGGTCATCCGGACGCCGTACGGCGGCGGCGTCCACGGCGCCCTCTACCACTCGCAGTCGATCGAGGCCTTCTACGCGCACATCCCCGGCCTGAAGGTGGTGGTGCCCTCCACGCCGGCGGACGCCAAAGGGTTGCTCAAGTCCGCGGTCCGCGATCACGATCCGGTGCTCTACCTCGAGCACAAGAAGATGTACCGTTCGGTGCGCGGGGACGTCTCCGACGGAGATTTCACCGTCCCGATCGGGCCCGCCGCCGTCCGCCGCCCGGGCCGGGACCTGAGCATCTTCGCCTACGGGCTGATGCTGCACGAGTCGCTCGGGGCCGCGGAGCTGCTCGCCCGGGAAGGGATCGAGGCCGAAGTCGTGGACGTGCGCACGCTGCGGCCGCTGGACACGAAGACGATTCTCGAGAGCGTGGCGCGGACCAGCCGCGCGCTCATCGTCCACGAGGACAACCGGTTTGGAGGCTTCGGGGCGGAGATCGCGGCGACGATCGCCGAGGAAGGGTTCAGGTCCCTGGATGCCCCGCCGACCCGGCTGGGCGGTCCGGAGGTCCCCGCCGTTCCCTTCTCCGCGCCGATTGAAGAGTGGTTTATGATCACCGCCGACAAGATCGCGGCGGCCGCGCGCACGCTGGTGGCCTACTAAGGCCTCGCGATTCCGAGGAGTCACGATGGCGACCGAGATCAAGATGCCCCAGCTCGGCGAGAGCGTCCATGAGGGGACGATCGGCAAGTGGCTCAAGCGCCCCGGTGAATCGGTGGCCAAGTACGAGCCCCTCGTCGAGGTGATCACCGACAAGGTGAACGTGGAGATGCCGTCGCCCTTTGCCGGCGTGCTGAAGCAGATCCTCGTCAAGGAAGGGGAGACGGTCGTGGTCGGCACGGCGATCGCCGTGATCGAGGAAGCGGCCGGGGCGCCTGCGGCGGCCCGGCCGTCCGCCGCCGCGGTCCCTCATGCGGCGGGGGCGCCCGCGTCCGCCGCCCGCCCGGCCTCCGATGCCGCCGCCGGCGCGGCCCGCGCGCCTGCGGCAAGCGGGGACGGGGGCAGGGCGCGTCCGACCGGGGCGCCGCCGGCGCGCGACCGGTCGATCCGCCTGACGCCCCTGGTGCGCCGCATGGCGGAGGAGCACCGGATCCCGGCCCAGGAACTGGAATCGATCCCGGGGACGGGGGACGGCGGGCGCATCACCAAGGACGACGTGCTCCGCCACCTCCAGGCCCGCGCGGCCCCCTCCGCCGGCGCCCCGGCCGCGTCCACCCGCGCGAGCGCTCAGAACGCCCAGGCGCCCGCGCAGGCCACGCGGGCGCCCGCCCCTGCCGCGCCGTCCCCGGCCGCCGGCGATCAACTCCAGAGGCTCACGCCCATCCGCCGCACGATCGCCGAGCGCCTGGCGCAGAGCAAGCGGGAGATCCCCCACGCCTACGGGATCATCGAGGTGGATCTCACGGCCCTGGTCCGGCACCGGGAGGCCCACAAGGCGGCGTGGCAGGCCCGCGAGGGCATCAACATCTCGCTCACCGCCTTCATCGTGCGCGCGGCGACCCGGGCGCTCAGGGCGTTTCCGATGGTCAACGCGACGTTTACCCCGGAGGGGATCCTCCACAAGCAGGCGATTCATGTCGGCATCGGTGTCGCGATCCCCGACGGGCTGATCGTGCCGGTCATCAAGCACGCGGACCAGAAGTCCGTGGCGGACCTGGCGAAGGAGGTCGCGCGTCTCTCCACCCTGGCGCGCGAGGGCAAGCTCGCGCTCGAGGACGTCTCGGGGGGCACGTTCACGCTGACCAACCCCGGGGTGTTCGGCTCGATCATCTCCATGCCGATCATCAACTACCCCCAGGCGGCGATCCTCGCCACGGACGCGATCGTGCGGCGGCCGGTCGTCGTCGGCGAAGGGATCGCCATCCGGGAGATGATGAATCTGGGGCTGGCGTTCGACCACCGGATCTTCGACGGCGCGGTGGGCGTCCAGTTCCTGACCCATATCAAGCGGCAGCTGGAAGAGTTTGCGCCCGCAGGGGACTCCCCCGAGTTCTGATATGGACGAGCCGGTCAAGAAGCGGGGCGCGGGCTGAGGACGCGATGAGCGCGGCGCGGCGGCCGGAGTGGCTCAAGGTCAGGCTGCCCTCGGGGCCCAACTTTCGGGAACTGGTGGGCATCATGCACACGCAGGCGCTGCACACCGTGTGCGAGGAAGCCCGCTGCCCGAACATCGGGGACTGCTGGGAGCGCCGGACGGCGACGTTCCTGATCCTCGGCAACGTCTGCACCCGGCACTGCGCCTACTGCGCCATCGCCCACGGGCTGCCCACCGAACTGGATGTCCGGGAGCCGGAGCGGGTGGCCGAGGCCGCCAGCGCGATGGGGCTCCGCCACGTCGTCGTCACCTCGGTGGACCGCGACGACCTGGCGGATGGGGGCGCCGCGATGTTTGCCCGGACGATCCGGCTGCTGCGCGAGCGCCGCCCGCAGTGCTCGGTCGAGGTCCTGATCCCCGACTTCAAAGGCGATCCGGCGGCGCTGCGCACCGTGCTCGATGCGGCCCCCGACATCCTCAACCACAACATCGAGACGGTCCCGAGGCTGTTCCGGGCGGTCCGCCGCGGCGGAAACTACCGCCGGTCCCTCGATCTGCTCGCCCGGGCGAAGGCCGGGGAGGGGCGTTGGCTCACCAAGAGCGGGATGATGGTGGGGCTGGGGGAGACCCGGGACGAGGTGCTCGAGACGATGCGGGACCTGCGATCGGTGGGGTGCGACATCCTCACGATCGGCCAGTACCTCAGCCCGGGCAAGGACTACGCGCCGATCGCCCGGTACTACGATCCCGAAGAGTTCGCCGAGTTCAAGCGCGACGGGCTGGCGATGGGCTTCCGGCACGTGGAGTCCGGCCCGCTCGTCCGCAGTTCCTACCACGCGGACGAACAGGCGGTGGGAGCCGGGGCACGCTAGGTTTTCGCCGAGACCTTCTGCTTCTCGTGGACGTCCTGCGAGCTGCTGTGGCCCGGGAAGACGCTCGCCTTGGGGTTGATGTAGGCGGCGATGTTGTTGGCCGCGGTCGCGCCCTCCCCGAACCCCGTGGCGATGAGCTTGACTTTGCCCGGGTAGGTCACGATATCGCCGGCGCCGTAGACCCCGCGGAGGTTGGTCTCCATCCGCGTGTTCACCCGGATGCTGTCGTGCTCCAGGTCGAGCCCCCACTCCTGAATCGGGCCGAGGGTGCTCAGGAACCCCAGCGAGGCGATCACCGCGTCGACCTCGATCGTCTCGTCGATGTTGGTCTTGTTGCTGTAGATGACCGCGCGCTCGACCTTGTTCGAGCCCTCCAGGCGGCGCAGCTCGTAGAAGGTCTTGACCTGGATGGACGACTTGAGCATCTTTTGGACCGAGTCCTCGGCCGCGCGGAACTGGTCCCGCCGGTGGATCAGCGTGATCGAGCGCGCGATCCCCAGGAGCCCGAGGGCCCAGTCGACCGCCGAGTCCCCGCCGCCGGCGATGAGGACGCGCTTGTCCTTGAAGTCCTGGAAACTCTTGACGAAATAGTAGAGCCCCTTGCCGTCGAACCCGTCGATCGAGGGGTTTTTGAAGGTCTTGGGGTGGAACGCGCCGATGCCGGCGGTGATCAGCACCGTCCGGGTCAGGTGGACGGCGCGCTCCGTCTTCAATTGAAGGGTCGCGTCGGGGAGCAGCGTGAGGCTGTTCACGGTTTCGCCCAGACAGATCGTGGGCTTGTACTGCATCGCCTGTTCGGTGAGGTTGTCCACCAGCTGCCGGCCGATGATCCGGGGGAACCCCGCGACGTCGTAGATCCACTTTTCGGGGTAGAGCGCGGTGACCTGGCCGCCGAGGGCGTTCAGGCTTTCGATGATCTTGGTGCGCAGGGTCCGGAAGCCGGCATAGTACGCGGCGTACAACCCCACCGGGCCCCCGCCCAGGATGGTGACGTCGTACATGTCTGGAGCCATCAACGATCCCCCCACATGATAATTTTCCACACCCCGCCGTCCGCGCCGGCGGCCGCGGCGCTCAACGTTCCCCTGCGCATATTATGCCCCGCGGAGGTCTGCACCGGTCAGCGCCATCGTATCCGCCGTTCTGGAACGGAGAGGGTCTCGAGGCCAGCGGTTATTATACCACCGGAGGCCCAGGCGGGCGACTGGAGCCGGGGGAAGCGCCGGGATTCGCCGCGCGTTTCCGTCATTGAGGACCAATAAGAGCGACCTTGACAGCCCCCACGGCGCGTCTTATCGTGGGGGAGACATAGGCCCGCGGGGCCGTTGCGATGGAGGGTGGAAGATGGCCACAACCAGGGTAGCCAACGCGCAGCCGGCAGGAGCGCTGCTCACGGCCGCCCAGATGGAGCGGTATTCGCGCCAGATCATCCTGGAGGAGATGGGGATCGAGGGGCAGGCGCGGCTCCTCCGCAGCAAGGTCCTGATCGTGGGCGCCGGGGGACTGGGGTCTCCGACGGCGCTGTACCTGGCGGCCGCGGGGGTCGGCACCATCGGGATCGTCGACGGCGATCAGGTCGACGTGACCAACCTGCACCGGCAGATCCTCCACGGCACCCCGGATCTCGGGCGGCCGAAGACAGAGTCGGCGCAGCGGACGCTGGGGGTTCTCAATCCCGACGTCACCGTGGTCCCGCATCAGACGGTGCTGACGAGCGCCAACGCCCTGGAGATCATCGGGGCCTACGATGTGGTGATCAACGGCAGCGACAACTTTCCGACGCGCTACCTGGTCAACGACGCCTGCGTGCTCCTGGGCAAGCCCCTGGTCGACGCCAGCATCCTGAAGTGGGAGGGCCAGGCGACGACCTTTGTGCCGGGGCACGGCTGCTACCGCTGCCTCTTCCCGACCCCACCGCCTCCCGGCGCCGTTCCGAGCTGCGCCGAAGGGGGCATCCTCGGCGCCCTCTGCGGATACATGGGAAGCCGGCAGGCGCTCGAGGCGATGAAGCTGCTGCTCGGGGTCGGTGAGACGCTGGCCAACCGGCTGCTCATCTACGATGCGTTGGAGGGCGAGACCCGGGTCGTGCGGTGGAACCGGAACCCGGAGTGCCCGGTCTGCGGCGACCGGCCGACGATCCGCGCGCTCATCGACTACGAGCAGTTCTGCGGAATGCCGGCCCACGACCGCGCGGCGGCGCCGGCCAAGGCCCCGGTTCCCCAGGTGACGCCGGAGGAGGCGAAGGCGCTCCTGGCGCGGGGCGGAGTCCAACTGGTGGACGTCCGCGAGCCGTGGGAGTACGAGGAGGCGCACATCCCCGGCGGCCGGCTGATCCCGGTGGGGGAGGTCCGCTCCCGTCTTCAGGAGATCGACAAGAACACGCCCGCGGTGATCTACTGCCGCTCCGGAGGGCGCAGCGCGAAGGTGGTCGCGCTGCTGCAAGAGGCGGGCTACGACAAGGTCCTGAACCTGACCGGCGGGATCCTGGCCTGGGCCAACGCCCAGTACCCGACCGAGTGACAGCGGGGGACGCGTTTGGTACAATTGAAGGGCTGTGCAGAATACGTCGATGACACGAGGTGAAGCACGTGGTTCTTGAGGTCGGTCGTCCAACGATCAGCCTGACGGACAGCGCGGTCGCCAAGCTCAAGGAAATGCTCTCGGAGCAGGAGGATCAGGGTCTGTGCTTCCGGGTGTTCGTCCAGCCCGGCGGGTGCGACGGGTTTTCGTATGGGATGACGTGGGACGCCCCCGCCGAAGACGATGAAGTGATCGAGCGGGGCGGGGTCCGGCTCCTGATCGACAAGACGAGCTCACGGGTGCTGCGGGGATCGGAGATCGACTACGTGACCTCGGTGACGGCCACCGGCTTCGCGATCCGCAACCCCAATGCGGTGTCCACCTGCGGCTGCGGGCATTCGTTCAAGACGGGCGAAGACGCGGGGCACGCCGACCCCTGCGGCGAAGAGCAGGAGTCGCAGTAGCCGCAGCCATCGACTGGAGGACGCCCATGGACCAGCAGACCGCGGAGACCGGGACGCAGGCGGGCGCTGACCTGCACGCCCGGGTCGAGAAGGTGCTCGACCAGATCCGTCCCTACGTTCAGCAGGACGGGGGGGATCTGGAGCTCATCGATATCGTGGACGGGATCGTGCAGATCCGGCTGGCCGGATCGTGTGTCGGGTGCATGTACTCGATGATGACGCTCCAGGCCGGCGTGGAGCGGATGCTCAAGGAGCAGGTTCCGGAGATCAAAGCGGTCGAAGCCGCGCCGTTCTGATCGTCTCGCCCTGCGGAGGGCGCGCCTCCTGCGCGCCCGAAGCGCGTTTGAGAGGTACCCTGAGCCTCTCATGGAAGAGCATGAGAGGCTTTTGTTATGGCGCGAAAGCGCCGCGCGGAGGCCGCTGAGCGTGCGATTCGAATACACGGAAGAGCAGCGCCTGATCAGAGAAACCATCCGGGAGTTCGCCGCGCGCGAACTTCGTCCCCACGCCCGGCGGTGGGATGCCGAGGGCAGGTTTCCCGCGTCGCTCGTCCCCAAACTGGCGGGGCTGGGGCTCCTCGGGATGGTGATCCCCCAGGAGTACGGTGGATCCGGCCTCGACCCCGTCGCCTTTGCGCTCGCCATCGAAGCCGTCGCCTGGGCCGACGGCGGGGTGGCGCTGACCGTGGCGTCGCACAATTCGCTGTGCTCCGGCCACATCGTGCTCGCCGGCAGCGAGCGGCAGAAGCGGACCTATCTGCCGCGGCTGGTGAGCGGCGAGGCGCTGGGGGCCTGGGCCCTCACCGAGCCCGGCTCGGGCAGCGATGCGAAGGCGCTGGTGACGCGGGCCGAGCGCCGGGGCGACCGGTGGGTGCTCAACGGGACGAAGGTGTTTGTCACCCAGGGCAGCCTGGCCGGCGTCTACGTCATCTTGGCGCGAACCGATCCGGAGGGGGGGCACCGGAGCATCTCCGCCTTTATCGTGGAACGCGGGACGCCGGGGCTGCGTGTCGGGAAGCACGAGGACAAGCTCGGCGTGCGCAGCAGCGATACGGCGGAGATCGTCCTCGAGGATTGCGCGGTCCCGGAAGAGCAGATGCTCGGCGCGCCGGGGGAAGGGTACCGGAACGCGCTGCACGTGCTCGAGCGCGCCCGGATCGGGATCGGCGCGATGGCGCTGGGCCTCGGCCGCGCGGCGCTCGAAGCGTCATTGGGGTATGCGCGGGAGCGGCGGGCGTTCGGTCAGCCCATCGCCGAGTTCCAGGCGATCCAGTGGATGCTCGCGGACATGGCGACCGAGCTCGACGCGGCCGAGCTGCTGGTCATGGAGGCAGCGTACCGGGCGTCGCTGGGGCAGCCCTACCAGAAGGAAAGCGCGATGGCGAAGCTCTACGCGTCCGAGGCCGCGGCCCGGGCGGCGTCCAAAGCGGTGCAGATTCACGGCGGGTATGGGTTCATCAAAGACTATCCGGTCGAGCGGATCTACCGCGACGTCAAGCTCTGCGAGATCGGCGAGGGGACCTCGGAGGTCCAGCGGATGCTGATCGCCAAAGAGGCGCTGGCCTGATCCGAGGCGGGCCGGATCCGCGCCGGCGCAGGTGCGCGGTGTGAAGAGGGGTGGGGTGTGAACTCGACGGTCGTGGGCAGTTATCCGAAGATCCCGGATCCGCCTGCCCCGGGACGGTGGCGCGCAGGGGTGGAGAAGCTCCAGCGCGGCGACATCACCCCCGAGGAGATGCGCGGGATCGAAGATGAGGTGACCGCCGAGGTGCTCGCCGAGATGGCCGTGGCGGGGGTCGACGTGGTCACCGATGGGCAGATCCGCTGGGAGGACGGGCAGACCTACTTCGCCCGCGGGCTCGGCGGGTTTACGATCCACAGCCTGCAGCGCTATTTCGACACCAACGTCTACTACCGTCAGCCCGTGGCGACCGGGGAGATCGTGTGGCGCGGCCCCATCAGCGTCGCCGCCTACGAGTTCGCCTCCGCGCACAGTCCGCGGCCGGTGAAGCCGGTGGTCACCGGTCCGCTGACCCTCGCGCTCCTCAGCCGGGATGAGTTCTATGGGAACCTGGACCAGTTCGTCATGGCGCTCGCCGCCGGGCTCAACCAGGAGCTCAAGGCGCTGGCCGCGGCCGGCGCGAAGCTGATTCAGGTGGACGAGCCCGGGCTGCTGACCCATCGGGATCGACTCCCCCTGTTTCAGCGGGCCATGGGCGTGCTGTGGGAGGGGGTGAGCGCGACCCGGGCGCTGTACACGTACTTCGGGCACGTCGACGGCCTCTACCCGGCCATCCTCGACACCCCCGTCGACATCATCGGGCTCGACTTTGTCGCCGGGGCGAGAAACTGGGAGGTGCTCCGCCGGGCCCGGTTCACCAAGCAGCTGGGGTTGGGGATCCTCGACGCCCGGAACACCAAGATGGAGACCCGCGATGCGGTGGCCAAGGCCTGCCGGCGGGCCGCCGAGATCGTCTCTCCGTCCCACCTGCACGTCGGCCCCAGCGCCGGGTTGGAGTTTCTCCCCCGGCGGGTGGCGAGGCAGAAGCTGGAGGTCCTGGCCGCCGGGGTGCGGCAGGCCCGGGAGGAGGCGGCATGACCGCGCAGCCACTGCTCACGACGACGGTGGGAAGCTTCCCCAAGCCCCCCTATCTGCTCGAGGCGCGCCGCAAACTGGCGCGCAAACAGCTGGAGCAAGAGGAGCTCGAGGCGCTGGAGCGCCGGGCGACCGAGGAGTGGATCCGCCGGCAGGAGGAGATCGGCATGGACATCCTCGTGGACGGCGAGATGTACCGCGGGGACATGGTCGCGTACTTCGCGGACCAGATGGACGGCTTCGCGATCGCCGGGATGGTGCGGTCGTACGGCAACCGCTACTATCCCAAGCCCGCGGTGGTCAGGCCGGTCGGACGGCGCGCGCCGGTCACCGTCGGCTGGTGGAAGTTCGCCCAGGGGCTGACGCCCAGGCCGGTCAAGGGCATGCTGACCGGGCCGTACACGATCGCGGAGTGGTCGTTCAACGAGCACTACCCGACGCGCCGGGAACTGGTCCTGGATCTCGCCCGGGCGATCCACGATGAGGCCGTGGACCTGGAGCGCGCCGGGGCCCGCTATATCCAGATCGACGAACCCGCGATTCACACGCGGCCGGACGAGGACTTCGATCTGGCCGTCGAGGCGATGGAGATCGTGACCCGCGGCCTGCGCGCCTACACGATCACGCACGTCTGCTACGGGGACGTCCCGCGGATCTACCCCGCGATGCTGCGCCTCGCCGTGAACCAGATCGACCTCGCCCTGAAAAACGACGATTTCGCCCTCCTGGAGACGTTCCGATCGCCGCGGTTCACCAAGGACATCGGGCTCGGCGTGCTCGACGCGCACAGCCATCGCGTGGAGACGGCCGATGAGGTGGTGGAGGGGATCCGGCGAACGCTCAAGGTGATCCCGCTCGAGCAGGTCTACGTGACGCCCGACTGCGGATTGAAGACCCGGACCGTCGAGGAGACCGTGGGGAAACTGACCTCGATGGCGGAAGGGACCCGGCGCATGCGGGAGGAGCTCTCCCGATAGCCGCACCTCCGCCGCCCGTTTTGGCCATCGAAGCGCGCCGGGTGATGCACGCGGCCCCCGACCGGGTCTTCGCGCATATCGGGCGCATCGAGCATCTGCCCCGCTACGGGGCGCCCCTGTGGATGACCGCGGAGTCGGTGGAGAAGCGCCGGAACGCGCAGGTGGTGGCCCTGACCGGGTACCTCATCGGCCTGCCGATCGAGTCGGTGCAGCGCGTGACCCTCCGGCCTCCGAGCGCCCTGGAATTCAAGCAGGTGCGGGGCACGCTGCGGATGTTCAACGGGCAGTGCTCGCTCGCCGCCGTCGAGGACGGCACCGAGGTGCGGTACCGCCTCGAGGTGGACCTCGGCATCGCCATGATCTCCGAGGACGCCGCCCGGCAATTCCTGGTGCAGTTCGTCGAGCGGTTTCTCCAACGGATCAAGCTTGCCGCCGAGCGGAAGCCCCCGCTTCCGCGCCCCGCCGCGGCCCCCGGGGGCGGGGTCGCCGCGGCCGACGACGAGGAGGAGAAGGAGACCGTCGGAGCCGGCGTGCAGGACGAAGGCGGCACGGAGGGGCCGGAGGCTCTGGAGGCGTCCGAGGACGAGCAGCCCGGGGAGGGAGCACCGCACGTTGGAGCGTTTGAAGACCGGTCCGCCGTGCCTGCGCGCCCCGCGGCGACTGGGCAGGGCGCCCATCCGGCGGCGCAGGGAGCGCAGGGCGCTTCCCCGGTAGGGGCCCATCCGGCGGGATCACCAGGAGCGCAGGGCGTTTCGCGGGTCGGGGCGCAGGCGCCAGGATCGTCCGTGGCGAGGACGCCGCAGGGACAGCGCGGGCGGCCGGGACAGCCGGGACAGCCGGGGCAGCCGGGACAGCCGGGACGGCGCCGCCGGCGGCGGCATCGCCGTCGCGGCCGGTCGCACGGCAAGGCTGAGGGCGGTGGACCAGGCGGACCGTCTTCTTGATGTCACCTTGACACCATTCGGCAAGCGGTGCTAGGCTCGAAGTGCAAGTGATAATTACTCTCAGCAGTCCGCGCGGTCGGCCCTCCGCCCCCATCCCCAGGCTGGAGCCCAGGAGGCATCGGTGTTTGCCCACAAGGTCGGCGTGACCAAGGAGCAGGTGCTCGAGGCGCTGCGCGGGGTGATGGACCCGGAGCTCCACCGGAGCATCGTGGAGCTCAACATGGTCAAGGAGATCGCGATCCAGGACGGGTCCGTGCGCGTCGATGCGCTCCTGACCATCAGCGGGTGCCCGCTGCGGGAGACGATCATCGATTCGATCAAGGCCAAGGTCAAGGAGCTCCCCGGCGTCGCCCGCGTGGACGTGAACCTCGGCGTGATGACGCAGGAGCAGCGGCAGGCGCTGGTGGGCCAGCTGCGGCCCGGCCCGCAGAAGCAGTCGCCGCTGCTCTCGCCGACGTCGACGACCCGGGTGATCGTCGTCGCCAGCGGGAAGGGCGGCGTCGGGAAATCCACGGTGACCACGAACCTCGCCATCGCGCTGGCCAGGCGGGGACGGATTGCCGGGATCGCGGACGCGGATGTCTACGGCTTCAGCATCCCCCACATGCTGGGGGTCCAGGGAAAGCCGACGATCATCGACCAGATGATCATTCCGCTGGAGCGCGAGGGCGTCCGCGTGATCTCCATGGGGTTCATGGTCGACGAGAACGAGGCGGTGATCTGGCGCGGTCCCATGCTGCACAAGGCCGTGACCACGTTCCTCGGGGAGGTCTACTGGGGGGATACGCAGGAGCTGCTGATCGACCTGCCCCCCGGCACGGGCGATGTCTCGCTGTCGATTGCGCAGACCCTGCCCCGGGCCGAGATGCTGATCGTGACGACCCCCCAGCCGGCCGCGGCCAGCGTGGCCTACCGCGCGGCGCGCATGGCGGAAAAGGTCAACATGCCGGTGGTCGGGGTCGTCGAGAACATGTCGTACTACCTGGCCGCCCCCGGGGCGGCGCCGTCGTACATCTTCGGGCAGGGCGGGGGGGCCAGGCTCGCGGAGATGATCGGCGCGCCGCTGCTTGGACAGATTCCGCTCGATCCGGCGATCCGCGAAGGCGGCGACCGCGGCCAGCCGGTGACGCTGACCGCGCCCGACTCCCCGGCGGCCCGCGTGTTCTACACGATCGCCGACGCGCTCCTCGGGAGGACCCGGCGGTAGCCGGCGGATCCGTGGGCGCGATCACCCCCGCCGCGGTCAACGAAGAGATCGAGCGGTTTGTCCGTCCGCAGACGTTCCCGCTGGGCATCCGGATGGCGGCGCCCGGCGAGCCGCTGCCCGAGAAGGTCCGGCGCCCGGCGCAGGACATGGGAATCCGGGTTGCGATCTGCCAGACCTTTTCGATCGCGCGGCGGTACGGGTGGGGCCTCGCGGTCGGCCGGGACGACCTCAGCTGCCCGCTCGCCAAGACCGCCTTCGGGTTCGAGCGGGAACTGCCCTACTATGCCGAGGGCAACCTCGCCTGCGGGATGTACACGGAGTCGGCGGACGCCGGGGCGCGGACCGAGGCGGAGGTGCCCAAGTTCGAGTTCGGCGCGTACGAGCGGATCCTCATCGCCCCCCTCGGCCGGGCGTCCTTCGAACCACATGTGGTGCTGGTCTATGCCAACTCCGCGCAGGTGATGCGGCTGGTCGCGGCGGCCCTCTACCGCACCGGCGGCCGGATCCACAGCAGCTTCTCCGCCCGGCTGGACTGCGCCGATGCGGTGATCGAGACCATGCGCTCGCAGCGCCCCCAGGTGATCCTGCCGTGCTACGGAGACCGGATCTACGGACAGACCGAGGACCACGAGATGGCGTTCGCGGTCCCCTGGGACCAGGCCGAGGAGCTCCTGGCGGGGCTGCGGGGCACGCAGCAGGGCGGGGTGCGGTATCCGATTCCTTCCTGGCTGCGCTACACGGGCGAGTTCCCGGAGAAGTACCGCCGTCTCGATACGCTGTGGGAGGAAGGCCGCCGCGATGGGGGACCGGGACGTCCCGCCGGATCGGGCCGGCCGGAAGGCGAGGGCGCGGCCTCCGAGCCGGGCGCGCAGCGGTCCGCCGGGCCGGCGCGGCGCCGCGGGGCAGGGGGAAACCCCTGACCATGGAATTCACGCACGGACAGACGAGTCGGGTGGAACGCGATGGGGGGCCTCACAAGGGCGCGCCACACCAGAGCGGGAACCCGAGCCTTTATCGGGGGTGAACAGCGTGGCGAAGCGGATCAATGATATGACGATCAGGCTGGCGGGCGAAGCGGGCCAGGGCGTCGAGTCCGGGGGCGCCGGGTTCGCGAGCGCGCTGAGCCACGGCGGGTTGTGGCTGCACACGTATTCGGAGTACATGTCCCGGATCCGCGGCGGGCTCAACTTCTTCCAGATGCGGGTGTCGGACCGGCCGGTCTGGGCCCATACGGAGGGCGTGCACATCCTGCTGGCCTTCAGCCCCGAGGCGGTCACCGACTACGGGCCGCACATCGTCGCGGGTGGCGCGCTGCTATACGATGACAGCCTCAAGGTCGATCAGGCCGCGGTCACCCGGCGCAAGGTCCAGTCGTACGCCGTGCCCTTGACGAAGATCGCCCAGGAGGTCGGCGGCGACAAGATCATGGCCAACACCTGCGGCCTGGGGGCGCTGGCCGGGATCATCGAGTACCCGTTCGAGTTCGTGGCGGACGTCATCAAAAAGAACTTCGCCCGCAAGGGCGACGCCGTCGTGGGGGGCAACCTCAAGGTGGCGGAGGCGGGCTACAAAGTCGGCCGCGACCAGTACGCGGCCAAGTTTGACTGGAAGGTCTCGCCGCTCAAGGACCGCCCCGACCGGATGCAGATCAACGGCAACCAGGCCATCGCGGTCGGCGCGATCGCCGCGGGGTGCCGGTTCATGTCGGGGTACCCCATGACCCCCGCGAGCTCGATCTTGGAGTTCATCGCGGGGCACGCCAAGAAATACGACATCGTCGTCAAGCAGACCGAGGACGAGATCGCGGCGATCTGCTTTGCGATCGGGGCGGGCAACGCCGGCGCGCGCGCGATGACGGCCACGAGCGGCGGCGGGTTTTCGCTGATGGTCGAGGCGCTCGGGCTGGCCGGCATGGCGGAGGTCCCCGTCGTCATCGTGGAGGCGCAGCGGCCCGGCCCGTCGACCGGAATGCCGACGAAGACCGAGCAGGGCGATCTGCTCTTCGCCCTCTTTGCCAGCCAGGGGGAGTTCCCGCGCATCGTCCTCGCGCCGGGCACGCAGGAGGACTGCTTCCACACCACGGTGCGCGCGTTCAACCTCGCGGAGAAGTGGCAGTGCCCGGTGATCGTCATGACCGATTTCTACCTGACGACGATGACGCGGCTGATTCCCCCCGCGGAGTTTCCGATCGACCGCGTCACCATCGATCGAGGGGAGCTCCTCACCGCGCAGCAACTGGACCGGCTGGCCGAGCCGTACCTCAGGTACAAGGACACCCCGAGCGGCATCTCGCCGCGGGCGATGCCCGGGCACCCCAAGGCCGTGCACCAGACCTGCAGCGACGAGCACGACGAGTACGGCCACTTCGAGGACGAGGATCGGGCGAACCGCCTGAAGATGGCGGGGAAGCGGTGGCGCAAGTTCCAGCACATTGTCGACGACCTGCGCGGGCCGACGATCTACGGTCCGGAGGGCGCCGGGCTCACGCTGATGGGATGGGGGAGCTCGTACGGGGCGATGCGGGAGGCGGTCGACATCCTCAACGCCCGCGGGACGAAGACCAACCTCCTGCACTTTGTCGACATCTGGCCCTTCCCCGAGGCGCAGGCGGCGCCGCTGATCGAGGCGGCGCGCCAGCTCGTCGCCGTGGAAGGGAACCAGAGCGGGCAGTTCGCCCATCTGGTGCGGGCGATGACCGGCCGCCGGGCCGATCGCATGGTCCTGCGCTGGGACGGCCGGCCGCTCAGCCCGGAGTACATCATCGAGCAGCTCGAGGAGGCCAAGGTCCATGCTTGACGTCAAGACCTACAACAGCCCGATCAAGGTGACGTGGTGCCCCGGGTGCGGGGACTACGGCATCCTCAACGCGGTCAAGAGCGCCCTCGCGCAGCTGGAGATCCACCCGCACGAGGTGATGTTTTTCTCCGGCATCGGGTGCGGGAGCAAGCTGCCCGACTACATGAACGCGAACGCCTTTACGACCATTCACGGCCGGTCCCTGCCGATCGCGATGGGGACGAAGCTCGCCAACCACGACCTGCACGTGATCTGCATCACCGGCGACGGCGACGGCTACGGCATCGGGGGCAACCACTTCATCAGCATCCTGCGCCGCAACCCCGACATCGTCCACATCGCGGAGAACAACATGGTCTACGGCCTGACGAAAGGCCAGTACGCGCCCACCAGCGAGCACGGGTTCGTGGCCAGCACGACGCCCGAAGGCAGCATCGAGATCGCATTCAATCCGCTGGCCACCGCGATCAACGGCGGCGCGACGTTCGTCGCCCGCGGGTTCTCGGGGGATCCCAAGCACCTCGCCAAGCTGATCATGGCGGCGGTCCAGCACCGCGGGTACGCGCTGGTCGACGTGCTGCAGCCCTGCGTCATCTACAACAAGATCAACACGTACGACTACTACCGCGAGCGCGTCTACAAGCTCGAGGAGACGGCGGGCTACGACCCCGCCGACCGCGACGCGGCGTGGCGCAAGGCCCACGAGTGGGGGGAGAAGATCCCCATCGGGATTCTCTATCAGGCGGTCGGGGTGCCGACCTACGAAGAGCAGGTGTCGGAGCTCCGCGTCGGCCCCGTCGCGAAGCGCCAGCTGGCCCCCCTGACGGGGGCGCAGGCGGACGCGCTTCGGCGGGAGTTCTTCTAGGCGGATGCCCGTGGCGGCGGAGCCGGACCGGGTCAGGGAGCCGGTCGCCGCGCGGCGGCCCGCGCCCGGCATGGTGAACGAGCGCCTCACGCTGCTCGAGCGGGAGGGGTACCGGACGACGCCGCAGCGGCGGGCGATCCTCGAGAGCATGCTCGCCGCCGGCCGCGAGAACGTCACCGCGGAAGAGATCTGCCGCCGCGCCCGGGCCGTGTGCCCCACGGTCAACCTGGCCACCACGTATCGCACCCTGGATCTGTTCGGGCGGCTCGGCATGGTCCGCCGCCTGACCTACGGCGACGGCCGGAGCGTCTTCTGCCCGAACGTCCACCCGCACTACCACGGGACGTGCCTGCGCTGCGGCGCGGTCGTGGACATTCCGCGGCGCCGGGTCACCAAGACCATCGAGCAGGAGCAGTCGAAGCTCACCGACGGGGCGTTCGTGGTGGTCGGGCACCGCATCGAGTTCTACGGGTACTGCGCGGGCTGTCGCACCTCCGGGGCGTCTCCCGGAAAGTAAGCCCGATGCGCCGCGCCCGGGCCGCCTTCGCCGGACTGGGCGGGCCCGCGCTGCTCTGCCCGCTGCTGTCGTGGCTGTGCGCGGCGGGCGGGGGCCTCGCCGCCGCGGCCGCGCCGGCGGGGGACGGGGCGTCCGGCACGCCCTCTAACGTCCGGGCCGACCAGGTGTCCGTGGACAGCCGGGGCGCCACGCTGACGGCGAGCGGGCACGTCTCGGTGACGTACGGGACGCTGCGCGTGACGAGCGATTCCCTCCGCCTGAACCGGTCCGACGGCACCGCGGTGTTTCAGGGACACGTGGCCGCGGCCGATCCCGCCGGCCGGGCCCTGGCAGACTCCGTCACCCTCGTCGCGACCCGGGACGGACGGGTGGTCCGGGCGCTGCTGGCCGGCCACGCCTCGGTGGAGACCCCATCGTACGCCGTCATCGCCGACCGCATCGACGCCGACCGGGAACGCGGGCGCATCACGGCCGATGCGCACGTCACGCTGTTCTCTCAACCCGACGTGATCGTCACCGGCGCCCGCGCCACCTACGATCAGCGCAGCGGCGACGCGGTGATCCTCGGCTCATCGGCGGCGCCCGCCACGGTCCAGAACCGCGATGGGCGCATCGCGGGCGCCCGCGTGGACTTCACCCGCCAGACCATGCGGGCCGTGATCCGCGGGCCGGTCAACGCGGAC
>Ga0209154_1000148_pt1 | contig 49852 bp, 38 predicted proteins | sample GraSoiAngelo_121_FD_185878 | JGI IMG/M metagenome (GOLD analysis project Ga0209154, IMG submission 185878) | Grasslands soil microbial communities from the Angelo Coastal Reserve, California, USA - 14_0919_12_20cm (SPAdes) (version 2) | ecosystem: Environmental > Terrestrial > Soil > Grasslands ... | reverse complement strand
GGGATATAAGCGACTCGGTTAAGTCGGTGTCTTCTGAGATTCTATGTACTGCTTGAGGAGGCGGATTGGCGCTCCTCCACAGGTTGCAGCCAAGTAGGAAGGTGACCAAAAGTACTCCCTTCCCGTATTGGTGGGCCAGATCAGGTCTTGCGCTTCGTAGTAGCCTGCTGGAAACCCCTTTAAGCTGTTAACCATTGCCGATACCGAGTGTTGGGGCCCGTAGTGGATTAGCCGATGCACCTGGTCGGCCTCTCCCTCCATCTCTCCACAAAGCTGAGCCTCGAAGTCGGCACCAACCTTCGCCAAGAATTAGCTCCATCGCACCCTTTTGTGCGGTATTTGGTGAGGAAGACCAAATGTACATGCATCTGAAAAACACAGTGTCTACCATGTCGAATATCGTTGACAAACGCCATAGACCAACTGTATTCTAAGGGTAGGAGAGAATACTCAGGCTCGGACTGAGCCTTCAAGCGTGAAGCACAGTTAGTAGCCCTGTGTTGGCTTGAGCAGCCCCGACCTTGAGGTCGGGGAGTAGTCACTGTTCCTTTCTGATTGCGCTAAGGTCGATGCCGAGCTGCTCACATTTTTTGTAGAGATGACTTCGTTCCAGGCCAAGCGCTTTTGCGGTGTTGGTGATGTGAGAGTGATTCCGTCTCAGTTCATTGAGAATCACTTCGCGCTCAAAGTTCTCGACGCGATCAGAAAGTAGCCCCGACCCGCCGCTTATAGGAATCTCCCGCGTCGTTCCTGGCAGAGCGAGCTGCACCGTGGCCATATCCACCTGTCCCTCTGTCGCCAGCAACATCATTCTTTCGACCACATTTCTAAGCTCGCGCACGTTTCCGGGCCAGGCATGAGCCTCGAGGGATTGGATCGCCTCGGGCGTAAAGGGAACCGGCTTCCAGCCGTTTTGCGCGCATACCTGTTTAGCGACGTGTTCCACGAGGTTGGGAATGTCCTCACGGCGTTCTCGAAGCGGCGGCAGGAACAACGGAAAGACATACACGCGATGAAACAGGTCCTGGCGAAATTTGCCTTCTTTGGCGAGCGCGCCGAGGTCGCGGTGAGTCGCAACCAGAACGCGCACATCGACAGGGATGGGTTTATCGCCTCCGATTCTCTCGATTTCGTTTTCTTCGAGCACGCGAAGCAGCTTGGCTTGCATGGGGAGCGGCATATCGCCAATTTCGTCGAGAAGAATAGTTCCGTGCTCGGCCTGTTCGAATTTGCCGATGTGTCTGGCAGCGGCCCCCGTGAAGGAGCCTTTCTCGTGACCGAAAAGCTCAGACTCGATGAGTTCTGCGGGAACGGCCGCGCAGTTCAGGGTAATAAACGGGCCTGAGGCGCGCGGGCTGCGCTCGTGCAGCGTGCGTGCCGCTAGTTCTTTGCCGGTTCCGGTCTCTCCCAAGATACAAACGCGAGTTTCACTCGCGGCAACTCGCTCGATCTGGGCCATGACCTTGCGCATGGCCTCGCCGGACCAAATGATTTCGTGTTTCCCCAGACGCTGGCGAAGTTGTTGATTCTCGGATTCCAGTCTTTGCAGCCTGAGAACATTTTCGACGGTCAGCAGAAGCTTTTCGGTCGAGATGGGTTTCTCGAGAAAATCCAGGGCACCCAGCCGGGTGGCTCGGACAGCCATCTCGATGTGTGCTTGCCCGGACATCATCACGATCGGAGTCGTCACGCCCTGCGTTTTCAATTCTTCCAACAGCGAGAGACCGTCTCTACCGGGCATGACGACATCGGAGAGCACCAGGTCAAAGGACTGGGACTTTGCAAGTTCTAAAGCTTTGGCGGCATTATCGCAAACCGTCGCTTCATGGCCGGCGAGCCGGAACGCCCGCGAGAGCGAGGCCAGCGTGTTGGCTTCGTCATCGACAATCAGCAAGTGCACTTTTTGCGGCACGGATGTCTCCTTCAAATCAATGACGCCGGTTTCGCTGCATGTGCGTGACTCTGCGTCGCGGAGAGCTTGTCCATGTTCAGGGGCAGCTCGATGCGAAAGGTGCTACCCCGGCCGGGTGCACTTTCCAGACTGATTTTTCCGCCGTGATCGCTTACCACGGATTGAACTATGGCCAGCCCCAACCCGGTCCCATGCTGTTTGCTGGTGTAATAAGGGGTAAACAGGCGTTCGCACTCCTCCGGCGCCAATCCTGTACCGGTGTCGCAAATTTCCAGACGAACGCGTTCACCATCGTGACCTGTGCGAAGGGTGAGCGTACCACCTTCCGGCATCGCGTCCATGGCATTCAGCACCAGGTTGGAAATTGCGCGGTGGAGCAGGTCGGGGTCGGCGGCGATCATCGGCATGCGATCATCTAGATCGAGAGTACAGGTGATGCCGGCCCGCTGCGATCGCAGTTGGGCCTCAAACAGACGCGCCACGCCCTGCATAATCTCGTTTGCGTTTGCCTGCTGCAGCTGGGGCTGAGGCATCCTGGAGAATTCACTAAAACGTCCGATGATGGATTTCAGATTAGCAATTTCGGCCAGCAGGGTCGCCGTGCTTTCCTGGAACATTTCTTCGAAGACTTCGGGACTTTGCTGGCGCGCCCGCAGAAGGTTTTCAACCGTGAGCTGAAGAGGGAAGAGCGGATTCTTCAGTTCGTGGGCCAGGCGCCGGGCCAGCTCGCGCCAGGCGGCCACCCGCTCGCTCTGAATCAATCGTTCCCGCTGCTCCAGCAACTCCCGCGTCATCTGATTAAACGATTCTGCCAGTTCGCCGAGTTCGTCCTTGGATCGAAGATCGACCCGGGTGTTCCAGTTCCCATTCGCGACTTGGCGTGCTGCCTGGGCAAGCTGCTCCACGGGCCGCGTCACCCGGCCAGCGGTCCATCCGCTGAGCAACCCCGCCAGCAAAATTCCGGCTCCGCCCACCAGTAAGGCAACCAGAGTAATCTGATGTTCCAGTTCGACATAGGAACGCTGAGACTGGCCCACCAGCAGGACACCTACAAGTTGCTGGTCACGGCCTCTCAGGGGAAGGGCGTGCATGCTCTCGTTATCGGCGGGATCAGAAGACCAGTGAATGATCTCGGTCGGCTCCCCGGGCTTCTGCTGCGCTGCCTGAATCAGAGGCGCGAGCTTGTCCGCCTGCTCGACGGTGCCTGACGGATCGATTAGAAGCTGCGCTGAAAACGCTGGCCCAAAATTCTGATAAAGCAAGACACGCATGCCGGACGGAAGCTCGAGCGAAGCCAGAAAATCTTTATCCAGGCGGCGGCCCCCGATTACGTAGAGAGACCTGTCGCCAATCGCAATAGCACGGGTTGCGAACAGTCCTAAAACGACTCCGTCAGGAACGTTTTCCTGTTTCAAGTATGCATCCTTGGAAATCGGCTGGGTAAGGCTCAGGTCGGATTCTTTATAGCCGAATCTTGCCGGGGCGTGAGCGGAGGAGATAATCGTTCCCTGGCCGTCTACGAATTCCAGGAAGTCCAACCGCTGACTGTCCGCAATCGATTTTGCTTCGGAGAGGTAAGCGCCGTAATCAGGCGCCCCTCGGGTTACGGCGACAGCCATGTGTGCGGCGGGCTCGGAAGCAGCAATCGCCTCAACTCGATGGACCACGTCGTCGCCCCGACGGGCAAATTCACGCTGGAACTGCTTGACCAGGGCCAGCGTGCGGTCGTCGCTGGTGCGCTCGAAGGCCCGACGGCTAAGAACAGAAACAATCCAACCCACAGCCGCCACGGAGATAAAAACAGTGAGCGCGAAGACCAGCAGGAGTTTGCGGCGGAAACTCATGGTTTCTCCGTACCCAGCCAAACCTCGCCAAGATCCCAGGCTCCGGTGCGCTTCTCTCCCCAATTCTTCACGGCTGGGCTCAGCCCGTAGTTTACCGGCAAATGAAAAAGAGGAATGATGCGGTGCGACTCGAGAAGAGCGCTTTCCGATTTGTACAGTTCCTCGAGGTTATCTCCGCTCAACCCGGGCGGCGGCAATCCCAGCGCGGCGGTCACTTGGGTGAGGGCGACTCTCGGGTTGACCGACACTAGGGAGGTGCGCACCAAACGAAGGTCGCCGATGCCTGTGCTAATCGGACGTATGGTCATGCCCGCGTCTTTCGCCTTCAGCGCGAGACGCTCTGCGATGAGCCGGCTCAGCGAGTCAGCCGGATCGCAGCTTAGCGTCCAAGCAGGCGCGTAGGGGACTTCCGCGCGCCGTTGTTGCGCCGCCACCATGTTGAACTCGGTTGAGAACAGGAATTCGTAACCGGTTATCCAGTTGGGCAAAATTCCGCCTGCGGGATCGCCTCCCCCTTGTAAGAGTACGTTCTTGATGGCGGCGCGATCGACACTGAGTGCCAAAGCGTCAAGCAGTTTCTGATCCTCAGGCGATGGCTGCTGATGGGTGAAAACAAGCGCTACGAGTTCGAGAGCGGCCGATTCGGAAACACGGCGTCCTTCCATGGCCGTCCGTCGGGCCTGTTCGGGCGCTATCTCGATGAGGTCGGTCTTGCCGAGTTCACGCAACATCATCTGATCCCGGGCACTAGTTCCCAAGGTTATCTCGACAGAATTAACAAACGGACGGCCTCCCCAATAGTCTTCGCTAGCGGCGACTACCAGTTTCTTCGCTGGCTGCCAATCCGAAACCCGGAAGGGACCTGTGCCACTCACCTTGCCGGGCAGGCGTTTGACGATCGAGTTCTTCGGCAACGTAAGTTCGGCGGCAAGGGAGGGGTCGGGGGAATTCAGCTCGATGGCGATCGAATCGTCAAGCGCATAGATAGTCCAATTCGGATTGCCTGCCCGGAGCGAGGCGGCGACAGCGCCCGGAGTCAGAAGGGAACCGTCATCGAAAGCAACACCCGGCCGCAGCCGAAACTGCCAGCGCTGGTTACCAGGATGGGCCTGCCAGTTCAGAGCTAGAGCCGGCCGAATCCTGCCGAAGTCGTCCATCGTGACTAGCGTATCGAAGAGGAGGCTGGAGAGATTACGACACGTCACCGCATCCAGTTGACCCAAGGCGGCAGGATCGAGCGAACTTGGAGTGCTTGCGATGGCCACATGCAAGGTGCCGCCGTATTGCGGCCGCCGCGCTGCGTGCGCCAGCCCAACCAGCACTAAGCTACTGGCCGCAAGCAATCGTAAGTCGAAATGCCTCATATTTCCCCGTTTCCCAATTTCGCGAGACCACAACTGCAGTGCTGCCGCTACTCTCCGTCCAAAGCGAAGTAATCCTTCCCCCCAACTCCACAGGCTGGCTCACCGGCACCGGCTCGCGGTCCGGGAATTCGTACGCACGCACCGTGTCAGGTGTAGCCCCGTCACTGTTACTCGATACCAGAACCTGCGACCCGGAGCCACAACTGGTCTTGGTGCTGGCCATGTCGCTGCCCCAGCCGGGGCGGGAGAGCGTTTGCACATTGACGCCATCGACTTCCCGAACCTGTCCATCAATCCCGGTAAGCACCCAGAGGACATACTTCTCCCTGGGTATCGGCGCGGCGGAGTAAAAGGGGGGAACCGTTCGCTCTTGTCCAATGCCGGGCGCGAGGGCGCCGGTGAAGAAGTTTCGGGTGGGCGAGAAGAAACCGTTCAAGGTGACCTGCTCCGAGGCGAGCGGCCAAGGATCATCGCTTTCGCGGCAGGACAGATTCAGGGCCGCCCCCGGCGCGCTCGAACAGAAAATACCTGGCAGGTAGGCGTCCACCAGGTGGTCCTTGCGTAAGACAAGTCTCCCACGCAGATCGCGCGGCCAGGGGCGACTGTGGGGAACTTGGAAGGCCTGCTCCAGTTGCCACTGGCCGTCCTCGAGCGCGTGCATCGCAATTTTGTTGGGGTCGAGGACAATGACGTGCGGCGGGCTACTGTCAATGACCGCGACGTCGAGTATCGGGTCTTCTTGAGACCAAAGCTGTATCTTGCGGATCAGCAAAACGGCGGGTTCCCGGAGCGGCGTTCCTGGTTCGACGCGCGGCACGGAGACGATCTCGATGGCGGGTTGATTGGTGCCCTGTTGTATGCGGGCGACCCAGACATAGCTCTGAAGATTCTCCGATAGCGAGACCTGAACTGTGGCGGCGGCTTGGTCGGGGTTCACCAATGTCAGGCCGGCGGCGCTCAACTGATTGCGCAGGGTGCTGCGAATTCCATCGATGTCGGCCTGGCTTAGGGAAGACCGGTTTACAAGGTCCAGAGAGACGGCTCCGGGACCGGTAATTGCGGTGATCTTCTGAGCCAGTTGCTGTTCTGGGTCACTCCAATCGGAAGCCCGGGCGGGGCCGAGTAAGAATGAGAGAAGCAGTAAGGACAGCACGAAGCGAGAAAACCGACCGAGCAGGTTGAACATTTGGGAGACTCCTGAAATTATAACCGCATTGGGCCCTGGGCAGTTTGAGAGCCTCTAGTCACGTGCATCGCCGTGTAAGTCTCAAGCTTTCAAAGTGTCAGAGTTTCAAAAATGTCCTCATCTGGAGCGAGCTGCCAGCCGCGAAGGATCTCGCCTGTGCCCCCGAGAATCTTGGCACTGCACGCGAGATGGTTCCCCAAGCTCAGGCGTGGCTGAGGATGAGGACATGCGTGGGACCTTGAAACCTTGAAACCTCTCCTACCTCTGGGGTGCGTCCTGCGGCGGACCATCCGGCTCCGCCTGGCTGACGTGGTTCGCGGTATTCATGCTGCGCAACACGTCATTCGCGAAAAAGAACTTGCCATCCGCCGGCACCATCATGATCTGCAGTTTGTCGGACAAACGCTCGGCCACAATTTTGTTGATCAAGAGCGGATTCGATTTCAGAATTGCCGCTTCGCTCTTCATGCGCTCGGCATCGGCGGCAGCGGTGATGCGAATGCGGTTGGCCTCGGCATCGGCCAGCAGGTTGCGCCGCTCCATCTCTGCCTTGCTGTCGATGACCTTGGCCTGCGCCATAGCTTCCGCATTTTTCACCGTCGCTTCCTTGCGGGCTTCAGCCTCAAGACGAGACTGTTCAATCTGCTTCTGTTTCAGAGGCAGCGTGTACTGCATAGCGTCCGCCTCGGCTTTTGCCTGCAAAACCCTTACTTGGGCTTGGCCTTCGGCCTGCTTTACTTGCTGTGCCTTCTGTGCCTCTGCCTCCAATTCAGAAATCCTCACCTGCTTTTGGCGAATGTCGGTCTCCACGCCCATGCGGTCGCTTTCCTGCTCTTTGAGCAACAGGTCTTCCAGGCCTTTGGCGTATTCCGGGGGGAGTTGGATATCGCGCAGCATTACTTCCTTGACCATGATTCCGTCAGCCTCCAGCTTCCGCGCGATCGCATCCGCAGCACGTTTGCGAACTTCTTCCCGTTTTGCGGCGAACACTTCGCGCACCGTGAAACTCGGCACCAAGTCGCGCCAGACGCTGGTTACTACGGCCGGCACGATCTCCTTCTCTACCGGTTGCGGCAAATGGGCCTGGATGAAGTCCAGCCGCCTGGGATCGAGCCGGTAACGAACCGTAATCGCCAACCCTACCGTCAATCCCTCTTTGGCTTGAACATTGAGTGGCTGCAGCTTCGACGCGGGCTGGCCTTGTTTGTTGTTCGCGTCCTCAGCCGCACCCGTCGTGAACAACTGGTCGCGCGTATCGAACAACGAGATGTTTTCCGTAAACGGAATCACCAAATGAACTCCTGGATAGAGTGTGCCGGGGAGTGTGCCTTGAGTCTGGCTGACGCGCACCCCAGCCATTCCGCTAGGGACCACAACCAAACTCAAGGCCAGCAGCATGGGTGCCCAAGCCAGCAGAGCCAAGGCTAGCCCGGTTCGCCACCGGAGCTGCGGCGGTGCCGGCAGCGGGGCGCCTCCTCGCGTAGCCCCGGCGCGCCGATATTCGATTTGCAGATAGAGGTCGTAACCGAGGATTCCAGCCGCCACCAGAATCATCCCGATTCCAGCCGACATTAAGAGGTACTTGACGAATAACATGTTCCTTCTCCTTCCTGCGCCCAGGGAACGCCAGCATCTCGGTGCGGGGCGGGCGCGACGCCCGCACGACAGCCGCCGGGACGGCGGCGCTGCTTCATCTCACTTGTTTCTGCCCGGTCCTGATCCGCGCTCTACCGCCTGTGGGGCAAAGAACAGACGGAAGACTTCTCCGAAAATGAGCTCTTCGACCAGGAGGGCTACTGCGATTGAAAAAACCAGCCCCGCCACGACCGCCACTGCTGTGATTGCGAATTGCATAAGTCCTCCTGGAATCGCTACTGCCCGCGTTCCGGTCGACTGCTGACGAATTCGGATGTGGCGAGGGTCGTGTTCTCTTGATCCGTGCCGCCGAATATTTGCGCTGTCCGCGGATCCTGATCGCCTCGAATCTCAACCCTGTCGCCTGCTCTCAGCATCGTGAACAGCTGTTCCATATCGCGGTTGCGGAGTCGAATGCAGCCATGCGACGCCGCTTGGCCGATGGATCGGGGCGCGTTCGTGCCGTGGATCCCATACCCTTTTTTGCTGAGGCCGACCCAGCGAGTGCCGATCGGGCTGTCTTTGCCGGGCGGTATTACTTGGCCAGCATGGTAGTAGGTTGGTTTACTGACGCGGTTGACGATCTCAAACTCGCCGGCCGGGCTCGGGCTGCTGACGGCTCCCACGGCAATCGGGAAAATTCTTAGGACATTGCCGTCGTCTAGGACGGCCAATTTACGATCAGGGAGGCTGATTACGACCTGACGCGGGGGGCGGGAACGGCTCTTGGTGGTGCTCTGTGCCAATCCCTCCGCGCCTCCGAGGAGGGCCAGGGCCAGCAGGAATACTTTCCAGCGGGCTTTCTGCTTGCCGTTTCCTGGTTTCATCGCCGCCCCCGATTCTGGCTTGCGCCAGTGGAATTGCAGGGTGGTGTCCAAAAATTAATCCCATGAAAACAAGCTATTTAATTAAAGAAAGGGGGCCGAGCGACGTGTGCCGTTAAAGACAACGTGTCAGAGGTGACGCGTTCCAGAAGGGAATTGCTCGGGGAATTGAAGCTTAACGCCCCTCGGCTTCCTTAATTGTAGGAGTACGAGCAACTTAGGAGTACGAGCCGGGGCGCACCAAGGTTCGAGTCGCAGCCGGGGGCGGCGTCTGGAAGAGCTGTTCGGATTCGCTGTCAATCAGGATGAAAACAAGATCATTTGGGATCTCAGCGGGTCGTCCGGCGACAGTCACCAGCACTGAGTCGTTAGTGATCGCGGCCACCGTGGCGTTCCGGAGGATGCGGACCTTCTTCTCGTGCTCCAGCCGGTCAACCAGTTGGCGGTTATGCGTGGGCCCGCGCTGAAAGTGGTCGCCACGATAAGTCAAGGTGACCCGATTGCGCCCGGAATAACCCAGGGCAAGAGCTGCTCGAATGGCAGAGTCCCCGCCGCCGATTATCAGGATGTCTTTGTCCTCATATCGTTGGGCATCATCAAGGCGATAAGCCACTTTGGGAAGGTCTTCTCCAGCTATTCCGAGCTTCGCCTCCGCAAAGGCTTCGACCACCGGGGCCTCGGGCGTTTTGACCACTTCTTTTTCTTTCTTGGCGGCCTTCTGTTCTCTCGCCTCTTTGCTGGCCTCCACAGTCAGATCATGGGATCCAAGCTGGACCCCGATCTTCTTGAGGAAATCATAGGGAGGGGTGCCTCCGGCGAAGATCCAGACAAAATCGTTTGGTATCTCCATCCGCTCGCCTTTGACCTCCAGAACGACTGCATGCTCTCTGAACTCCAGGGGCGTTGAGTTGAATAGCACCTTCAGTTTTCCGCTGCGGACGCATTCTTCCACTCGCGTCGAGTTTCGCTCTTTAATGCGGCTAAAACGATCTTGCCGGTACGAGAGAGTGACCTCATTGCCAGCCTGGTGTGCCAGTCCCATGGCCGCTTCAACCGCGCTGTCGCCACCGCCGACCACCAAAATCTTCTTATTGATGTAGTGGTCAGCTTCGATCAGCCGGTACATCACCTTGGGCATTTCCTCTCCCTTAACACCCAGTTTTCGCGGAGTACCGGTTTTACCGAGCGCCAGGATGACCGCCCGCGTGCGGTACTGCGATTTGGATGTGGTCACAGTAAAGATGCCATCCGAACCCTTTTTGATGTCGTCCACTTTTTCGCCGGCGCGGACCTGGAAGTCGGCTCGGTGCAGAACCTTGTCCCAGAACGCCAGCAGGTTCTCCTTGGAGAGTTCCGTCTTCTTGAATTTCCCGTACATGGGGAATTCCACGGGGCTGGTCATGACCAGTTTCTGACGGGGATATTTGGCCACCGTGCCACCGACCTCGTCCTGCTCCACGGTAACGTATTTCAGATTCTTCTCGATGGCCCGTAGCGAGGCGGTAATTCCCGCGGGGCCGGCACCGACGATCAGGACATCATAGACGTCTGCAGCTGGCCGGGAACCCATCGAGTTCAGCCGCTGGTCGATGGTGTCGATACATTCCCGGCCCTGGTTCACGGCATTCTTGATTAAAGCCAAGCCTCCCAGTTCGCCAACGATGAACAAATTTTGAACGTTGGTTTCGTACTCGGGAGTCAGTTGAGGCATGTCGGCGCTCATGCTGGGGCTGGCCATCACCATGGTAATGGCGCCTACCGGGCAGGCCTCCGCGCACAAGCTGTGGCCAATACACTTGTAGCCATTGACGATGACCGCCTTGCCTCCCAACATGGCGAGGACATCACCTTCCGGGCACACCATTGTGCAGCTTTGGCAACCAATGCAAAACGTCGTGTCAATGTGAGGATGCTGCGATCGAGGTCCCTCAGAGTAGAGCTTGCCCTTTTCCGCCGCGGCGCGCGCCCTCTCCTCGGTCTTTTTCAGGCCCCTGAGATAGCGGTGCAGAAAGAAAAAGGCTATGACGACGGCAACGCCTAAGGCGAGAAGCGTATCCATGGGACCCTGTTATGCTCTAATTCTGGTTTAAAAGAGGCCGTAACCCATCGCCATTACCGTCGCGATGTGAATGAGCGCCAGGAACGCGAAGGTGTAGCTGAACGGTTTATGAATGACATGCCAAGCGTGGAAGACTGGCTGGGAGCGGGAGAGGAACAGGATGCGCTTGGACAGGGAAGCTTCCTCGCGCGCCACCTCGATCGCCCTTTCCAGTTCACGGTGGCCGGTGGAAAATAGCCCACCTAGTGTGGTGATGTGTTCCATTCCCCGTAGGGCGTGGCGCCGCAACCGGGCCACGCGGAAGACACGACTCACGTCGAGCAGCATCATATAGGGAATGGCGACGAGAAATGAGAGACTCTCGACTTTTTCGGGAGCTGGCAGACTCAGCATTTCGCGCAAATTCGCTGGCGGAAGCAGCCGCTGCTCCGCCAGCTGCTGCGACAATTGCGCCTGCAATTCCTGGGTTTCTTTCCGCGACAACTCTGCAGCGTTCAGGCTGCGCGGAATCTGCGCATAAAGATATCGTCCTACCACCCCGCTGACGGAAACGGCAGCCATAATCCAGAAGGCTATGCCGGCGAACCCGCGGAATTTAAAGGAAGCATGAAAGGCAATAATAAAGGGAGCCGCTAGCCCGAACAGTATATGGATATCGAGCCAGTGCCGGGTATTACCTTGCTTCATCAACCATGCCCAACGCTTGCGGATCGGATACAGGAAGATGGCGAAGAAAATGAACATTCCCACGAAGCCAAGCTTGAGTCCGATGGCGCCGCTGGGTTTCAGAAGTGCGTGTTTAGCCGAGAACGGACGTTGCGTGGCGTCCAGCGTATAGTAGTCCCACCCGTAGATGGTCAAAGCTAGCAACAGCGAAATGGCAAGCAGGTATCCGCCCACGAGGCGGACGCGGTGCCCTCGGTTGTTAGGTTTGGCCACTGGGACCGCCCGAGCCGGGGCGACTGCAACATTAGGAGTCAAAATACTATTCATTGTTGTTTTGCTACCTGCTCCTCCGTACTCACCGAGAATCTCTTGTAGTCAGAAAACCGGTGGAGATTGCGCCAGTGCTGGCGCGGCGTCTCCACCTCCACCGTGGCGGTCGCGGGGAACCAATAGGCTTGTTCGGTTGCTCCAAAGCGCACCGGGGTAAATTCCACCTCAGAGCGCAATGATTTCATTCCGACATCGTCCATTGTACCGTTTTCGATCCCGGCAGTAATCTTGGCAATCACTCCGCTATCCGGGTCGATCCAGGCCATGCCGGCGAGTTCCAACGGATACTCGCGGCCGCGCACCGCCAAAGCAGTAACGGAGCGCGTGTTGCGAATATGCTGAAAGTGGACCCTGCTGAATTTCTTGCCATTGATGACCTCATCTCCGGCCGCGCTGAATTGAAAACTCCCGGCGTAGTAGGGATGGAAAATCAGAAAGAGAGTGGCAAACCCATTGCTGACCAGCAGCGGTGTGGTTTGATCCTTCTCTTTTTCCTTCTTTTCGTGCTTCTTGCTCTGTTTCGGGTCCTGCACGGCAAGCCGCGACTCATCCAAGGTGAGTTCCCCGCTGGCATTGCTCAGAATCACGAGATAATCGTAGGTGGATTCTGCCTTGCGCAGGACCTTCTCGTTCTCACCGAGCTTTTCCTGGGTGACGTGCTCCGTACATTTCACTTCGGAAAACTGGTCAACAAAATTCGATACATGCTTACTGGTGCGCGCCAGCAGTTGATCCACCGTGGTCTCTGTCGCCGACACAAGCGACGAGAGACACGCGATAGTTACTACCAGTTTCCCAACTCTCAACCACGATAAAAACCTGTTTGAATACATCATTGTCCCTTGAACTTTGAATCAAACCGGTATCCCAGACTCAAATACCACTGGTCGTAGTTCAGCACTCCGCCACGGTTCCAGGTGAACCCACCCATGAAAAAGTAATGCCTGCCTACGTTCGTATCCAGGTTGGCGGTTACGAACTTAGATGTGTTGCTGGCCGCCAGGGTTGACACAAATGACTGACGTCCCGCAAGCAATTCGCCGTGGAAAGAATCGCGGATGTTGCGTGAGAGCGAAATCGCCTCGTAAAAGCCCCTGCCAAAGGAGCTGTTAAATTTCGAATAGTGCAGGTCAGCCCGAACCCCGGTCCACGGCACGCGACCAAACGTCACCCCGTACAATTGGTTCAGAGAGGCTGCAGGGTCGCCGGAACGGCTACTCTTACCCAGGGTAGTATACAGCCAGACCTGCCGGATTACCTCAACCCGTGTCCCTGCGCTATAGCCCTGGAACAGGTACTTGTCGAGCAAGGTGGTTCCAACCAGGGTCAGGTCGAAGGTCGGAATGTCGCGAAAATAGTTGTGGTTCAGGTCGAATTCGATGCGTTCATGGGGCTGTAGCCGGACCGTCAGGAAACTGCGGCCGACGCCAGCGCCAGGAGCTTGCACGACAGCATTTCCTTTCGGGTTATCGGCCTGGAATGCGTGATAGATCCCCAAGAACCGCTTGTAATAAAGCCCGTTCTCGGCAAAGACGAACGGTCGGTTCGGGGCCCACTTCAACATGCTGAGTCCGACACCGGAGGTGCTGCTATACCGGAAGCTGTCAAAGCTGCCGCCCGAAATATTAACGAACGACCCGGCAATGCGCTGGTTCGGGTTGTAACTGTACGAACTGGGATCCGGCGTCGAGCCCGCGAAGACGCCGAGGATCGTCCTTCCGATACGACCGCCCACATACCCGCCGTCGATGGTATCGAGGCTGGTGGCCCAGGGAAGATAGAGGCGACCGAAGCCAGCGACAAACGGAGACCGCGGATTGTCATAGGTTAGACCCAAGTGATAGGTACGATTGATCAGGTCCTGCAAACTGGTCTGGCTCGAATTGGTGGAAGTCAGACGGCCACGCCAAAATCCGCTCAGGTTCCAGTAGGTGCCGTAGATTCGCGTGATATCAGTGCGCACCACTAAACCGAAATTCGAACTCGTCATCGGAGTTGCGCCGTGACTCATCATGCCGGAGTAGTCAAACCCGAGACGTCCGCGGGCCCGATTGACTTCGGGCAGCGGCGGGCGCGGAACCTCGGCGCGCGCCTCTTCATCCAAGGTGTCGCTCTGGGTGAAGCTAACGACGGACGGGTATTTCCGCGTGGCGCTCAAAGAGCGCTGCGCGACCATGGCTTCGGTCTCATCCGAAGAGAGGAACGCCAGATCGCCAGACTTGAGGTCGCGCTTTGGAGTGTGAATGTCAGCTACCGACGAAGAATCGGCGACCGCCGTCACCTGTAATTCGGCGACAATGCTCTTTGACGGTACGGCGGCCGCAGTGGGCTGCGCTAGAAACGGATCCTTGTCGAGGACGATCAGCTTCGTGCCCTCGGCGAGACCCGAGGCCCGCCCACCGTCAAGATAAGCCACGCCTTCTGCCACGTACTTCACCTTATAACTGACACGAATGTCGCTATTGCTCGGCCGCGTCAATAGCACGGGAACTTGGGTCTCGAGGTCGGGCTTAGCGGGCCCAGGTGCAGGGGCGGCGCTGGCAACCAAGGTCGGTTTGGCCGATTGGGGCGGAGCCGGTGTCTTTTTTGACGCTTCTGCGGAGCCAATTGACGCTGTCGGCGGCGTACCGGTTATAACGCCAGCCCGAACCTGCGGCAGATTGTTGCTCAGGCTGGGCTGCGCTGCGGCTGGAGCTTGCCCTGCCTGCGTTGCCGGAGGGGCCGCTGATGCCGCGGTCGCCTTAGCGGTTGCGGTCACAGCCGTGGTGGGCTGAGCCGCGACTTTTGTCTGGGGCGCAGTCGCGGGATTGGCCGATGTCGCCGAGGAGCTTACGACGGTGCTGGTTGACGCCCCTGGAAATGCCGGCTGCTCCCACAAAGGAACTTGTTTCGAGGCAACTGGGGTCGCGGTTGTTCCAGGCCTAGTGGCGCTGGCGGTCGTGGGAACTCTCGCGGCCTGCGCCGAGGGAGCCTCTTGTTTAGAGGCAACCGCTGCCGTGGTGTTGCCGGATGTGGCGGCTGTTGGAAACGCGGGCTGCTCCCATAAAGGAACTTGTTTCGAGGCGACTGGGGCGGTGGCGGTTCCAGGCTTGGTGGCGCTGGCGGTCACAGGAACCCTCGCGGGCGCCGGGGGCGGTTGTGGATTGGGGGCAACGGGCGTCGTGGCCGCTCCAGACGCGCTGGCGGCCGCGGTCGTCTGACCTGTTTCTGGCCGTGCCCAGAGGGGAACTTGTTTCGAGGCGACTGGGGCGGTGGCGGTTCCAGGCCTGGTGGCGCTGGCGGTCACAGGAACTCTCGCGGGCGGCGCCGATGGAGCTTCTTGTTTAGAGGCAACCACAGTCGTGGTACTGGCGGACGTGGCACTCCCGGTCGGGGGAAACGCGGGTTGCTCCCAGAGCGGAACTTGTTTCGAGGCGACCGGCGCCGTAGTTGCTTGAGGCGTGGTAGCACTCGTGACGGTGGCCCCCGAACTCGGTGCAACAGCTGGTGGCTTCTGCGACTGGGGTGCCGGCCCAGATTTCATTTGTGCCGGTGTCGCTGGAACACTGCTCTTCGCCGTCAAAGAGCCAGCTGGTGTCGCTTGCAAAGGCTGGGTTGCCGGGGCGCCGGCCTTGCTTTGCGCCGTCGAGGTGCTGCTGGCAATCACCGGAGCAGTCTTGTTTGCGGCTGACTGCACTGGTTGCACTGTCTTGGCACCAGCAGATGACGGTGCCGGGGTTGTTGCTGGTTGCGCCGCTTTCGGTTGGGGCTTGGGCGTGGAGGCCTGCTTCTGATCCACGGGCGTCATTCGGTCCCCATGTACGACGGCAACTTCGGGGAAACCCGCCTCCGGCTTGGTAAGGGCCAAGCCCGTATTGGCGCTTGAACTATTTCGACCGGGAACAACTCCTTGTCCTGGTGTGCCGGTGTTAGGCGACACGGTGCCTTGTTGCAGGCTGCCAAAATTCGGATTGGCGGCGCTGGGACGAGATGTACTCGCCGTCGTCGTGCCCGAGGGAGGATTCGATTGTGCTGCTGGAGTTTTGATCGGGGGCAGGGATGGCGGCGGTGTTACAGGCGCCGGAGCCCTCGCAGTCGTGGGAAGATTCTCAGGCGCTTCGTGATGCAGCTTTCCCAGGAGCGTTCCGGTAGCCGCGGGAACGGGCGCACCCTTCCGCTGCCGTGCGGTCTCGGGAGCCAGCAGCGTCAGCGTGACTTTCTTGCCGTCCGTGGCTAACTCATATAGACGCGGTTCGACCAAGTCCAGCACCACGCGCGTCACCGGCGGATTGGTGCTGTTCAGCCCGATCCGCACCATCTTCACTCCGCCTTGATTTACGGTGGCCCGCTGCTGCTTCGCGCTGGATGAAGTATTGGGGAGCTCCAGAACCAGCCGGTCAGGGTTAGTGGCAACGATGACGGTCGGAACCACAGGCTGGGTGAGGGTAACCTCAATTTTGACCTGCTCACCGACGGGGGCCACGTCCACGTTGCGGATTTCAACCGGCCTGTCGGCGGGATCTTGCCCAACGGCAAACGACACCAAGACGAGGAGGAGGATTATATTTATTAACTTCATTTCGTCCTGCTTAACTATCTTTAAATATTGGCTTCCGCCAGCCCTAGATACCCCCAGTCCGGGGTGACAGCTTACACTTCCAAAACTCTGCCGACACGCTGCGCTAGCCGCCTTTGTGACACGCGTAGCAATTCACGCTGTTATACACATACCCGCCAACATTCGGGTGACGGAAACCGGCCGCGTTATTGTTCCCGTGGCATCCCGTGCACTGGAATACGGCATAGTCGCTCGAGTTAGTGTGGCAGGTGGCACAGACGCCGTTGGCGCCGCCGTGGTTCAGCGGGAAGTACGTGTGATTGAATGTCGCTCCCGTCCACGCCGTTGTGGTGTGGCACGTCGCGCAGGTTGTCGGAAACCCGGCAGCCTGGTGGTTCGGACTCGTCGTGGCGGTATATAGCGCCTTGTGACACGAGTAGCAATCGGTCGGAACCGTCGTGTAGTTGTTGTTGACGTGGCAATTGGCGCAGGCAACGGTCGTGTGCGCACCCGTCAGCGGGAACGGCGTGTTGTTGTGGTTGAACGTGGACGGGATCCACGCCGTCGTGTTGTGGCAGACATCGCACTGCTGCGGGAAGCCTGACGTGACGTGGTTCGGATTGGTCGTGCTTTGGAAATTTGTCAAATGGCACGTGACGCATGCCCCGCTGCTCAGGCTGAAATTATTATTTCCGTGACACTGATTGCACTGCAGGGTGGTATGCGCTCCGGTAAGCGCAAAGCCGGTAGTCGCATGATTAAAGGTAGCTCCGGCCCAAGATGCCGTGCTGTGGCATAGCGAGCAATCGGTCGGGAAGCCGGCAGCCGCGTGGCCTGGGTTGTTTGTGTTCTGGTAGTCGGTCATGTGGCACGAAGCACAAGCCGTGTTCGCGGAGGTCAAATTGTAGTTTCCACCTGCGTGGCATTGTGCGCAGGCCACCGTCGCATGGAAGCCGGTCAAGGCCCAGCCGGTGCTGGCGTGATCGAATGTCCCGTTACCCCAGGTGGTCGTGTTATGGCACTGCTGACAGGTCTGCGGGAACCCCGCCTGCACGTGGCTCGGGTTGTTCGTGCCCTGATAGTCGGTGAGATGGCACGATACGCACAAGGTATTTGCACTGGTCAGGGTGTAGTTCCCGTTAATGTGGCACTGACTGCACTGCAGAGTGTTATGCGCACCCGTCAGGGCGAATCCCGTGGTCGAGTGATCGAAGATGGCACCCATCCAACTTGTGGTGTTGTGGCATTGCTGACAGGTCTGCGGGAAATTGGCTTGAACGTGACTGGGGTTATTCGTGTTCTGGAAGTCCGTGAGGTGGCAGGTTACGCAAGCTGCGCTGGTCAGATTGTAGTTTCCGTTGACGTGGCATTGGGCGCACTGCACAGCCGCATGCGCGCCAGTCAAGGGGAATCCGGACTTGGAGTGATCGAACTGTGCCGGTTGCCATGCCCCAGTGTTGTGGCACTGCTCGCAGGTCTGCGCGAATCCTTGCTGCACGTGGTTCGGATTGGTCGCGCCCTGGAAGTCCTTGAGGTGACAGGACACGCACGTCGTTGTCGTCAAATTGTAGTTCCCGTTAATGTGACACTGGCTGCACTGCACAGTAGCGTGCGCACCAGTTAACGGGAAGCCCGTGGTGGAGTGGTCAAAGCTCGCTCCGGCCCACGACACTGTGTTGTGGCACTGCTGGCACATCTGCGAAAAGCCGCCACTGACGTGATTCGGGTTAGTCGTCCCCTGGAAATCCTTCAAATGGCAAGAGGCGCAGGCCGTGTTCGCGCTGGTCAGGTTGTAATTGTTATTCACGTGACACTGCTCGCAAGCTACAGTCGCGTGAGCGCCAGTCAACGGGAAGCCGCTGGTCGCGTGATCGAACTTGGCATTCAGCCACGTATCCATTCCGTGGCACTGCTCGCAAGTGGTCGAGAACTTGGAGGCGACGTGATTCGGATTCGAGGTTTTCTGGTAGCTCTGGGCGTGGCACGAATAGCACTGAGTCGACAGCCCCTGGAACTGACCAACCGCGGCGCCCTTATGGCAGGCATCACACTCCAGGGCGGCGTGCGCTCCGATCAGCGGAAAACGATTCTGGTGGTTTTGGATGGACTGGATCGAGACGTTCCAACCTTTCACGCTGTGGCACTGCTCGCAATTGACGCCCATCTGCCGTTTGTGAATATCGGCGTGGCAATCGGCGCACCTGCTACCCACATTAGAGAAGACCGGCTTGGTGTGACACTGGGTGCAGGCCACATTCTCGTGCATGCCCCGCAAAGGATATTTGGTCTTATTGTGATCGAATTCGGGGACGGCCCGGATAGGCTTCCACCCAATCGCGGTGTGACAGTTTTGGCAGGGAATGTTCAAGTCACCGTGCGGACTCCGCGTCTGGGCAAGGTTCTGGCTCTGTCCGCTGACAGGGTTATCCGCCGGCATAAAGGACAACAGCAGACCAATCAGAAGGGTCGGGATCAAGGTGCCACCCCCGATTAAACTTGTATACACACCTGACTATTAAACAGACAGAACTGACTTAAGAAACGTAGAAGAATCTAACAGACATCCAGCTAGACGAAGTGATCAGTGTTGAATTCTAATGCAATTCGACACCCAGACAGAGTATGGTCCTATTGTACCAGTGGAAAAGCTACGCAAGGCAATATTCGTCAGAGCAATGTGGGGCATGTCCTATTGCCTAAGCCTGGGCTCCCCATCGTGTGGCCCGCCTTAAGACCTGTAAGTTCTGCCTGCCTGAACGCAGAATTTACTTTTCAGAACCCCGTTCAAAATTCGGATCGGTAGGGGGAAGCACTTAGGGTTCAAGAACTTATACAGGACCGCGCTGGGGCAGTCTGAATCATGCTGGGGCATTTTTCGACCCAGACCGCCCTTAGGACTTACCGGCCGCTTTGCCCGGACCATGGCAAGCGGAGCATTCCTTCGGGCAAGGCTTGTAAAACAGGACCGACTTGTCCATTACCATCCGCAGTTCTTTGTGGCAGGCTTCGCAGCGAACCCTCTCATGGGCACCTTTCAGCGAGAAACTGGTGCGCCGCTCATGATCAAACAGAGACGGCTTCCACCGGGTGGCGTTGTGGCAATCAGCACAGGGCGTAATCCGATTTGCTTTGGCGAACTGGGCACCGTGAACGTCTTCATGGCAGTCCTCGCACTTGCTGGGCGCCGCCTTGAAGTCCGCATCGATCAGCTTGGTCCCCATATTGGGCGGCTTGTGGCAATCCATGCAGGCGGTAGCTCGATGCGCGCCCAGCAGAGGGAAGGACGTCTTGGCATGATCAAATCGCTGCAGATCTTTCCATGAATCCGTCGAATGACACGCCTGACAACCCGCCGGCTTGCGGTCCATCCGGACTTGTTTCATGGTCTCGTCGAACTGGCCTTTATGCGGGTCCTTATGGCAGACGGTGCAGGAGCTGTCGTCGAAGCGGTAGATCACCGCGTACTTGGCCTCGGGAGTGGAACGTTGCTTGTGGCAATCACCGCAGGGAGTTGCGATATGGCCGCCGGTGAGCGGGAAGCGCGTTTGCTTGTGCTTCGCCAACGTGAAGGTCGAGGGATGGTAACCCTTGAGGTCGTGGCACTGTTCGCAGCGATTCAGGTAAGGCGTTCCGGCGAACTGACGCTGGTGCTCGTCTTTGTGACAGTCCATGCATTTGCCGAACTTGACCTTGAAGAGCGTGTCCTTCCCCTTGGGTATATGGCACCCTTCGCACTTCACTTGGGCGTGCTTGCCTTCCAGCGGGTAAGCGCTTTTGGCGTGTTCTTTCACTCCATAAGTCGAAGGCTTGAAGCCGTCCAAGGTGTGACAGCCGGCACATTCGATTCCCCCCGCTCGTTTCACGAATTGGCCGTTGTGCACGTCCTTGTGGCAGTCGATGCATTTCTGGAAAGCCAGAGGCTTCTTGAAGTCAGCCTTGAGGTGGCATTGCGAACATTCAACCGTCTGGTGTTTGCCGAGCAAGGGATATTTCGTTTTGGAATGGTCGAATTTTTCGTTGACGGTTTGCAGCGAGCTGCGTTTCCAGCCGCTCGTATTGTGGCAGGCCTGGCAAGCTTGCTGCTTGAAGCTGCCCTTGTGCGGATCAGCGTGGCAATCGTCGCACTTGCCGAAGGCCAAACCGGTCCAACGCGGCTTATTATCCGCTCCGGGAGTGTGGCACTTCTGGCAAGTCACCTGCGCGTGCAGTCCCGTTAGCGGGTATTTGGTTTTTGAGTGATCGAATTGAGTAAGGTTCTTCCAGTCTTCAAAATTGTGGCAGCGCTCACATTTTTGTCCCAGGCGACCGTTGTGTGCGTCCTGGTGGCAGGTGATGCAAGCTTGAGGCACGGCGAGAAAAGTCTTGTTCAGGTCTCTGACCTGAATGTTGAGTTTCTCGCTGGGAGCTACGTGTTCGGCGTTGTGGCATTTGTTGCAGGCCACGCCGGCGTGTTTTCCGACCAGGTTGTAGCCAGTCTTACTGTGGTCAAAGCCGGCTGGCGTGGGAGTCCATTTGACCAGGGGAAAATCCACGCCGTTATGGTCGGAGTGGCATTTGGCACACCCCTGGCTAGAGCCAGGTTGCAGTCCGTAAGTGGCATGCAATCCGCGATGTGCATTCACGCGGGCGCCGATTTCGGTATGACACTCCACGCACTTGAGGGCGGCCTGCCCGCCGAACTGGTGGCAGGAGACGCAATGGCTCGCGCCCTCCAGTGTCCGGTGGGCGCGGGCCAGCGGCCCTGGAGAAATCTGAGCCCTAGCTGATCCCGCACTGCACCCGAGAATGATCGCGAGAAAAGCAACCAACCACGCTGTGGCCGAATGGTCTGACGCCAACTGTCCCCAAGAAGCCTTCAGGAGAAATGCGCCCTGCGAGTCTCGAACTCTGGATCGGCTTACCTTCGATCGATGCAACAGCGCGAGCCCCTTGCCGAAAGTTGAGAAGTACTTGTGTTGCCAAGTGCTACAGTAAAGCTGGCAGTCTAACACGTTCCGCTTGGCAGGAAGTTGCCTAGGACGCCGATCATAGCTGGACACAAGCAGCTGCAACCAGTTCACCAAAGCTCTTTGGCTTTGTTCTTCGACACGCTACTTCACGCCCTCTTGTTGCGGGCCGGACGCAAGCAAAAGGTTCCCCTCACACTGAAGGCGAAGATCACGCGCAAGCCATTGCTGCCGCGGCTTCTTCGCGAATCTTCGAGACCCTTTTTCACAACCAAGCCTCGGGCACCTGAGTTGGCCTTGGAATTGCACGTCAAGATTGCAACTAGCGACTGGAGCCATTATTGATCCTTGCCGCCACTAACCAGGGCGGGCGGGGGTGGGGTGTGCCTGCCAGAGGCGCACTGGCCGGCAACGACAGCAATAAAAAAAAGGGAAAGATGGGTCGGATCCTGATTGTCGATGATGAACCCAATATGCGGCAGACCGTGGCCTCCAATCTGCGCCAGGATGGGCATGAAATTTCCGAAGCGGTCAGCGTAGACGAGGCCCGCAGCAATCTGCTTGCAAACGATTTTGACGCAGTTCTCACCCGGCAGCCAATGCCGGACGGCGAAGGACTCACCGTTCTCGATGCCGCCCGGGAAAACGATCCCTCCCTTTCCGTCGTCCTCTTGACTGCGGTTGCTTCCCTTGAGTTGGCTGTGGAAGGCCTGGGGCAAGGCGCTTTCGATTTCCTGACGATGCCTTTCCAACTGGAAGTCCTGCGTGCCACGGCGCGCCGCGCCTGTGAGCACACAGCGCTGCGGCGGAAAAACTTGCTGCTTACGGAAACTGTGGCTCGCCTGGAGGGCGGGGCAGAGCTCTACGGTGAAGGTCCTGCCGTGCGGGAGGTGCGAGAGAAAATCGCGCGGATTGCTCCCACCAACGCTCCTGTCTTGATCACGGGGGAAACCGGAACCGGCAAGGAGCTTGTGGCTCGCGCGATCCATCGCAACAGCCCGCGTGCAAGCAGACCCTTCCTAGCCCTCAATTGCGCCGCTTCTGCGGAGACGCTGTTGGAAAACGAATTATTCGCCCACCAGAAAGGCGCTTTCGCCGGCGCGGGTCGCGCACGCCAGGGACTCGTCGAAGCTGCCAATGAAGGTACGCTCTTCCTGGACGAAGCCGGAGAGATTTCGCCAGCCACACAGGCCAAGTTGCTTTGCATAATAGCCGAGGGCCGGCTGCCTCGCGTCGGATCCGCCAAACCCCGAGTTGTGAACGTTCGGGTGCTCGTCGCCACCCGCCGAGACCTGCCGCAGCGCGTTCGAGATGGGCTGTTCCGGGAGGATCTGTATTACCGCTTGGCGGCTGAGCCGATTCATGTCCCCCCCTTGCGGGAGAGGCTCGAGGATATTCCTGGACTCTGCGACTGGTTGTCCCGGCAAGTCGCCACCGAGCTTAGACTGCCAGTGCGCGCCATCAGCGGAGAGGCGGTGGATAATCTCAAACGCTATCACTTTCCGGGAAATGTCCGTGAGCTCAAGAACCTGATTGAGCGTGCCTACATCCTTTCCCGCAATCAGGAGATCGGCCCGGAGGACTTCCCGCTCGCACAAGGAGTGGCTCTGGGAGCAAATCCGGGAGTTAATTCCGGACGTGCAGTGGATGTGGTGAGGATGGAAAAGCTCCCCCAACCATTCGACCTCAGCGCATTCCTGGACCAGACAGAGAAAGACTTGATTGTGCGCACCCTGGCGTCCACTGGGGGCGCGCAGGCAGAGGCGGCGCGCCGCCTCGGGCTCTCCCGCAGCGCACTCGCTTACAAGCTCACCAAGTATGGCATCCGCGGAAGCAGCAGCGTCAACTAGGGTTCGACGCGCGGGCATGCCTGACAGCATGACGCACCAGGGAATCCAGTTTCGTCCCCGTGGGCGAGGTTGGCCGCGACTTGGGAGATCCAATCACCGGGCAGGCAGTGCACGAAAAATTGAGCCGTCCCGTTGCGGAACGGCTCAGAGGGCGCTGGAGAGAGTGAGGTTGGATTCTGTGAAGCAAGACCGGTTGTCCAGCAGCCATCTGAACGAACCAGCCTCGTTTCCAGTGCGCCCCAGCTATTCTGATGCAATTCCAATGCCAGCGTTTGCAAGGTCAATGCTTTTTTTAGACCGAATTTGTGGTGGTTGCCGGGCTTAGAACGCGGCGGCCTGGTGGACTTGTTGGACCCGGCTTGGAGGTTCTTGGAATCGGCGAGAAAAACCGTCCAGGTCCTCACCCGCGCAGCTGACTGTTGTCACAGAGATTACACCTGACATCACTGCCAAAACCCAGCCCTCTCTCCCGTGCACTTAGGTGGAGCTCCGGCCGCGACCTTCCCTGATCAGGCGGTTCCGAAGGGATTCTCCAGAGACAGGCTCTGAGGCGTAAACAACTCCGCGCCGTTCTCGGTGATGTGCATGTCATCCTCCAGTCGCACACCGAACTCGCCGCGAATGTAGATGCCGGGTTCATCGCTGAAAGTCATGTCGGTCGCGAGCGGAACGGTGTTACCTCGAACCAGGTAGGGCCATTCATGTCCGTCCATTCCCATGCCGTGGCCGACGCGGTGCGTGAAAAATTTGTAGTCGGGGCCGTAGCCGGCGTCCGTAATGATTTGGCGGGCGGCTGCATCCACCGCTCCGCACTGCAACCCCGGCCGCGCCGTCGCCAGCGCAGTGCTCTGCGCCTTGCGGACGCTATCAAAGACGTGCTTCATCTTGTCGGCTGGCTTCCCCAGCACGAAGGTGCGGCTGATATCGGAGGCGTAGCCCTCAACCGTGCAGCCGCCATCGATCAGCAAGATGGCGCCGTCATGAATGACTTGCGGCGTGATCGAGCCATGGGGGAGCGCTGAGTACTCCCCGACTTGCACCTCGGCCCCTCCGGAAAATCCGAGCTGAGAATGGGCCGCTTGTACCAGATCAGCAAGTTCATGCTGGGTTACCCCCTCGTGCAGGGCGCGATAAGCCGCTTCATACGCGGTTAGCGTGACCTTGGCAGCGAGCCGCATTAGTTCGATCTCGTGTGCGCTCTTCACCATGCGGCAGCCTGCCGTCACGGGAGTCGCGCTCGTAATTTTTGCCTGGGGCGCGGCCTTGGTTACTCCATCGCTGAATACAAAACGAACGGTTTCTTCCATCCCTAAGGTGCCGGCTGAAATTCCGCGATCCTTCAGACCCTGCGCAACACGCTGGTAGGGGTTCTCATCTTCTTGCCAGATGCGCACGTCTTCATCATTACCACCCGGAGCCTTCGCGAGTTGCTCGCGTGCTCGGCCTTCCTCAAATCCAGGACACACGTAGAACGCCTTGCCTTTCGCGGGCAGAACCATGGCAAACATGCGCTCTCCTCCCCACCAGCGCATGCCGGTGAAATAGGTCAGAGAAGTTCCTTCCATGAGGAGGATGGCGTCGAGCCGGTTGGCCTGCATCAGGCGGCGTGCTTTTTCCTGCCGGTCACGCCGCTCTTCTTGAGAAATTGGTCTCGCCTGATCTTTCATCGACTTCAGGCCGGCAACGGAAGGCGGCAGCGACGCAGGTTTTTCTCCGGAATTTTGTCCGGCCAGAGTGGCACTAGCCGCTGCCGTGCCAAGGTGCAGAAAGCGACGTCGAGAGACCATGAGACCTCCGGCTGAAATAGAATTTGACATTATAGAGGTGCACAAGATTTCCGATTGCCGATTCAATTGTCCGGTGAATTCGGCAACCAGCGGCAATCGCGATCGAAAATAAGGTATGGACTCTGGCTTCCAATGCGCCGCATGCGGGGAGTGGAATGAGACTGCAGTCGATGCCTCCGCCGGTCTCCATCAAGTGTATGTGGAAGATTGCCAGGTCTGCTGCAAGCCCAATGTGCTGCACGTTACCTATGATCCCGAGGCGGAGGATCTCGTAATCGCGGCAGAACTGGAATAGGTTTTTCGTGCGGAACACGCGATATAGTTGACTTTCACAAAGAAGGATGAACCCGATGGCGACATATACAGGCGCAGGCCGCATGGTCGCGCACAACATGGTGACCACGCAGTTCGAGCTCGATGGCTATCGCGTGGTGCGTACCTTGGGCGTGGTTCGCGGCATCACGGTTCGGTCGCGTTCGATTTTCGGAACCATTGGAGCGGGCTTGCAGACGTTGATCGGCGGCAACATCACATTGCTGACCAACCTATGCGAAAAGACGCGCGCCGAAGCCTTCGACCTGATGTTGCAACACGCGGGCGAACTTGGCGCCAACGCCGTGGTCGGCGCTCGCTATGACGCAACCGAAGTCATGCAAGGGGTCACCGAGGTGCTGGCCTACGGAACGGCCGTGGTCGTAGAGCCAGCGCGATAGAGCTGCTCGGTAGAGACGCGGCTCGCCGCGTCGCCCGTCACTCCTTGTACAGGAAGCCCGCGACTAGCGTGGCCAGAATTGCTCCGACCCACATTTCCAGCATCCACCCCAGGGGAAAGACAGGGGGAATCGGTGACCAGGTCGCCTGTGCGAAATTACTGGGAAAGCCAATGGCAAACCCCACCACAAATCCCAAGCTTGACGGCGGCAACCGGACCTGGCCCGAGGGTTGCTCGTGACCATGCATAAAGATGAGACATGATGATTGCCAGCAGGAACAACAGCACGATCCATTGCCCCAGGAAAAATTGATAGCCTGTTTCAGAAACAAGCCGGAATTTTGAATGTCCATGTAGCGCGGGCCGAGAAACATCATGTTCAGGACCCAGCTCCAGACGATCCAAACCACACCCCCCAAAAAACCACCCACCAGATGCGACCGCGGTTAAGCCCCCTACTGCACCTCCGCCGCGAAGTAATGGATAGGCCAATTGCGCCGGAGTGTATCACGCTATAGTTCAGCTACCGTCATGCTGGGGTGGCATGCTGGCGTGTTCGTGGTGTTCGTAGCTGGCACAGACATAAGATTGTCCTGTTCGTCCTGTTCGTAGCTGGCGTGTTCGTAGCTGGCGTTGACTTACTCATTACCCCCGGCTAAAGCACAGAACACATACGATTCTTATCTTTCCTTTGGAGATGTTCATAGTCAGCCTAGCAGTGGATGGTCCGTTGTTGGCGATCAATCGGCCACTGCATTCATTGAGGTGTCGGGACTTTGCTGAGTCGCTGCGATCGGCACGAGGGACCCGGCCGCCAAGTACCCGGGAAAGTTCGCGGCGCTTGCCGTGATCTGCGGTGGCATCGGCGGGCGGCCGCGTTTTCCGGACCTACGCGTGAGCCTCGTGGACGACCCTAAGGTCACAGACCCGTATGCGGAAACGGCGCGCAAGGTCGTAAAACGCCCGAATGGGTTTTTCACGAGTATCCCGGAGTAGGGCACAATTGCTGGGACAGAGCCTACGGCGAACCTGAGTTCGTACCGTGGCTGCTCCAGCAGCATAGGTGACCACGGGCGCAACGGCCATGAGCAATCACGTTTCAGGGTTTCAGAGTCTCAGGCGCGGCTCACCATTGGAACTATGAAACCTTAGCTTGCGCAGAAATCTTGGGCGGACCTGCCCCCAAATCTCCAGCTTGAAGCGCCCGGAATCTAAGCTGTAAACTCAACCTATTGTGGTCATCAACTCCGTTAGCACAAGATCTCGCGCTTTCCCGCATCGCTCTCTCCACCCCGCCCCAACCTGCAACTTCCCTCTTGACAATAAAACACTTAGGCGTAAGATGTGGTCAAAAGTGGTACATAGTGGTCCTGACAATATAGATCGTGGTAGCGAGTGAACCAACGAGAGGCGCCAGTGGGACTAGAAGCTGACACCCCCGGAACAGGCCCTAACCAACCCGATCTGACCGACTTTGTGCTCGCTTTGACCTCCCTCGTGCCGGTAGTGGCCGCCCTGAGCAGGCTGTTGAGCACAGTAAGGGGCAGTGCGTATGTTTCGCGGCAATCACCCAACTCGCGTCGACGAGAAAGGACGCCTCAAGGTGCCCGCGGAATTCAAGCGTGTAATCGAGGAGAAATACGGCACGCAATTCTACATCACAAGTTTGGATGGAAAGGTTGCTCAGATATATCCCTTCGAGGAATGGGAGCGGATCGAGCAGAAGCTGGCCGGGCTCTCCACTTTCAACCCCACGAAGAAGAAGTTCCTGGATCGGGTCAACTACTGGGGCCAGCAGGTGGAAATGGACGGACAGGGGCGGTTGCTGATGCCGCAGCTAATCCGCGACTCGGCACGGATCAAGGGCGAGGTGGCAGTGCTCGGAAACCTGACCTACTTGATCGTGCGCAACCTGGAAGCGTTCCGCATGGAGATCGAGGAGCAGCCGTTCACGTCCGAGGATGAGAAGACGCTCGACGATCTGGGCATTTAGTGGGCGAGGGTTTAACAGACACCCCCGAGCGGGGTGGGCATGGAGAAGTTGGCCATGTTCCGGTTCTTTTAAAACAAGCGATCGACTTTTTATCCGTCCGGCGTGGCGGGACTTATATCGACGCCACGGTGGGCCTTGGCGGGCACAGCTACGAAATCGCAAAACGCCTCGGCGCACCGGGACATTTGATTGGGCTCGATAAAGACCCGGCAGCGCTGGAAATCGCGGGGGAAAGGCTGGTTGTTGGTCCTTCGTCGTCGGTCGTTGGCGAAGATAAAAGCCAAAGACCAACCAGCAACGACCGACGGCGCGATTGGCCGAGGGTGGAGTTGGTGCACGGATCGTTTGCAGAGATAGCCAAGGGCCAACGACCCCAGACCATCGACGGAATTCTTGCTGATCTCGGCGTGAGCAGCCTGCAGCTAGGAAACGCCGCGCGAGGCTTTAGCTTTCAGGCGGAAGGACCGCTCGACATGCGGATGAACCCGCAGTCCGAGCTGACCGCCGATCAAGTGGTAAATCACATGGACGAGCGCGAGCTTGCCGATGTGATTTACGAATTCGGTGAGGAAAGGAGGTCGCGGAGAATCGCCAGAGCCATTGTCCGGTCGCGGCCGATACGAAGTACCGAACAGCTTGCGGACCTCATATCAGCCGCGACCCGGCCAATGAAATCTGAGCGCATTCATCCGGCGACACGCACTTTTCAGGCTCTCCGAATCTTCGTAAACCGCGAACTGGACGATCTGCGGGCGCTGCTGAACGCGGCCCCGCCGCTGCTGAAACCGGGCGGGCGGCTGGTGATTATCAGCTTCCACTCGCTGGAGGACCGCATCGTAAAAGATGCCCTCCGCGATGAAGTGAAGCAAGGTCACTACAAGTTGCTAACGAAGAAGCCGGTGACGGCGACCGAAGAAGAGGTCGATCGCAATCCGCGGTCGCGCAGCGCGAAACTGCGCGCCGCCGAAAAAGTCTAGTTAGCTAAACAAGTTTCGATACGACATCCCTCCCAGGGTGCCGTGGCGAAGAAGGGCCAGGTAGGGGCAGGAGAGGCAAAATGTACACCGGGAACATGATTGACGAGCTGATTGCCGCGGTCGAGCGGGCGGAAGCACGCGCTCGTGTGGAGCAGGAGACGTCGGAACTGGAACGCCTGTATCTGGCGAATCCGAGCGAGCTGATTTTTGAAGAAAAACTAGTTGGGGTGGCGTGATGGCAGCGGGGGCGATCGCAGCACAGGGTGCCATTTCCTCAATCCGGCGTCAGCTATGCTGGACGGGAACGCCGGAGGTCTACTTCGCCAAGCACATCGACAACTCGCGCTTGGTCAAGATGGACGATCCGCAGCGGGCGCGCGAAATGCGGACTTTCAGCATTGCACTCGCCTGCCTGTGCCTGCTCGTTCTCTCCTATGCCTGGCAGCATTTCAAGGCGGTGGAATACGGGTACAAAATTTCCGAGCTGCAATCCGAGCGCGACAGCCTGGTCGAGATGAGCCGGGCTCTGCGACTGGAGGAAGCGACGCTGCGCAGCCCGGACCGGATCGACGTCCTGGCCAAGCGAATGGGCCTGAATCCGCCCGAACCCGGCCAGGTTGTACGACTGGACGCGGCGGTTCCGGACAACAGTGGGCCGGTAATGGCCAGCGCTGCCCCCGTTTCAGTGGTGTCGGTACCCTAGAGGCGCATCCAGAAACCGGGGTTTCGGCCATAAGTCGTTAGGTTTCCGTCGCACGAATTTCACAAATGGGCCTTTCTGGATGGGCCTCTAGTTAGGTATATGAAAGTAAGAGGGCGAGTGTCCTCGCCCGTCCAGTTGACGCAAACAGGCTACCAAATCGGGCGGCGCTCGAACTGCGGGCCGCCATGTTCGTCTAATAAGGGTCGGAATAGTGGCGGCGAGTTCTTCCCGCGGCAGTGCGCAACTCAGGCTCTACCTCCTGGGCGCTATTTTGCTGTTGTGGTTTTTTGCCATCTGCCTGCGCCTGGTCTACCTGCAAATCTTCCAGTACGGCGAGTTCGAACAGCGCGCCCAGCACCAGCAGCAGCGCACCATTGAAATTTCGCCCAAGCGCGGCATCATCTACGACCGGGCGGGCCGCGAACTCGCGATGTCCATCAATGTGGACTCGGGATTCGCCGTTCCCACAGAAATTCCTGACCTGGCACAAACGATTTCCCTCATCACTCGCATAACGAAAGAAGATCCTCGCGAAGTCCTGGCCAAGTGCAAGGCTTCGCGCTCGTTTTGCTGGGTCGCACGCAAGGCCGATGCGGAAATTGCGGAGCGTATCAAGGGGCTTAATCTCAAGGGCATCTACTTCCAGAAAGAGTCGAAGCGTTTCTACCCCAAGCGCGAACTCGCCGCCCAGGTGCTGGGCTACGTCGGGATGGACGACGAAGGCCTCAGTGGCGTCGAGCGTGAATACGACGAACAGTTGCGCGGCAAGTCCGGACGCATGTTGATCCAGGTGGATGCCCGCCGGAAGAACTTCAATCGGGTCGAGAGGCAGCCCGATCCCGGCGAAAACGTTGTCCTCACCATTGACGAGAAGATCCAATATATCGCCGAGCGGGAACTGGAAACGGCGATGGAGGAAACCCATGCGCTGTCCGGCACAGCCATCGTGGCCAATCCGCACAGCGGCGAAATCCTGGCGCTGGCCAACCGGCCGACGTTCAATCCCAACTCATCACGCAAGATTACGCCTGTAGTCCTGAAAAACCATGCGGTCAGCGATGTGTACGAGCCGGGCTCAACCTTCAAGCTGGTGACTATTTCGGCGGCCCTGGAAGAGCGAGTCACCAATCCCAACGAAGTCTTCGACTGTCAGATGGGTTCGATTGTGGTCAACGGCATGAGAATCCGCGACCACAAACCATTCGGGCTGTTGCCGGTTTCCGACATTCTGGCCAAGTCCAGCGACGTGGGCGCGATCAAAATAGCCCTTCGCCTGGGAGAAGAACGTTTCTACAAATACATTCGCAGTTTTGGGTTCGGGCAGCAAACCGGCATTGAGCTGCCGGGAGAAACGCGGGGTCTGGCAAAGCCGCTGAACCGCTGGTCGAAGGTGTCAATCGGCGCGATTTCCATGGGCCAGGAGATTGGAATTACGCCGGTCCAACTGGTGGCAATGGGTTCCACTTTTGCCAATGACGGCGTCTGGATGGCGCCTCGCATTGTGGCGGCTACGACTGAGCCGCAGGGCACGCCCCAGACGGTTCTATTTCAGCCAGGGGCGCAGCATCGCGTCTTGTCACCCTTGGTGGCGGCAAAAATGAGACAGATGATGCAAGGTGTGGTTCTCCGTGGGACGGCGCGCAAAGCGATCCTGGAAGGCTACAGTTCGGCGGGTAAGACGGGAACCGCTCAGAAGGTGGATCCTGGAACCCACTCCTACTCCCGCACGAACTATGTTGCGTCCTTCGTGGGATTCGCCCCCGTGAACAATCCTGCCGTGACCGTGGCCGTGATTCTTGATTCGCCACGGGGATTGCATCAGGGCGGGCAGGTTTCCGCACCCGTCTTTCAGCGCATTGCGCAGCAGGTACTCGCATACCTGAATGTTCCGCATGACGTGGAGCTTCCTGCCAATCGCCAACTATTGCTGGCTTCACGCAAGGTGAAAGCCGAGGACCTCGAGGAAAGCTCTCCCGATCATCTGGGATCGGCGCTCGAGGTTGCGGACAGCAATCCGCCTCAGCCTCAGGTCCCGGCTGGCTCGATAAAACCATCTCCGGCAAGTGCAGAAGATCGAGTTGAGCCGGCGGCCTTGCGAGAGCCGGTCGAGGCGCCTGTGCTGCCCGACGTTCCTCCCCCGCCGGTAGCGGCGGAGCCATCTGCTCAGCTGCCGTCCGCTGGTACTGTGGTGCTGGACGTTGAACCAGGCGGCATCGTGGTCCCATCGTTTATCGGCAAAAGCATCCGGACTGCGATTGAGACGGCTCAGGCGAGTGGCTTGGAATTGGATGCGGTGGGCAGCGGCATCGCCCACGATCAGTCGCCCCCGGCAGGATCACACGTAAGCGCGGGAACGAAGGTTGTAGTGCGATTCGAGCGTTAATAATTCGAGCGTTAATAGAAGAAGAGCGCCAGGGATAAGCGCGGTTCGCAGGGTTATCCGTGAGAATCCCTATGGGTCGTTCGGCCGGTTAGGGGCTGAGGTGGGTGCGATCTCGGCTGCGGGCTGTGCCCTATAATTAAAATCAATGACTTTCCAGCAGATTCTGGACGGGGCAGAAGTCCTGTTTCAGAGAGGCAACCCAGGGGTTACCGGGTTGGAATATGATTCCCGGCGCGTGAAGCGGGGGGATGTGTTTCTCGCCATGCGCGGCGAGACCACTGACGGCAACCAGTACATCGATAAGGCGATTGCGGCAGGCGCGTTTGCAATCGTGTCGGACTCGGAAAGCGAAGCGCCGCGCGAAGGGGTAGCCTGGGCGCAGGTGCCGCACGGACGTCGAGCCTTGGCGCGTCTGAGCGCCAACTATTTCAGTCGTCCGGCCGAGAAGCTTGCCATTACCGGTGTTACGGGCACCAATGGCAAGAGCACGACCACCTTCTTGGCGGAATCGATCCTAACGGCGGCGGGTCGTAAGAGCGCTCTGATCGGCACTATCGAATACCACGTTGCCGGCCAGATCCTTTCCGCTCCGCATACCACTCCGGAAGCACTTGAGTTGAACCGGATGCTGCGCGACGCGCTCGGGCACGGTGCAACCGAGGCCGTGATGGAAGTGTCGTCGCATGCGCTCGCCCAGCAGCGGGTGTTCGGAGTGCCTTTCGACGTGGCTGTCTTTACCAACCTAACGCGCGACCATCTCGATTATCACCCGACCATGGAAGCGTATCTCGCTGCCAAGCAGATCTTATTCACGGGTTGCGGAACCGAGCCCCCGCGCGCTGCGGTGCTCAATCTGGACGACGCGAGCGGCCAGAGTCTGGTGAAGGTCAGCAAGTCGCGCGGTTCGACCGTGCTCACGTACGGGTGGACCGGTGGCGATTTCCATGCCGAAAAGGTCGAGATCACCTCCCGCGGCAGCCGCTTCGATCTTGTAACGCCGGACGAGACGATTCCCATCTGGTCGCCGCTGGCGGGAAAGGTGAACGTGTATAACATCCTGGCAGCCTCGAGCGCAGCCTACGCTCGCGGCTGTGGGCATCAGGCGATCGAAAACGGCGTCGCAGCGTTAACTCGCGTGCCGGGACGCTTCGAACGTGTCGACTGCGGCCAGCCCTTTTCCGTGGTTGTGGATTACGCCCATACTGACGACGCGCTGCGCAACCTGACTTCGCTGGCTCGAGAATTTGTGTCCCACGCCGGGCGCTCATGCCGCGTGATCACGGTTTTTGGCTGTGGCGGCGATCGGGATCGCGCCAAGCGTCCGCTCATGGGAGAAGCGGCGGGACGAGGCAGCGACTTTGTCGTTCTCACCTCCGATAACCCGCGAAGCGAGGACCCGCGCGCCATTATCAACGATGCCCTTGTGGGTTTGCAGCGTAGCGGAACTAAGTACAGCATTGAGCCCGAGCGCAAGGCCGCGATTCGACTGGCCGTCCGCGAAGCAGCGGCGGGGGATATCGTGCTCATTGCCGGCAAAGGCCACGAAAAAGTCCAGGTCAGCCGCCAGGGGTCGATCCCGTTCGATGATGTAGAAGTCGCACGCGAGGTTCTGCGCGCAGCAGGCTACGAATGCACCGCCTTTGCGGTGGGGAAGTCGACGTGAAACTTTCTCTGACGAAAGTCGCCGAGTTTGCCGGCGGCACCGGCGACTACGATTCCCAAGCCGTGGCCCAGGGATACTCCATCGACTCGCGGACAATTCGTTCGGGCGAGCTTTTCTTCGCGGTCAAGGGCGAACGGCTGGACGGGCACGACTTTGTCGAGCAGGCGCTTAGGCACGATGCGGTCGCGGCGGTGGTGCGCCGAGATCAGCTTGCGCGCTACCCTGCCGGGACCCGCCTTTTGGCAGTAGAGGATCCGTTAGTTGCCTTGCAGAAGCTAGCGACTTCGGTTCGCCGGTTGTGGGGCAAGCCGCTCATCGGCGTGACCGGGTCGGCAGGTAAGACGACCACGAAGGAAGCCATCGCGCACATTCTCTCTACTGGCTACCGCGTGTTGAAGTCCGAAGGCAACTTCAACAACCACTTTGGCCTGCCGCTTATGCTCCTGAAGCTTGAGCCGGAGCACGACATGGCGGTCATCGAGATGGGGATGTCGCACCTGGGCGAAATTAAGGCGCTGGCCAAGATCGCTCAGCCCGATACCGGAGTGGTGACCTGCGTGGCGCCGGTGCACATTGAGTTCTTCGATTCGCTGGCCAGCATTGCTCGCGCTAAGTACGAGCTCATCGAGTCGCTTCCTTCCGGAGGAACCGCCGTGCTCAACGCGGACGATGAGTACGTCTCGCAGTTCGGGCGCGACTTCCGAGGTAGGGTTGTGACCTTTGGACTCCAGCCCACAGCCGACGTACGGGCCGAGAGAATTGACCCGCAAGGCGCTCGGGGCTCGAAGTTCCTGGTCGCGGTTGGCAGTTGCCGCGAGCCAGCCTTTTTGCCGCTTGTAGGCAAGCACAACATCTATAACGCTCTCGCGGCGGTTGCCGTTGCTCTACAACATGGGTTCTCGCCTTCTGAAGCCGTGGCCGCCCTGGCATCTGTGGCGGCTTCCGATAAACGGGGGCAGGTTATCCAGGTGGGCGACACTACGGTCATCAACGATTGTTACAATTCCAATCCAAAAGCCCTCGATGCGATGGTTGATGCGCTCGCCACCATGCCTGCGAGTCGGCGGATCGTGGTCGCCGGCGAGATGCTGGAACTCGGATTGGCCGGAGACGAGTTGCATCGGCGCTGCGGGCAACACATGGCCGAGCGCGGCATTGATATTGTGGTGGGAGTTCGTGGTAAGGCGCAGTGCCTGGTCGAAGCAGCACGCAAACCTGGGACGCGGGCGGAGTTTGTCAGCACGCCCGAAGAGGCTGGCGAATGGCTGGCCCGGGAGACCCGCAAGGGTGACGTAGTGCTGCTGAAGGCTTCGCGTGGTGTGAAGCTGGAGAGCGCGCTGGAAGCATGGAAAGCATACGGGGCTGCGGCAGCTCCGAAAGTTTAGGATTCGGAACCGGAGGCGGATTGCTCTATTGGCTCTTGTATCTGAAGCTATTCCGTTATTTCCCGCCGTTCCGCATTTTCCGTTATCTCACCTTTCGCACCGCATTCGCCAGTTTGACCGCGCTATTTACCGGACTCATCATCGGCCCTCTCGTCATTGACCGGCTGCGCGAATTCCAGATTGGCCAGTACATCCGAGAGGAAGGGCCAAAAGCCCATCAGAAGAAAGCCGGAACGCCCACGATGGGAGGCTTGCTGATTGCCATTGCTATCGTTGTGCCTACGTTGTTATGGGCAGACCTCGGCAATCGTTTTGTCTGGATCGCGGTGCTTTCTACGTGCGCTTTTGCGGCCATTGGATTTGCCGATGATTACCTGAAGACGGTTCACCGCCGCAACCTGGGGCTTACGGGAAGGAGCAAGCTGACCCTGCAGATCCTGGCCAGCATCCTGGTCGCCATACTCCTGATTGCGATGCAGGCCAGGGGACTGTATTCCACCAAGCTGATCGTGCCCTTCTTCAAGCAGTTCCGTCCTGACCTGGTGGTCGCATCCTGGCTCGGCTCGCCGCACGTGTGGCCGCTGGCTTTTGTGCCTTTCATCGTGTTTGTCGTGCTGGTCATTGTGGGTTCAAGCAACGCGGTCAATCTCACCGACGGGCTGGACGGGTTAGCGATTGGCTGCACCGTGATTGCCGCGGGCGCGCTGTCGGTGCTGACTTACGTCAGCGGACACGCGGTATTCGCCGGATATCTCGAGCTGCAGCGCATGCCGCAGGTTGGCGAGCTGACTATTTTCTGTGGAGCGATGGTCGGATCGGCCATCGGGTTTCTCTGGTACAACGCACACCCGGCGGAAGTGTTCATGGGCGACGTGGGCTCGCTCGCCTTGGGAGGCGCGATTGGCACGGTGGCCGTGATGATCAAGCAGGAGTTGCTTCTGCCTTTCATTGGCGGGATCTTTGTGATGGAGGCGCTGTCGGTTATTCTGCAGGTGGGGTCGTACAAGCTGCGCAAAAAGCGCATCTTCAAGATGGCGCCGCTACATCATCATTTCGAGCTGTTAGGCTGGTCGGAATCAAAGATCATCGTGCGGTTCTGGATTGCGTCGCTGGTATTTGCATTGTTCGCGCTGACGACGTTGAAGCTGAGATAGAAAATCCACCACGGAGGGGCAGAGGCACGGAGCCAATAAGTTGTTGATTTCTGATAGCTGATTTCTGATGGTTTGAGCGCGCTGTTACGCATATATGGACGTAAACGGCAAACGCGTGCTGGTGGTCGGCCTCGGCAAGTCAGGCGTGGCCTCGGCTCTGTTCCTCAAAGAACGGGGCGCGCGGGTCAGTGTCTCGGATGCCAAGACTGAAGACGAGCTTCGCGACGAAATCCCCGTCCTGCTTGACCACGGCATTTCGGTCGAAACCGGAGGACATGGCGAGCGTACTTTCCGAGGGCAGGACCTGATCGTGGTCAGTCCGGGGGTGCCGGTCGATGCGGCTCCCCTGTTGCAGGCGCGCACTCTGGGGGAAGCGGTCATCGGCGAAATTGAGCTCGCCGCACAGTACCTGCTCGGACCCATCGTTGCCATCACCGGATCCAACGGCAAAACGACTACGACGACTCTTGCCGGCGAGATCATTGCTGCCGGCGGCAATCCCGCAGTGGTGGGCGGAAATATCGGAACTCCGGCCATATCTCTGGTGCCCAGGGCCAAGCCTGAGACGGTCGTAGTTCTTGAAGTCTCCAGCTTTCAGCTTGAAACCATTCACACCTTTCACGCCAAGGTGGCGGTCGTGCTCAACGTCACGCCCGATCACCTCGACCGGCACCGCACTTTCGAAGTCTACGTGGCGGCCAAGGCGCGTATCTTCGAGAACCAGACGGGGGATGATTTCGCGGTGCTCAACGCCGACGATCCTACTTGCGTGGCGATGGCGAAGCGGACCCAGGCGCAGGTTTTCTGGTTCAGCCGCAAGAGAGAGGTAGAGCAGGGCGCATTCACGCGTGATGTCCGCATTTTCTTCCGCAACCGCTATGGCGAACGGGAAATCATGCCGGTCTCCGAGATCCCACTCAAGGGTTCTCATAACGTGGAGAACGTGCTTGCCGGAATCTCGATCGGCATGCTCATGGGCTCGAAGCCGGAGCAAACCCGTAAGGCGATACGCGAATTCAAGGCCGTGGAGCACCGGCTGGAGTATGTCGCCAGCATTCGCGGCGTCGACTACTACAACGACTCGAAGGCTACCAATGTGGATGCAACCATCAAGGCTCTGGAATCTTTTCCCGCCAACATCCATATCATTCTCGGCGGCAAGGATAAGGGCAGCGACTACACCGTCCTCAACCACCTTCTCCGGACTCGCGTCAAACGGGTGTACACAATCGGTGCTGCGGCGGCCAAGATCGAATCCGAGATCCAGGGCGCGGCTGAAATCGTTCATGCCGAAACCCTCGATGCCGCGGTGAAGCGCGCTTCGGCCTTGGCTTCGCCCGGCGAGGTGGTGCTTTTGGCTCCCGCTTGCGCCAGCTTTGACCAGTTCCAGAACTATGAGCATCGCGGGCGGGTGTTCAAGGAAGTGGTGCACGCGCTGGCAGAGCAGGCTAAGGAACAAGAAACGGTAAAAGGCGACGTGTAGCAATTGCCAATTGGCAATTGGAAAAACGCACCAGGAACCAAAGCTGCAAATTGGCAAGTGGCGCTGGACCATTGAAAATCTCTTCTGGCTCGGTTTCCCCCCGACTATCCCTGCATGCATGGCTAAGCGCGTCAGTGTCGATCGCTGGCTGTTTGTGGTCACGCTCCTCCTGGTATTCGGCGGACTGGTCATGGTTTTCAGCGCCTCGGCGGTCATGGCCAAGGAGCGCTACGGATCGCCGTACACGTTCTTGATCAAGCAGGCGGCTTGGGCTGCGGCGGGAATCTTATGCATGCTGTTGGGCATGCGGATCGATTACCGGCGCCTGAAACATCCCGCGATTGTGTTCTCCCTGCTCGGGGGCACGATGTTGATGCTGATCTCGGTCTTCTTTCTGGACCGTGCGCACGGCACCCATCGCTGGATCCACTTTGGATCGTTCTCGTTCCAGCCGTCCGAAGTGGCCAAGCCCGCGCTCATCCTTTTCCTTGCTTATTTCTTAGAGAGCCGAACTAAAACTATGGATGACTGGCGCAACACGCTGTTGCCGGCAGTTGCGCCCACGCTGCTGTTCCTCGGCCTGATCGTCTTTCAGCCCGATCTCGGGACAGCCATTGCCTGCGCTGCTATTACAGTATCGATACTCTTTATTGCGGGGATGCGCATGCGTTACTTCGGATACGCGTTCCTGGCAGCTATTCCGGCTTTGTACATCCTCATTTTTCACGTGAGCTACCGGCGAGATCGCATTCTCGCTTTTCTCAATCCGTATGCTGACCCGCAAGGACGCGGGTTCCACATTATTCAGTCGCTGATCGCGGTGAGCACGGGCGGCGTTACCGGACTGGGGCTGATGGAAGGAAAGCAGAAATTGTTCTACCTTCCGGAGCCCCATACCGACTTCATCTACGCAGTGACCGCCGAGGAATTCGGGCTGGTGGGGGCGATCTTCATGGCTGCGCTATTTGCCGTGTTCCTGTGGCGCGGGCTGCGAACTGCGGCCAGGACCGACGACGTCTTCGGACGTTACCTGGCGGTGGGAATAAGCAGCATGATTGTCTTGCAGGCGTTCATCAACATCAGCGTCGTGCTTGGACTGATGCCAACCAAGGGCATCCCTCTGCCCTTTGTCTCCTATGGTGGGTCTTCGATATTTGTGACGTTGGCGTGCGTCGGGGTTTTGTTGAACATCACCCGGCAGACGGAATAAAGAGAAGAGGTACCGTCCTTACGGGATTCGAGCGGAATTTTCTGAGTCTTGCCGAACCCTCCGAACTTAACTTAACTTACAACCTTCAGTGGACTTCGACGACGCGAGCCAGCGCCGTTTTTAGCTCCTGCGCCTGGAAACCGAACGGGCCGGGCTTACTCTTGTAGGCGACTCGGCCGGTGGCGTCGATCAGGTAAAGGCGGTCGGGCCAGGCGGTGTACTGACGCTCGGTTGAGTTGCCGAACTCATCCACCACGGCAGGAAATTGTATTCCCAGCTTCCGCACGCAGGCGCCAGCAACCAAGGCGCGTTCTTCCTCGCTCTTCGGACTGGCGAACACTACCTTATCTTTTATGTTGCTCTGCATCTGCCAGACGTCACTGGGATGTGCTTCCGTGATGTAAACAACCAGGAAGGCGACTTGCTTGCCGTACTGTTCGTAAAGCCTGTTGAGGGCGGGAACCTCCCGCCGGAACGGCGGTCAGGTATAGCTTCCAAAGACCAGCACGACCGGCTTTCGTTGGCGGGAAAACTCGGACAACTGTACCTGCGCGCTCTTGTCCAGCTGTACTAAAGAAAAATCAGGAGCCATGTCGCCAACCTGCAGCCTTCCGGCGCGAGCGCGTGTCCACAAGCTTTCAAATGGGAGCACGAGAAACGCCACCGGACCAGGCAGGCGGGCCATGACTCGGGCAAAAGTTTCGGAACCTTGACGCATGACTCCGAACAGGGCGCCGCAGGCCAGTACCCATGCGATGAGGAGTGCGACGAATACTTTGATCAGCACTCGCGCCGCAGGCTTCAGCCTGAAAGTGTGGTTCGTCACAAGGTCTTTTCCAAATATCGACAACAGATAATATGCGCCCCCACAGCAAGGTGACGCGATTATAGGTGGCCGGAAAGGAGGATCAATAATGCGAAAGTATTAGGCGTAATTTCCCGGATGATTTCGCCGGTAAAATGGCCGATCGAGTCGTTCTAGTCATTTTCGGTCGTTTCCTTTTATAGTCACTGCATGCGAGCCATTCTGGCGGGGGGTGGGACGGGCGGGCACGTCATTCCGGCGCTGGCAATCGGGCACTGCCTCAAACAGCTGTACGGAACCCAGGTGTTGTTCGTCGGCACGGCGCGGGGTATCGAAACCCGTCTGGTGCCGAATGCCGGGTTCGCTCTGCGACTGGTGCAGGTTGGAGCTTTGAAGAACGTGAGTCTGGCCATCCGTTTGAAAACCGCTCTCGACCTTCCGCGAGCAATTTTTGAATCCTCACGCATCATTTCCGAATTCCGGCCGGATGTCATGATCGGGGTGGGTGGTTACGCCTCGGGACCGGCGATGCTGGCGGCCGCGTTACATAGCGTGCCGACGGTGGCTTTTGAGCCGAACGTGGTGCCGGGATTCGCCAACCGGCTGGTGGCCCCCATGGTGGCGGCAGCGGCGGTCCACTTTGAAGAGACCGGTCGATACTTCCGACGATTCCAGGTAACCGGAGTTCCGGTGCGGCGCGCATTTTTTGGTATTGCCGGGAAGAGGACGGGTGCGCCGCGTCCCACTCTGCTGGTTTTTGGCGGAAGCCAGGGGGCACACGCGATCAATCAGGTCGCGATCGAGTCTCTGGCGGCGCTGCGGGCGCGAGTCCCGGAACTCTATATCATCCATCAGACCGGCGAGCGCGACTATAATGACGTTCAAGCGGCTTATCTGGCGGCGGGCGGGTGTGCGGAAATCTATCCCTTCATCGACGACATGCCGGGGATGTTTGCGCGCAGTGACCTGCTGCTGTGCCGGTCCGGAGCGAGCACCGTGGCGGAAGTGATGGCGGCGGGTAAGCCAGCCCTTTTCGTCCCCTTTCCGCGAGCCGCCGACGATCACCAGAAACGCAACGCGGAATTGCTGGAGCGCGCGGGAGCAGCCGTGATGTTGGAAGAGGCAAGTATGAACCGCGAGCGGCTGGTCGAAAGCGTGGGGGCGCTGCTGGGAGATCGGGTACGCTTGGAGAAGATGTCAGTGGCGGCACGGTCGCTAGCCCATCCCGATGCGGCCAGGGAGATCGCGGAGATGACGGCGAGATTGGCGGGGGTAGCGCGGAGTTCGTAGTCAGGAGTCAGTCATCCGAAAGCCGCTGCTGACTCCTGACTCCTGGATTTCAATGTTTGCAAAGATTCAACGCGTCCACTTTGTGGGCATCGGCGGCATCGGCATGAGTGGCATCGCCGAGGTGCTGCTCAACCTGGGCTACCAAGTATCGGGTTCTGAGTTGAAAACTTCGCCGGTAACGCAACGGCTGGTCAGCCTCGGGGCGGTTGTCGTTGAGGGGCATAAAGCCGAGAACGTCACAGGTTCTGAAGTAGTGGTAACCAGTTCGGCCATTGCTCCGGACAATCCTGAAGTTCTGGAGGCCCGCCGTCTGCATATTCCTGTAATCCCGCGGGCCGAGATGCTGAGCGAGTTGATGCGCTTGAAGTACGGCGTCGCTATTGCCGGCATGCATGGTAAGACGACGACCACCTCCATGGTGGCTGCGGTTTTGGCTGCGGGCGGATTGGATCCCACGGTGGTGGTCGGCGGACGCGTAGATGCCATGGGTTCCAACGCACGGCTGGGCAAGTCCCAGTACCTGGTGGCAGAAGCCGATGAGAGTGACCGGTCATTCCTGAAGCTCTCGCCCATCTTGGCGGTTGTAACCAACATCGACCGCGAACACATGGACTGCTATCGCAACATGCGCGACGTCAAGCGCACCTTTCTCGATTTCATGGACCGTGTGCCGTTTTACGGAATGGTGGTGGCCTGCAATGACGACCCGATTCTGCGGCGCGTGCTACTCCAGTTGCAGCGGCGAACCACTACCTATGGCACTCGCCGAGGGTCCGATTTCCGGGTCGCCTTGGGAAAAATTGAGGGGCCCGCGATTGATCACCGCCCGGTAAGCCGGTTCCACGTTCACTTTCATGAAAAGGACTTGGGCGAATTCAATCTGCACGTACCGGGAGCGCACAATGTTTTGAACGCAACGGCGGCAATCGCGGTCGGAATTGGTTTAGATATTTCGGTTGAGCACATTCGTGGCGCGCTGGACAGCTTCCGCGGCGTGGACCGGCGATTCCAATTGCGCGGACAGGCAGCCGGGATAACGGTCATCGACGATTACGGACATCATCCCACCGAGATCAAGGCGACTCTCGCCGCTGCACGACAGTGTGAGTATCGGAAGATCCATGTCATCTTTCAGCCGCACCGCTACACCCGCACGCGATGGTTGATGGAGGAGTTCGCCAGCGCCTTCGCGGACGCCGATTCTGTGGTTGTGCTCGACATCTACGCGGCCAGCGAACAGCCGATTGCCGGCATTACTGGAGAAGTATTGGCCGGGCGGATTCCGAGGGCAAGGTATGTGCCTTCCTTCGCGGATGCGGCCGACACGCTGGCTGCTCTGGCGCAAAGTGGAGACATGGTCCTGACGTTGGGGGCCGGCAGCGTGTTTCAGCTGGGACCGATGATCCTGGAAAAGCTCAAGGCCAGACAGACCGCTGCGGCGCCGTCCTGACGGCCTAGCCGGGCTGCGCTCGGCCGCGCAGCCGAGGCGGCTGCGCCTAGGTAAATTCTCGAAACCAACCGCTTCTTCCTTCCGTATTAAACCCATGGTTGACCAAAGGCGACCCTGGCCGTCTAAGAGGGCAGAGGGCGAGCAAAAGGCTATGGCATCCACTAAGACTCTATATTGGATAGCGTTAGGCGTTCTAGCTGTTTCATTGGGGTCATCGAATATGGGCCGGAACCTGGCCTGCAAGGCTTCGGCGGTCGTAGATCATCTGACGGCTCGGGCCGTGCCCTATGTTGCTGCGGTCGAGATGGCGCTGGGGCGGACCCAGGCGGGGTATGCACATTTGCAGGCGCATGCGGCGCGTGTCCAGGCTGAGCAGGCGCGGATAGAGGCTGCTCAGGCTCGGCTGCAAGCCGAAATGGCTGGCGAGCAGTTCCAGGACGTTTGGATGTCGAATCGCGAACGGTTCGAGGTTTTGGACCGCAAGGTAATAGTGCCGAACGTGGTGGTTGACGGGCCGGATGTCAGGGTTACTGGTCCTGAGCACCTGATTGTTTGTCCCCGCACCAAGGTGCGACTCGCGATGCCAGCCGCCCCCCAAGTGAACATCATGCAGGACCCGATTTAAACCGGCTTTGATTGTACCTCCCGACGGCTGCGTCAGCGTGCAGCCGTTATCTTGTTTCATCTTGTTTCCGGATGTCATTTGCGCGGGCGAAGACCGTGCCTCCCTCATTCTTGTCGGCACTAAAGCGGTGCAAAAGAACCAAATTTTCTCTATTCTCCACAAGGCAAAAGCAGTTATAGTGTCTAGCACTGGCGATTCACTGGCGACAATTGTCCTGAGTTGATGGCGCGGAAAGGAAGTCCGACCATCTCGCGGGAAGACCTTTACCCATCCGCAGACGGGCGGGGATGTTCCGATCGGGATGACGCACGCCTGCTCGACTTGGATGCGGATGAGGAGTCGCCTTTTCTGCGCGGGCAAAAACGCGTCTCGGTTCGGCGCGGTCCCCTCCCCAAAAAAGCGGTCAATGGGCTGAAGTGGGCTGTCCTGGCGCTTGTCTTTTTGGGCTCGGCTGGGATGGCCGCTGCGGCGCTCTACCGCTACGGCGAGCGTTCCTGGCGCTTTCGCATTCAGTCCAGCGACGACATCGAGATTACCGGCACGAACAACGTCACTCGTGCGCAGGTGATGGAAGTTCTGGGCGGCGACATCGGCCGCAACATCTTTTTCATCCCTCTGGGCGAGCGCAAGGCGCAACTCGAGCAGATTGCCTGGGTGGAGTCGGCCAGCGTCATGCGATTCATTCCCCACCGCCTCAAAGTTGAAATCCACGAGCGCACACCGATGGCATTCGCGCGCGTTGGCTCCCACATTGCCCTGGTCGATGCCGGGGGGACTTTGATGGAACTGCCGGCCGGCACAAAGACGAAATATTCATTTCCCGTACTCATTGGAACCAACAGCGGGGAGCCTCGTTCCACACGCGCTGCGCGTATGAGAATTTACAACGAACTGGTGCGCCAACTGGACGCCGGCGGCGGACACTACGCACAGGACTTGAGCGAAGTCGATCTGTCCGATCCCGACGACGTCAAGATTGTGGCCAACGATCCGCAGGGCGCGGTGCTGGTACACCTGGGGTTCTCGAATTTTCTCGAGCGCTACAAGGTTTATGTCAGCCATGTGCGGGAATGGCGGCAGCAGTTCGAGAAGCTAGATTCGGTGGACCTGCGCTACGACCGGCAGATCATCGTCAATCCTGATCTGCGAAGCGCGTCCAGGCAAGCGCCGCTCTCGACGGCCGCGGTGCGAATAGCGGCATCGGCAGGAGTACAACCGGCCGCGCTAACTGCCCACGAGACGGCGCCGCTCAAGGCAAAGACGGCTCCGCCTCCGAAACCGCTGGTGAAGCCCGCCGTGAAGAAAAGAGCGATCAGAGCGCACCGATCGCGTCATGCCAGCAGGAGGGCGCCGGTCAGGAATGCGGCGGAGACGGTAGTGCTCTCGCCGAAGGTCAAGACGGGGGCGTCGCAACCTGCAGCACAAACGCCGACGAGCACACTGAACTCAACTCTGGACGGCACAAAAGCAAAGAAACCGAGCCCGGCAATCCCTAAGGAGCAGGAAGACCAATAGGCATGGCGAATCCGTACGAGCATGTGTTGACGGCGGTTGATGTGGGCAGCGCCAAAACGGCGGCGCTGGTAGTGGAGGTGACCGATGGCGGCTTGCGCTATCGCGGGCATGGGGTCGCCGAATCACGAGGCTCCCGCAAAGGAGTTATCGTCGAGTTGGATAAAGCGGTGGCTGCGATTCAGCAGGCTGTCGAACAAGCCGAGGATGTCGCTGGAACGCCAGTCGAGCACGCGACGGTTGGCATCGCGGGTGGCCATGTGCGCGGACTCAACAGCCAGGGTGGCATCAGTTTCGGACGAGGAGCGCGGGAGATTACGCGAGACGAAATTCGCCAGGCCGTGGATAAGGCGCGGGCAGTCCCTCTTCCGGCTGACCGCGAGATCCTGCACCTTCTGCCGCAGGAGTTCATTCTGGACGATCAAAGCGGCATCCGAGATCCGCTCGGGATGATGGGGACGCGGCTGGAAGTGCGCGTGCACATTGTGACGGCCGCTTCCAGCGCCACGCAGAATGTGGTGACTGCGGTGAACCGTGCGGGAGTGCACGTCGACGACACAGTGTTCGAGCCGCTCGCCTGTGCGGATTCGGTGCTGCGGTCGGATGAGCGCGAACTCGGGGTCTGCCTCGCGGAAATCGGGGCTGGCTCAACGGATGTGGTTGTTTTTCAGGACGGAGCGGTGGCGCATACCGCTGTCATTCCGGTGGGAGGCGATCATTTCACCAGCGATCTTTCGGTTGGCTTGTGTACGCCCGTCGCGGAGGCAGAAAAGATCAAACGCGTGTACGGCAACACGGTGGTGACGCTCATTCCCGAGAACAATGAAGTGGAAGTGCCTTCGGTGGGGGATCGGCCATCGCGAATGATACGGCAGCGCATGGTGGGAGAAATTCTCGAGCCGCGGGCGCGGGAGTTGTTCGAGCTGATGCGCGACAACCTGCGCCATGCTGGCATGCTCGACGTCTGCGTCGGTGGCGTCGTGCTGAGCGGTGGCGCTTCGCGCCTGGCCGGCATTCTCGATGTCGCTGAATCCCTGTTGCGGCATCCGGTGCGGCTGGCGTGGCCTTTGCCCATCCCCAAGATGCCGGCGGTCCTGGCCGAGCCGGAATATGCGACTGTGCTGGGAATGGCTTTCTACGCTCATCGGGCGCGCATCGCGCGCGGAATACAGGACGAACGGTGGAGTGCGCGGTTGAAGTCGATGTTTGCGCTGAAAGGGGCGTAGAGCCAGTATCAGGTTTCGCGTCTCGAGTGGGTGGGGGAGGCTGAGGAACGGGAGACAAGATCCAGATTCCTCGCTTCGCTCGGAATGACAAGAGTAAGGGTGATAGAGCAGGGCAGGGAACTAAATTCAGTGAATGGCGGTGGACATGAACAAGGATAAGGAGAGCGGCATTCGCATCAGCTTTAACGACGAGGCCCGCAATGATGCCAAGATCAAGGTTATCGGCGTGGGTGGAGGCGGTGGCAACGCGGTGAACCGCATGATTGATGCCGGCATGAAAGACATCGAATTTGTGGTCGCCAATACCGACTTGCAGGCGCTCCGGATGTCGCGGGCTCCGCAGAAGATCCAGTTGGGCACCAAACTCACCAGCGGCCTGGGTGCGGGCGCCAATCCCGAAGTCGGCCGCAAGGCCGCGCTCGAGGATTCCGAGAAGATCATTGAAGCTTTGGAAGGCGCCGACATGGTGTTCGTTACGGCCGGACTCGGCGGCGGAACGGGCACGGGCGCGGCTCCCATTATTGCCTCACTGGCCAGCGAGATGGGTACGCTCACGGTCGCAGTCGTAACCAAGCCATTCAATTTCGAAGGCAAGCGGCGCATGCAACAGGCGGAACGCGGGTTGTCCGATCTCATTGACTCGGTGGATACGACCATCGTGATTCCCAACGAGAAATTACTCGCAGTAGCTCAAGATGCCGGGTTCTTCGAATCGTTCCGCGTGGCCGATGACATCCTGCGGCAGGGGGTGCAGGGGATTTCCGACATCATCACCATCCCCGGCATCATCAATCGCGACTTCGCCGATGTGAAGGCGATTATGCAAGGGATGGGCTACGCCGTCATGGGCACGGCCACGGCCAGCGGATCACGACGGGCGATCGAGGCCGCGCAGCGGGCGATTGCTTCTCCATTGCTCGAAGCCGGGGCGATTGACGGCGCGCGCGGCATTCTCATCAATATCACGGGTTCGGCTTCGCTCAAGCTGACCGAGGTAAATGAGGCGTCCACCATCATTCAGAGTGCCGCCCACGAGGATGCCAACATCATCTTCGGCGCGGTGCTGGACGAGAAGATGAAGGACTCGGTAAAGATCACCGTGATCGCCACCGGGTTCAAGGATGCCGACATTATGCGGCGGCGGCAGGAGCATGGAAGGTCTTCCTCGTTCCTCCCGCGCGACCGGATGGAATTTGATGAGCCGGAGACGCAGGCTACGCCGGAACCGCCAATGGTCATGGAGCCTGCGGCGCCGGCTGCCCAGGTCTCGACGGTGGAACCGGCGACGGCCATGGTGCCTCCGGCGTTCCCGCAGGAGGACCTGGATGTCCCGGCGTTCCTGCGCAAGCGAAATGACGTGATGTAAGGAAAAAGTTCACCGCCGAGAGCGCCGAGAAGACGTGTAAGTTCTCGGGGTCTCGGCGGTAGATATTCTACTTGGGTTTGTTTCCCCCCCTGGTCCGTGCCATCTCTTGTACATGCCTTTCCATTTGAGCGATCAAGACGCGCCACATTTCGATCGCCAATTCGAATTCATGATTAAGGGGAGTCGTCGTGCTCCCCACAAATGCCAAGTTGGTTTGCATTTGGGTGAGGAGCGAACGCATTCTTTCGAGATCCGCCTTCATCGCTTCGAGTTCCTGTTGATTTGCAGCCGGCTCTGAAGCTTCTGTGGCAGCCTTGAACGACGCATGTCCTGGCGAAGTTTTTTGCGCGTGAACCTTAGGCGTGAGGCTGAAAGTCGCGAACAGAAAAAGCGCGAGAAGCCATTGCAAACTGGCTGGCATAAGACCCTCCGGACCGAATTCTAGGCCTAGGCCTAAGTCAACCACATAATCCAAGTGCAAAGACAGAATCCCCCTGTCTTGTTGTTCATCGTTTGTAGCCTCATACTCTGATTGAACATTTTCGCGGTCTCACACGTCTATCTTTCGGTTCCCAGATTGCGCACCGTCGAGGTGCAGCTTGATTTAAGGCAGCTACTTTTCGGGAGGGCTAGTCATGAGGAGGATTCTGGCAGTGGTGGTCCTGATTTCGATTTGCGGGGTGGCGGCGGCGCCCGACTCACTTTCGGACATGCCCCGGTACGCCAGCGATAACTCTCTACTGAGACCTGACGGATATCGCGAGTGGATCTATCTTTCTTCTGGATTGGGCATGAACTACAGTGCGAACCCCGGCGACCATGAAATGTTCACCAATGTCTTCGTGCCCCGCTGGGCTTATAAAGAATTCCTCGAATCCGGCAAGTGGCCGGACAAAACCATGTTTGTCGTGGAAGAGCGCGGTTCGGAAAGCCGGGGCTCGATCAACAAACGCGGCAAGTATCAAACCGACTCGATGGGAATCGGAGTTGAAGTGAAGGACGAAAAACGATTTCCAGAGAGGTGGGCCTATTTCGGTTTTAGCGAGGAGAGGAAATCTGCCCAAGCACATCCCAAGGAAGGATGTTGGGAGTGCCATGAGAACCACGCGGCCGTGGAGCACACATTTGTTCAATTCTATCCTACGCTAAAGCCGGTAGCGCAGAAATTCGGAACCTACCGGCAGGAGAGAGCGAAAGTGCAGTAGAACGGGCCGGGTCGAGGCGGCTTGGTGACCCTCCCCCGCCGGTCAAACCCCTGGACAACCGGCTTCAACGACGGATGAGATAACTCAGCTTCACGAAGAACTGCCGCCCATCACCTCTACGGACCGGAATTCCAGGTTCGCAATCGCTGGGACCACAATAGTGTCCCCGTTCAGCAGGTCTACAACTTCGATTGGGCTTGGGATTTTCGGCCGAACGTCGTCATTGCTGTCATCGTCGGATCAGGTGCTTGCCTTTCGGGCGCCCATAGAAATGATAGTACTGGCTCACACTGCGGATGTCGGTCCGCGGGACAAAGCCGGCTTCAGTGCGGAAGTTCGGCGTGATGTCCTGTAACACCATTTCGTAGTAGAAGCGACGCCCTTTGCCATCGAGGGCGGCTTCGTGGTTCTGACCGAATAGATAACCGAGACTCGGGTCAGAAGTAGAACTCACCACCCCTCTGTACCAGGAAGTCCAATTCTTGCTCAACCGGAAGCTGGCATCGAAGCCGCCGACCCGATTTAAGGAGCCATCGAATTCCCGGTCGGTATAAATCGTCCCAATACTGTTCTGCTGGCCAAAATCGTGGCTGAGGCGGCCGACGGCGAAATAAGCTCGCTTGCCGCCGAGCGGACTGAAATCGGGGACGGTCAGGCCGGGAGAGCGATCGTCGGCGACCAAGAATCCGAGGTTCCAGGGGCCTTGCTTTCCGGTGAGGCGGCTTCCAAAGGTGGGCGCTGCAATACGGCGCGTGAACAGCAGCCGCGAGCGGTCGAAAACTCCGCTATTGGTGTCGCCGAAAAAATTGGAATTTTCCAGGAAGAACGGACGCTTCTCAGGGAAAAAGACCTCGAAGCGCTGGTTAACCGTGTTCTGCGGCTCATCGGACTCTACTTGCGCGAAATCGGGATTGATGGTGGTGTCGAGCACCAGGCTGTCGTGGAAAACAATCTTGGCATCCAGGCCGGCCTTGCCCTGGGCGTTGATCCGGTTAAAGCGCGGCTGACGAGGATCGCGATCATCCACCGCACGGAAGTTGCGGAACGAGGCATAGGGAATGAATTGCAGGTTGCGGCCCGGTGAGACATTCTCAAACCCGCTGACAGTTCCTTCCTGATTGAGGCGGCCGGAAATACGACTGGAGACGTGCGGCCAGTAATCGCCCTCATCGTTGCCTGCGATGTAGCGCATGAGGGTTACGCCCCAGACTGGATCGGGTGTTGGGTGAAATCGAAGGCTGCGGAAGGCAATAGACATCCAGATCAGAAAACCTTGCTCTTTCACCTCGGAGCGAGAGTCCCACACCGTATCGAAGGAGTAGTCGGCGCCGCCGTCTTCTGTCCAGAGGGCATCCGCCTGCATGCCGCGTGGGTTCACGTCGAAGAGAAAGCCGTGGCGCTGGTCATGAAAGGTGTCAAGGGTGAGCTCGACGTAGTCGTCGTCGGGCGGTGTAACGGCTTCGCGCCGGGTCATGTGTCCACGGACCGCGTGCGGATTCGAATCCCAAGCAGACCCAGACCAAGTAGAGGCTTGCCGAATCGTAGCCCAGATAGACGTCGGTTCGCTCGGTGCCGGGCTGGCGGTCGGAAGGATACTCCTGGATGAAGCCGCTGACCTGGCCATTTCCTTTGCGCTGCCTTGCGCCAACATGCTCTCGAAATCGGCGAGTCGGGGGGAGTCGAGATTCGGGGAATCCGGATACGGCCAGCGGCATGAGCGACGACGGTACTCAGCAAAATGAGGGCGACAAGGGACCGGTCTTCCGAGGG